>Ga0157375_10001815_pt1 | contig 18305 bp, 20 predicted proteins | sample M35metaG_FD_115311 | JGI IMG/M metagenome (GOLD analysis project Ga0157375, IMG submission 115311) | Miscanthus rhizosphere microbial communities from Kellogg Biological Station, Michigan, USA - M3-5 metaG | ecosystem: Host-associated > Plants > Roots > Rhizosphere > Soil | place: USA: Michigan... | reverse complement strand
CGTCATCACCTCCAACGACTTTGCCGGGGCCTGGGCGCTCGACGACGCCAACCGACCGATCTATCCGGCCGTGCCGGGCGGCGAGGTGCAGCGCGAAATGGCCTTTCGCGCCGGCGTCAACCTGGTGATGTACGCGCTCACCGGCAACTACAAGGCCGATCAGGTGCACGTCCCTGCTCTGCTCGAGCGTTTGGGGCAGTGACTCCATGAGCTGGTCGATCGAATTCCTTCCCTTCGTACCCTGGCCGGTATTGTGGACGCTCGCCGGCTTGGGCGCGGTGCTGCTCGCGCTGCTGTTTTGGCGCTCGCGGCGCGGCGCTATCTTCCGGCTGTTGAGCTACGCGCTGCTGCTGCTCGCCCTCGCCAATCCGCAATTGAAGCAGGAGGACCGCGAGCCGCTGAACGACGTGCTCGCCGTGGTGGTCGACGACAGCCAAAGCCAGGCCATCGCCGGCCGCACCGCGCGCACCGCCGAGTTGCGCAAGGAATTGGAGGAGCGGCTCAAGTCCTTCCCCAACCTCGAGGTGCGCTGGGTCAATTCCAACTCGACCTCGGCGGACCGCGAGCGCGACGGCACTATGCTGTTCACCGACCTCGCGCAAGCGCTTGCCGACGTGCCGCCAGACCGGCTTGCGGGCGTGATCATGATTACCGACGGCGAGGTGCACGACGTGCCGGCTTCGGCCGCGAGCCTCGGCTTCGAGGCACCGGTGCATGCCCTGCTCACCGGCAAGCCCGGCGAGTTCGACCGCAGGCTCCAGGTGTTGAACGCGCCCCGGTTCGGTATCGTCGGCTCTAGTCAGAATATCGAGGTCAAGGTCACCGACAGCACCGCTTCCGGGACTGGAGGCCCGGTCAAGCTGACTGTGACCCATCAAGGCCAGCCGCCCGTCATGCAGAGCGTGCAGCTCGGCGAGAAAGTCGAAATTCCGGTCGATATCGACCATGCCGGCCCCAACATCGTCGAGATCGAGGCCGAGCCGGCCAAGGGCGAGCTCACCACGGTCAACAATCGCGCCGTGCTGACGGTGGAGGGCGTGCGGGAGAACCTGCGCGTGCTGCTGGTCTCGGGCGAACCGCATGCCGGCGAGCGCACCTGGCGCAACATGTTGAAATCCGACGCTTCGGTCGACCTCGTGCATTTCACCATTTTGCGTCCGCCGGAGAAGCAGGACGGCACGCCGATCAATCAGCTGTCGCTGATCGCCTTCCCGACGCGCGAGCTGTTCCAGGAAAAGCTCGACCAGTTCGACCTGATCATCTTCGACCGCTACCAGCGCCGCGGCGTGCTGCCCCTGCTCTATCTGGAAAATGTCGCCCGCTATGTGGAGAAGGGCGGCGCCGTCCTCGTCTCGGCCGGCGACGATTATGCCTCGCCGCTCAGCCTCTATCGCTCGCCGCTCGGAGAGATCCTCCCCGCCGTGCCCTCAGGGCGCGTGATCGAGGAACCATTCAAGCCGCGCCTCACCGAGCTTGGCGAGAAGCATCCAGTGACCAGCGATCTGCCGGACGCTGCGGGTCCAGATCCCACTTGGGGACATTGGTTCCGCGTGGTCGATGTCAGCCCGCGTGACGGCGAGGTGCTGATGAAGGGCGCGCAAGACAAGCCGCTCTTGATTATCGGCCAACGCGGCGAGGGCCGCGTCGGCATGCTGCTGTCCGACCATGCCTGGCTGTGGGCGCGCGGCTATGAGGGCGGCGGACCGTACACCGACCTCCTGCGCAGGCTCGCCCATTGGTTGATGAAGGAGCCCGACCTCGAGGAGGAAACGCTGAAAGCGACGAGCCGCGGCCAAACGCTCTCCATCGAGCGCCGCTCGGTAACGGACAAGGTTGATCCCGTCGCCGTAACCGCACCCTCAGGCAAGGAAGAGACCGTCACCCTCGATAAGGGCGAGCGCGGCCTGTGGCACAAAGCCATGACCGTGAGCGAGCAGGGCGTCTACCGCATTGCCTCGGGCAAGCTCGCCAGCGTGGTCACGGTCGGCAACGCCAATGCCCGCGAGCTCGCCACCGTTACGGCGACCGACGCCGTGCTCAAGCCCATTCTCGACCAGACCGGCGGCGGCAGCCTCTGGCTTGGCCGGAACGAGGCGGAAGGTGCGAAGCTGCCGCGCCTCGTCATGCTGCGTGGCGGACAGGTCTTGCACGGTGACGATTGGCTTGGGTTGCACAAGCGCGACGCCTATCACGTCAAGGGCGTGCGCCTGTTCCCACTGTTCACCGGCCTGCTCGCCCTCGGCCTGTTGCTCGGCCTGTTGGCCGCCACCTGGTTCCGCGAAGGCCATTAGCGCGCGTGGCCCTTGACCCGGCCCGTGGCGCCTTTGAGCGCGCCCGGAACCAGCTCAAGCGCGAGCAGACGGGCGGGATCGACCGGACCCGGTAGCGTGATCTGCCCCGGCGGCACGGGCGCAAAACCGAAGCGTCCGTAATAGGGCATGTCGCCGACGAGCAGCACGAGGCGGAAGCCTTCGGTCTTGGCGCGCGTCAAGCCTGCCTCGACCAGCGCCCTGCCGAAACCTTTGCCGGCGACCTCCGGATCGACGACCAGCGGCCCTAGCAGAAGCCCGCCCTCGCCTTCGCCAATACGGATGGCCGTAAAGCGGATGCCGCCCACCAGCCGCTCATCGACGACCGCGCAAAGCGACAGCCCCCACACCGGGGAAACGCCTTCGCGCACCCGATAGGCGCTCCTGGCAAACCGGCCCGGGCCGAAGGCTTGCGCCGAGAGTTCGGATAAAATGCATGCGTCGCCGTCGGTCTCGGGGCGGATCGCAAAGCTTGAGGACGACATGTGCGTGAGGATCCCAGAAGGGTTGATCGAGAGGGGATCCCTCGAGCCGGGAGAGGCAGCATGGAGAGCGGCACAATACGCCGGCGACGAGGGACGAGGCGAACCGCGCTTAGCGCGCGCGCCCTCGTCGTCGCGGAAACGTCCTGAGATCGATCCTCGTCCACATGGCGGCGCTGCATTATCATGGACTAGACTGCGGGTCTAGCGGCACGAGGATAGATTGCCCCGCGATGGTGCCAAATTTGCCGAAACACCCGATGTTCACCAAGTGTTTATCGGCTCTTCTCATATATTTGAATCTGCTACACTTAACGAGCTGGCGAGGAGGAGCCTTAAGCCGCGCCCCTCGGCGCGGGGGTGCGGGGGCAAAATCGAATGGCTGACACGGCGCGACTGCTCGTTCTTTACCACTCATCCTACGGGCACACCGAAACGTTGGCTTATGCCGTGGCGCACGGCGCGCGCGCGGTCGAGGGCGTGCATGTCAGCCTCAAGCGCGTGCCGGAATTGGTACCGGAGGAGATCATGCATTCGGCCGGCATGAAGATCGACCAGCCGGCGCCGATCGCCGATCCACAAGAACTCGCCGAGTATGACGGCATCATCTTCGGCACGCCCACCCGATTCGGCAACATGACCTCGCAGATGCGCAACTTTCTCGACCAGACCGGCCCGCTCTGGGTGGGCGGCGCGCTGATCGGCAAGGTGGGCAGCGTGTTCACATCGACCTCGACCGGCGGCGGCAACGAGACGACCATCGTCTCGTTCCATTGGACCTTGCTGCATCACGGCATGGTGGTGGTCGGCCTCCCCTACTCCGCGCCCGACCTTCCCGACATCAGCGAGGTGAAAGGCGGCTCGCCTTACGGCGCGGCCACCATCGCCGCGCCGGACGGCTCGCGCATGCCCTCGCAAAAGGAGCTCAATCTCGCGAGCTTCCAGGGCCATCACGTCGCCAAGATCACCAAGAAGCTGGCTTAGCCTCACCACAGCGCCCGCAGCGGAGCCTTGTCGAAGATCTCCTTGATCCGCGCGCGCGTTCCGGCATCGATCGGCTCGGGCAGATCCTCGGGCGCGAACATCGCCGCCTCGGCGATCTCGCCGCGCTTGTAGTAGTCGCCCTGCCGCTGCCAATGGCGCACCACGAACACGGCAATGTGGTCGCCGCGAAAACTGGCGAAATTGGAAAAGATGCCGTGCAGCTCGGGCTCGCCGGTGAGCGTCACGCCCACCTCTTCCTCGAGCTCCCGGGTGAGCGCCACCAGCAGGGTCTCGCCCCATTCGACCCCGCCGCCAGGAAACCACCACCCCGGACGATAGCCATGCCGTACCAGCAGCACACGGCCCTCGGCGTCGATCACCGCACCCTGCGCGCCAAGCGTCAGCCCGCGCCGCATGCGCCAGATGGGACGGAACAGCGATGTCAGCAGCCGGTTCGGCCTGAGCCGTCCGAACAAGCCACGCTTTGGTCTTGCACTTCCTTGCGTCACGATCTGTCCGCTACTTCTTCTTCACGGCGCTGCTCGCCGGCGCGCTCGCAGCCGCCGGCCGCGGCGTTGACGGCCCAGGCTGCACCGACAGACCAAACACGCGCCAACGCCCGTCGACCGCCTGATACAGCATCTCGAAATTGATCTGCGCCTGTTGGCCGGGGAAATAGCCTTTGAGATGCAACATTCCCTTTTGCTGGTCGAGCGTAGGGGCCTCCGTCAATTGCGGCGCGATGATGCTCACCGGCGAGAGGTCGATGTTCTTAGAGGCGAGGTCAGAGAAGGACTGGGAAAGCCGCGCTGCGGTATTGGCGTCGCGGAAGCCTGGAGCGCCCATGTCGCGCAAGACCGTGAAGTTGCCGGTTTGCAGCGCATCGTTCAGCGTGAGGATCGACGTGCGCAGCAGGAGCACGATCTTCTCGGCATCCGGCATCATCACCTGCGGCTGCGGGGGAGCCGGTGCCTGACCAGGCGGCGGCGTTTGCGCATAAGCCTGCTCGCACAGAGCTAGCACGAAGGCCAAGGCCGCGATTCGTCTCCAACAGAGCATGATCGGTTACACCCTCTCAAAGTCCTGCAGCCTGAAACACTAGCACCCCCCCTCGGCGAGGAGCGATGCAGAACGTCATGAGCTTACCGCGACGCGTGTGCGTCCGCATGAGGGGGGGATGGCGCGCCGAAAAGCGCAAATCCTTTATGGCTCGTGCCTTGCGGCACGCGGGGCGCCTTCCGGCGCGCCACACGCGCTCGCTCCGGCGATGCACACCCTGCGGCGCCCGGCGGCACGGGGCTGACCGCGCACCCCTGAACATGCGCATTTGCAAGGGAGACCCGGCCCTTTAGTGTCCGGTGAAAGCATCAGACAGGCGCACCCCTCCCCGTGTTCAAACTCGCCCATCTTTCCGACATCCATTTGAGCCCGATGCCGCGCGCCAAGCGCCGCGAGCTGTTGAGCAAGCGCGTGATCGGCTACGTCAACTGGCATCGCGGGCGGAAATACGTGCACCGGCGCGAGATCCTCGATCTCATCACCCGCGACATTGTTGAGCAGAAGCCGGACCACGTCGCCGTCACCGGCGATCTCGTCAATCTCGGGCTGCCGGAGGAATTCGTGCGCGCCGCCGAATGGCTGCATCACCTCGGCCCCCCGAGCCATGTGACGGCAATCCCCGGCAACCATGATGCTTATGTACGGCTGCACCCGGCAGCCGGCACGGGACTCTGGAAACCTTACATGGAGGCCAACGCGGCGGGAGAGAAACTCTTTCCGACGCCAACCGAGCGTTTTCCTTTCGTGCGCCGCTTCGGCGACGTCGTGCTGATCGCGCTGTCCTCGGCGATTCCGACCATGCCGTTCATCGCCGCCGGCAAAGTCGGCACGGCGCAGCGGAAGCTTTTGGCAACCGCGCTCGACCGGCTGAAGCAGGCGAACCTGTTTCGCGTGGTGTTGATCCACCACCCGCCACTGCGCGAGCAGGCGGGCTGGCACCGGGGATTACGCGACGCCGGCAGATTCACCCGGGTCCTGAAGCAGCACGGCGCCGAGCTGGTGCTGCACGGCCACAACCACGAGCAGACGCTGCACGAACTCGAGACCGCGACCGGGCCCGCCTTCGTCGTCGGCGTGCCGTCGGCCTCCGAAGCGGTGGAGGGACGCATCCCCGCCGCGCGCTACAATGAATATTCCATCGCGAGAGCGGGCGAGGGTTGGCATCTGGAGATGATCGGCCGCTCGGTCGCCGCTTCGCCCAAACATATCTGGGAAAGCGAGCGCCGCGTGCTCAGGGCGCGCTGAGCATCACCGCCGCAATTAGCCCCGCCACGCCGGTAATGACACCGATGACAAAGGCCGCGATCACCACGCCCATCCCGGTCCGCGCCGGAGCGGGCTCAAGTCCGAGGCGGCTGGTGCGGCCGGGCTCGATCAGAGCCCCCTCCATCCGCTCTCGCTGCACGATCTCGTGCGCCGTGTAGCGCATGATGCGGTCGGCGATCTCGGAGATATTGCTTGAGCTGTAGAGTGTCCGCCGGCCGCTTTCGCTGTTGCGCACGAACAGATAGGCGCCGCTGTCGTCGACGGTCGCGTAGGTGAAGAGGTCGATCCACAGCCGCGCCGGACGGCTCGGCACCAGCACGAGATTGAAACGGTCGTCGTTCGCCGGCAGCTCCGCGAACACGGTTTCGAGCTCCGACTTCAGCAGCTCGAGCCGGGCGATCTCGCCGTCGCGCGCATCCGCCGAGAGGTGCAGCCGCTCGGCCTCTTCCAGCCGCGCCTTGCGCACCGCCTCGCGCAAAGATCGCGAAGCGGCAGGCCGTGCAATGGCTTTGGCGCTCTCTTCCATCCCCGTAGCCTCTTGGCTTCCGGGCTTAGCATAGCGCCCCAAGCGGCGGAAATGCGACCGAAATTCACCCCTTTGGGCTAGCTATTTCGAGGCTAGGACCACCGAAGCGCGGGCGTCGTCGAACCATTTGTCGATCGCCGTGTCGATATTGGTTTCCAGGCCCGACTTCCAGGTGGCGATGGTCGCGTCGAGCGCCTCATCGTTCGCCGCGACGAAGCTCTCGCGATTAATCGCCTCGTTGGCCGCGTTCGACAGGTAATCGACCGCGGCGCCGATGGCGACGCCGATGGCCGCGCCGACCACCTGCCCGCCCATCGGCTGGACCACCGTGCCGGCAATTGCCCCCTGCTCGGCGAAGGCAAGCCGCGTGCCGACCGAGGTCGCGACGCGCCGCGACAACTGGCCGAAGCTTTGCGCCAGCACGCCGTTGATCGCGGGGCCAAGCGCCAGCGCCCCGACCGTGCCGCCGGCGGCAGCGGCGCCAAGCCCGGCGATGCCGTCAAACGCGCGATCCTCCATCAGATAGGTCGGCGCCTTCCACTTCTGCGCATCCCAATCGAGCTTGACGTTGGTCATCGGCGTCGAGGCCGGAATGTCCTCGAGATGGCTCGTATGCTGCGCCAGGAACAGTTGCAGGCGCATGTCGCCGTTGGCGATCACGCGCCGGTAGCTGTCATGCGCGTGCCGTGCCGCCTGCTCGACGCCTTGGGTGACGATCTGGTCGCGCAGCTCCGGCTTCAGCACCTGCTCCTTATAGTTCCTTAGGAAATAATCCTTCACGTCGGCCTCGATGGCCTCGTTCATCGAATCGTATTTCCCGACCTCGAGAAAGCGGGTGATCGCCGACGAGATGGTCTCCTTCAGCACCACGTAAGAGCGCTTCCACTCGAAGAACCAGTCGGCATAGGCGGAGATCGCCGCGTCGCGATCCTGGAAGGCAAGCGCAAAGCTGCGATCGATGTCCTCATGCGCCGCCTGCTTGATGCGCGCCCGCTCCTCGTCGAGCATCAGGATCGTGTCGTTGACGAATTGGTCGGCTTGCGACTTGCTCGCCACGACCTTGTGCAGCGACCCGTCCACATCCTTGATGACGAGATCGACTGCATCCGGCGGCAGGCTCTTGTCGCCGAAGAAGATATCGAACACGCTTTGGTCGGCGTGCATCGCCGCCGTGTGGTCGAGATGCCGGTAATAGCTTCGATAGAAAGTGGTGCCGAGCGAGACGATAGCATAGACGCAAAGCACGATGCCGATGGCAATGCCGATGGGCTTCAGCAGCATGCCGAGCGCGCCCGGGCGTACCACTTTTTCCCGTCCGCCGCCCAGCGAGACCCTCCTGCCCCGGCGCTTGGCCGGCGGGCGGATCCTCGTGGCAATGGCGTCTTCGGGATCGGCGGTAAGGGCAACGCTTTGGGATTTGGGCATGTCGTCCAGCATGTATTTTGACACCTCTGAACTCGCTCTCGCGAGCTCCGTTGCCCCCGGCGTCATATAAGGCCAATCGAGCGCGCATGTAAGCACCGATCGGCGGTTTTTCCCTGGAACAATCAGGGGAAGCGCGCGGTTCTCTGGGCGGGCGTGCTAGGCTTGACCTGCATCAATTAGACAGGTGCTGCACCGATGGCGGCGAGAGGACCGGAAGCCGACCTTCCCCTCTTCGGGGAAAAGCGGATCAACGATCCCGTGCGGGCGCTGAAGGCCGCGGCGGCGGAAGCGAGAGATTGCACGCGCTGCCATCTCTACAAGAATGCGACCCAGACCGTGTTCGGCGAAGGCCCTGCCGATGCGGCGCTGATGTTGATCGGCGAGCAGCCGGGCGATCAAGAAGACCTGGCCGGACGCCCCTTCGTCGGACCGGCCGGCAAGGTGCTCGACCGAGCCCTCGAGGCGGCGGGAATCGAGCGCGAGGCGATCTACATCACCAACGCGGTAAAGCACTTCAAAAACGAGCCGCGCGGCAAGCGACGCCTGCACAAGAAACCCGACACCAGCGAGATCGACGCGTGCCGCTGGTGGCTCGACAACGAGCTAGCCCTGATCGAGCCCGCCGTGGCTGTGGCGCTCGGGGCGACGGCGGCCCGCGCGCTGCTGCGCAAGGCGCTTTCCATCAACGCCAATCGCGGCCGCGTTATCGCCCTGCCGAACGGGGGCAATGCACTCATCACCGTGCATCCGTCTTATCTGCTCCGCCTGCAAGAGGCGCGGGACAAGCGGCGCGAGTTCGATCTCTTGGTCAAGGATTTGCACTTCGCCGCCGAGGCCGCGCGCAAGGCGCGAGGCTGATCCACGCCTACAAGGCGTCGGCGCCCATCTCGCCGGTCCGCACGCGCATCGCCCCTTCGAGCGGAAGCACGAACACTTTGCCGTCGCCGATATGCCCCGTGCGCGCGGCGTTGCCGAGCACCTCGACCACGCTGTCTGCGAGCGAGGCGCTCACGGCGATCTCGAGCTTCACCTTCGGCACATATTGCATGGTGTATTCGGCGCCGCGATAGACCTCGGTCTGGCCCTTCTGCCGCCCGAACCCGCGCACCTCGCTGACCGTCAGCCCTTGCACGCCAATATCGGCAAGCGCCTCGCGCACGGCCTCGAGCCGGTGGGGTTGAATCACTGCAATGATATATTTCATGTCGCTCGTCCTCGATCCCATGTTGTAGCCGCGCTCGCCGTGGAGCCTGAGATCGAGGCCCTATTCCTCGGTCCGAGCGCCGAGGCGTAATCCTTTGACCGCATGGACGACCTTTGGCGATAACGAAGCTTGGCACCGCGACCATAGCAAACAGGCGGCGATCCCAGCGAGTTGAATTACCGCCTCGCGCGTAGCGTGGCGGAGGCTTTCTCAGAAGATTCGGCGTTTACCAAAATCCCGATCAAGGCAGCGGAAGCGAAGGGGCTTGCCTTATTCGGCGCATCGCCCCGGCTGCGTGGGAGAGATGCAACCCCAATCCAAAGGCGCAGCGTGGTATAGTGCTTTGATGAGCAAGGCTTTCACCAAGGAAGCCGAAGGCGGAGAGGTCTATGACGGCCTGCCGGACCGCCCGGTTTCCCCGCATAATCTCGTGACGCCCAAGGGACTCGAAATGATCGAGGCCGAGCTTGCACGGCTGCACCTCGAGCATGCCGCCGCGCAAGACGCCGATGACCGGCCGCGGCTTGCCAAGATCAATCGGGACTTGCGCTATTGGACCTCGCGCCGGGCGACCGCGCAGGTGGTCGAACCGCCGCGCGACGCGGCCGAGGTGCATTTCGGCTCGACGGTGACGATTGAGCGCGACGACGGGCGACGGCAAACCTACCGGATCGTCGGCGAGGACGAGGCCGACCCCTCGCTCGGCACGTTGTCCTACGTGTCGCCGGTGGCGCAAGCCTTGATGGGAAAAGAGAAGGGCGAGACGGTGCAGGCCGGCGTCGCCGAAGCCACCATCGTCGGCATTACGTAGCCCTAGGTTGGCTTGGTCGGCTTTTCCAGCATCAGCTTGCCTTGCTTCTGCACCAGGGCCTTGGCCTTGTTGGCCAGCAGCGACAGCATCCAGGGGAGCTGCACTTCGAGCCGCACATGGTCGTCGGCGACATCCACCGTGCCGGTGGTCGTTTGCCCAAGCAGGCTCGCGCGGAATTCGAGATGATCGCCGGCCCAGTCGTCCTTCAGCACCACAAATTTCTCGCCGAAGGTCGAACGTACATTGCCGAATCCGGCTTTCAAGCGGCGCGCGGCCTCTTGCTTGCCGAGCTTGTGCGGGATGGTGACGACGACGGGTTGGGACATCTTGCCGAAGCTCTCCTAGCGAGCCGCGCTGATCGTTCCCCTCATGTAGGGAGAGAGCGCCAGAGGTCCAGAGGCTCGCGCAAGAACGCCAATGGGCGCAAGAGCCTAAAGCCCTTGCGCCCAGGCCCTCAGACGAGGCGGGTCAGCCGACCGGATTGCCCAGGCTGAGCGGATTGCCGATCTCGGCGAAGCTCCAGACCTGCGCATCAGTGGCATCGCACAGCACGAGCCCCTTGCCGGTATCGATGTACACGTAATAGCCGGGGACCCAATCCCCATCGAGGCCGTCTGGGCCGGAGCCCACGACTTTGCCGGGGCCGTCCGAGAGATAAGCCTGGCAGGCCTTCTCGGCGATGGTCAACGGGTTCTTCTCAGGCGTGCCCACCTCGCCATTCACCACCGGCTCGACGCCGACGAGATTGGCGCCGGCACCGAGCAACAAATCGCCGGTCATCTTGCTATAGGCGAAGACCTGGCCGTCGGCGTCGGCGTTGCAGAGCCAGAGATTGGCGCCAGCATCGGTGAGCCATACCAGGCTCCCGCCGCGGCCGTCATCGACTTCGGCCACGAAATCCACAGGCTGGGGGGCGTTGGCGATGGTGCAGGCGATGCACCGCAGCGGCCTGCTCACAAAAACCCGCCTGGAAGCGTTGGCTAGGTCTGGTTCTCCTTCTTTTCGACATGGCCAAGGTCGCGCTCTGGCGCGATTTCGTCCCGCACGATTTGTTTCAGCTCCTTGATCTCCGGGAAACGCCCCCGCCCCCCGCGCGACCAAATCAGCTTGCCGTCGATCTTGATCTCGAACACGCCGCCCGTGTCGTCCGGAATGAGCGTGACCGAGCCCAGCTCCTCCGCGAAGGTGGACAACAACTCCTGCTGCATCCAGGCGGCCCTGAGCAGCCAGTTGCACAGCCGGCAATAGGTGATGGCGACGTTGGGGGCGGGCGGAATGGCGAAAGATCCAGCAAGCAGGCGCGCAAGTCGTTTGACACTGTAGACTCCGACCCGGACCTCCTCAAGAATTCTTGAGCGGAATCAATGGCGGCTGTGCGGCCAGCGCGGGGTGCCAGCCGCGCGAGGACACGAGTCATTGATGGGCAGTCGAAACGGTCATCAGGTCGCGGCCTTGAGCCACCGCGGCTCGACCGCTTATTGGAAAATTTGCCGCACGCGGAGAGACCCGCCCGAGCCCCGGTCTTTCCCCAGAATTTCTACGCTCGCCCTCTTGTCATCACTGTGTAATCGCATTCTTGGCTTGTTCTTTGGCGCAAACTGCGGGAAAGAAGAAAGCCCTATGAGATTCCGAATCATCATCGACACCTCCCCTCTGGGCTCCATGGCCGCCCTGGTCGTGACGGCGATTCTCCTGTCGGCCCCTTGGCCTGCCAGTCAGGCCGCCGCCAATCCGTTCGACGTCCTTCTCGGCTCCTGGGGCGGTAGCGGGCAAATCACCATGACCGACGGGAAGCAAGAGCGCCTGAAGTGTAACGCTTACTACACCGGCGGGGGATCGCAGCTCGGCATGGCCATTCGCTGCCAAAGCGAAAGCTCCAACGTCGAGATCCGGAGCAAGCTGAGCCAATCGGCTGGACGCATTACCGGCACCTGGGAAGAGCGCACCTTCAATGCCACGGGAAATGCCGTCGGGCAGGCCTCGGGCGACAAGATCAGCCTCCAGATCAGCGGCGGCGTAAGCGGGACCATGCTGGTCTCCTACAGCGGTTCGCGCCAAAACGTCGCGATTTCGACGCAAGGAATTGCTCTTAAAAGCGTGACGATCAGCCTCTCCCGCAGCTAGTTCGCCAGTCTCGGGCTGGCGTAATGGCCGCCTCTGAGGCAACGTCTATGGCCAATGCCTTGAACGGGGCCGGAGGAGCCATGCCTATGGTCGAGTCCTTGCTCAAAAGTCAGCTGAACGGCGAGCGGTTGGAGCTCGCGGCGGGCGGCGCGTGGACCGCAGCGAATGCCGGTGAGTTGGAGACGCTTGTCGATCGTGCGGCCGGCGAGGCGGCGCAAGCGAAGAGCGTCTCGATCGACATGGCGGGCGTGCGCGAGTTCGACACGTTCGGCGCTTGGCTGTTGGAGCGCCTCACCCGCGCCTGGAGCGCGACCGGCCGCGAGCCGGTGATCGTCGGCATGCCGCAGCACGATCGCGGCCTGCTCAAGGAGATGCACGGCGTCAACCGCGAGCCGGCAAAGCCGCTTCCCGAGGAGAACAGAATTATGGGCGCGCTGGCCGCTGTCGGCCAGGCCGGCGCCGGCTTCGGCCGCGACCTGTTGCTGTTAGTCGACATGCTGGGCGCCGTCGGGATTGCCGCACTTCGCGTCATTGCCCGGCCGCGCGAGTACCGGTTCACCTCGACCGTCAACCAGTTCGACCGCGTGGCCTGGCAGGCCGTCCCCATCATTCTGCTCATCACCTTCCTGATCGGCGGCATCATCGCCCAGCAAGGCATCTTCCATTTCCGCAAATTCGGCGCCGAGCTCTACGCCGTCGACCTCGTCGCCATCCTCGTGCTGCGTGAGATCGGCGTCCTGATCGTCGCCATCATGGTCGCCGGCCGCTCGGGCAGCTCCTACACCGCCGAGCTCGGGTCGATGAAGATGCGCGAGGAGATCGACGCGCTGCGTACCATGGGCTTCGATCCTATCGAGGTGCTGATCCTGCCCCGCATCCTCGTCCTGATCGTTGCCCTCCCCGTGCTGACCTTTCTCGGCTCCATGGCGGCGCTTTACGGCGGCGGCCTGGTGGCCTGGCTCTATGGGGGGATCAGTCCCGACATTTACATCCAGCGGCTGACCGACGCGATCTCGCTCACCCATTTCAAGGTGGGCATCCTGAAGGCGCCGTTCATGGGGCTGGTCATCGGCATCGTCGCCTGCGCCGAGGGGCTGCAAGTGAAAGGCAGCGCCGAATCCCTCGGGCTGAAGACCACGGCTTCGGTGGTGAAGTCGATCTTCCTGGTGATCGTGCTCGACGGGCTGTTCGCCATATTCTTCGCCTCGATCGGCATGTGACGACGATGGCGCAAGAGCCCGTCATCAAGGTTCACGACCTCGTGGTCGGCTTCGGCGATCAGATCGTGCTCGATAGCCTCTCGCTCGACGTCAGAGGGGGCGAGATCCTCGGCGTGGTCGGCGGCTCCGGCGCCGGCAAATCGGTGCTGTTGCGCACCATCATCGGCTTGCTGCCGAAGCGCCAGGGCTCGATCGAGGTGCTTGGCGTCGATCTCGCCAAGGCCAGCGAGGCCGAGCGGCGCGCGCTCGAGCGTCGCTGGGGCGTCCTGTTCCAGCAGGGCGCGCTGTTCTCCTCGCTCACCGTGCGCGAGAACGTGCAATTCCCGATGCGGGAGAATCTGACGCTGTCGCCACGCCTTATGGACGAGATGGCTTTGGCCAAGCTCGAAATGGTGGGTCTCACCCCCGACGATGCCAACAAATTTCCCGCCGAGCTGTCGGGCGGCATGACCAAGCGCGCGGCGCTCGCCAGGGCGCTCGCGCTCGACCCCGAGATCGTCTTCCTCGACGAACCCACGTCAGGCCTTGACCCGATTTCGGCCGGCGATTTCGACGAACTCATCCGCACGCTGCAACAGACCCTTGGGCTGACCGTGTTCATGGTGACACACGACCTCGAAAGCCTCTATACGGCGTGCGACCGCGTGGCGGTCATCGCCGACGGCAAGGTGGTGGCCGAGGGCCCAATTGCTGCCATGCTCGAATCCACCCATCCCTGGGTTCGAACATATTTCCAGGGTAAGCGCGGCGAGCTCTTGATCGACCGGCGCATGAGCGTCTCTCCTTAAGGATCCCGAACCATGGAAACACGCGCCCGCTACGCCTTGATCGGACTTTTCATGCTCGCGGTGATCCTTGCGAGCTTCGCCTTCGTCTATTGGCTCGAGAACAAAGGCGGCTTCGGCAATCAGGACATCTATCAAGTGCGATTCCAGGGCTCGGTGTCCGGCTTGGAAGTCGGTTCCGAGGTGCTGTTCAACGGCCTCCGCGTCGGCGACGTGACGAAGGTCTCGCTCAGCGCCGACCGGCCGCAAGACGTGGTAGCCACCATCGCCGTCGTGCACAACACGCCGGTTCGCGATGACACCGCAGTCACCATCGAGACGCAAGGGCTGACCGGTGGCGCCGCCATCGCGCTTAGTGGCGGCACATCGTCGTCGCCGCTCCCGGCATCGGAAAACGGCACGCCGCCGATGCTGCTGGCGGCGCCCGACGCCGGTCAGGATTGGACCCAGGCCGCGCGCGACGCCTTCCAACAAATGAATCAAGTGCTCTCGGAGAATTCTCAATCGCTGAACAGCGCGATCAAGAATATCGACACGTTCGCGGGCGCCCTGGCGCGCAACTCCGACAAGGTCGACGGCATTCTGGCGGGGATCGAACGCCTGACCGGCGGCACGGCGACAGCCGACATGCCGGTTTACGATCTCGTCGCCGCAACCGATTTTCCAGCAAAGCCCGCTGAGGCGCCCGCGTGGACGCTCGTCGTGCCCGAACCCAGCACGCTGATGGGCTTCAACACCGACAAGATTCTGCTCCAGCCCGAGGGGAGCGAGAGCGTGGCGGTGGCCAACGCGAGATGGGGCGACAACCTGCCGATCCTCGTGCAGGCGAAGGTCCTTCAGAGCTTCGAGAATGCCGGCTACACGCAATCGGTCAGCCGCACTCGAGATGGCCTCACCGGCGACTATCAGCTTCTCATCGACATCAGGCGCTTCCATATCTCGACGGCCAAAGACGCTGTCGCGGATATCGACTTCGTCGCCAAGCTGGCCAACAAGGACGGCAAGATCATCGCCGCGAAGACCTTCCAGGCCACCGCGCCGGCCAAGAGCAGCGATGCGCAGGCTTACATTGATGCCTTCGACCAGGCCTTCAGCAAGCTCGAGGCCGACTTGGTGGACTGGACCGCGACCACGCTCGCCAGCCAGCCACCGCCGCTCGCCGAACCCGCCGCGCCCGCGGACCAGCCGTCGGCCGAGCAGCCGCCTGCCGACCAGCCGCCTGACGAGCCGTCGGCGGCCGTCCCCGACCAGCCCCCGACTCCCTGAAATCGCTCAGGGTCGGCCTGCCGCGTCTCCAGCCGCTCCTTGATCTCAATCAACGCGGGCCGCTTGTTTGAGCGGGATCGTCTCACCAGCCACTCCAAGCTCCTCGCTTGGCTTAGATCTCGGCCAAGCGAGCCCGGTGAACCATGGAGCTGTTGCAAGCCATTCACGGGCGGCGTTCCGTGCGCGAATTCACTGACGAGCCGGTCAGCGAAGCGGTGCTGCACGAGTTGATCGACGCGGCGATCCAGGCGCCGAGCGCCATCAATCAACAGCCATGGTGTTTCGTCGTGGTCACGGACCAGGCGCTGCTTGCGCGCATTTCGGACCATGCCAAGGCGCATTTGTTGCGGGCATCGCTCGGCGCGCCCGCGCATCCCTTCCGCGACATGCTGAACGACCCGCAATTCCACATCTTCTACCGGGCGCCGGTCTTGGTTGTGATCGCCGCCTGCCAGCCGACCGATTGGGCGGTCGAGGATTGCGCGCTCGCCGCCGAGAACATGATGCTTGCCGCCCACGGCATTGGCCTCGGCACCTGCTGGATCGGTTTCGCCCAGCATTGGCTTGGCACGGCCGACGGCAAGGCAGCGCTAGGTCTGCCGTCATCCTACAGCCCCATCGCCCCAATTATCGTCGGGCACCCGCGGCGCAAGCCGGCTTCTGTTCCGCGCAAGGCGCCGAACATCCGCTGGCTCAATTCTTCGCCCCAATCAGAGGCCTGAGCCAGGGTTCCGCTCAGGCGGCACGCTTCTCCAGATCGGCCGACCATTTGCCCGTGGAGGCAAGCCCGTTCATCGCCGCGCGATGGGCGAAAGCCGCCTGCGCCGCGCCGACATTCTCAGGCTTCCCGGACCACGCCTTCTGCGGCGCGGCCTGGAGCGCACGGCCATAGGAGAAGGTGAGCTTCCACGGCACGTTGCCGATCTTGTTCATGGCATCGAGATGCGCCGTCGCTTCCACCTCCGACTGTCCGCCGGACAGAAAGGCGATGCCGGGAACCGCGGGCGGCACGCAAGCCTTCAGCACGCGCAGCGTCTTCTCCGCGACTTCCTCGACGCTCGCGGGCTTGCCGCTCTTCTTGCCGGGCACCACCATGTTCGGCTTCAGCACGGTGCCCTCGAGCTTCACCCGGGCATAATAGAGCTCGCGATACACGGTCTTCAGCACCCACTCAGTGACCTCAAAGCAGCGGTCGATGCCGTGATCGCCATCCATCAGCACCTCGGGCTCGACGATCGGCACCAGGTTTTCCTCCTGGCAGAGCGCCGCATAGCGCGCCAGAGCTTGTGCGTTCGCGTTCACCGCGTTGTAGCTCGGGATCGACGGGCCGATATCGATGACGGCGCGCCACTTGCAGAACTTGGCGCCAAGATTGCGATATTCGATCAGCCGCTCGCGCAAGCCGTCCAACCCCTCAGTGATGGTTTCGCCTGGACAGAACGGCAACGGCTTGGTGCCCTTGTCCACTTTGATGCCGGGCAGCGCGCCGGCCTGCTCGATGAGCTTGACGAGCGGTGTGCCGTCCTTGCCCTTCTGCCTGATGGTTTCGTCGTAGAGGATAACGCCGGAGACGGAGGCCATCCCTTTGGAGCGGAACAGAAGCTCGCGATAGTCGCGGCGCGTATCCTCGCTCGACTCGACGCCGATCGCGTCGAAGCGTTTCTTGATGGTGCCTCCGGATTCGTCCGCCGCGAGAATGCCGCGGCCGGGCGCGACCATGGCGTTGGCCACTCGGTTCAACTCGACGAGATCCATGATCCTCTCCATTGCTCGGCTCGCCCCGGATATAGCTGGCTCATCACCCGCGCGGCAAGTGTGCGCGACGCGCGGCGTTAATGCCCGGCCATGCGCGGCGGGGTTTTTTTCCAGGGGTACCCGGCCTGGGCCATGCGGAAACCAAGATCGTAGAGCTTGCCCATATAGACCGGGTCGAAAGCCTGCGTACTGGTATCGAGGAAGTCGCCCGGAATGTAGGCAAGGTTGTAGTCGACGTTGTTTTTCTTGGCGAAGACATAGAGCTCGTAAAGATCGCCGACGCCCTGGCTCTTGATCAGGCTCGACACCGCGCGTCCGGCGATCGACAGCGTCTTGGCCTTCACCGCCTTGTACTCCGGCGAGACATGGCCGTTGCGGATGATATAGGCGCGGCGCACGGGATTGATGCCCATCCCTCCCATCGCCTTCTGCGCCATGAATTGCGTCGGCACCAAGAAGACTTCCCGGGTTGCGCCTCCGTCCACGTGCATTTCCTCATAAACGGAGCCACCTGCGGCGACTTCCACGAAGCCCGGCGGGAACACGGCCGGGATCGCGGCCGAGGCGAGCAACACCTTGCGGAACAGATCGAGCGCCTCCGGCCGCCCCGACACCGCGATCGCCCCCATGTCCCAGATCACCGGCCGCTCGGCGTCGAGATTGGTGGTGCCGATCAGCAGCCGGCGGCCTTTGCGGTGCTCCGCGGCCACCTCAGCCAGGAAGGCATCGTTCACATAAAAGGCGACGACCCTGGCAAGCGGCGCGTTGCTTGCGAGCGAGTCGCCACCGAGCAGCCCCCTGACCGGCTGCATGATGGCGATGTCCTTGGTATCGGACTCGGTAAAGACCTTCTTCAGGGCCTCATCGTATTTCGGTCCGAGAAAGGCAAACGGCGCGGTGAGCGCGCCGGTCGACACTCCCGTGACGAGATCGAACTCCGGCCGCTTGCCGGAAGCGGTCCAGCCGGCAAGGACCCCTGCCCCGAACGCGCCGTCAGACCCGCCGCCCGACAGCGCGAGGAAATTGACCACCGGCCGGCGACCGCTCGCCAACAGCTCGGGCCGATTGGCACGGACCTGCGCCCATTTT
>Ga0157375_10001813_pt1 | contig 18307 bp, 16 predicted proteins | sample M35metaG_FD_115311 | JGI IMG/M metagenome (GOLD analysis project Ga0157375, IMG submission 115311) | Miscanthus rhizosphere microbial communities from Kellogg Biological Station, Michigan, USA - M3-5 metaG | ecosystem: Host-associated > Plants > Roots > Rhizosphere > Soil | place: USA: Michigan... | reverse complement strand
TCCTCGTCGGCGAGATGCGCGACCTGGAGACGATCTCCACCGCGCTGACCGCGGCCGAGACCGGCCACCTCGTCTTCGCCACCCTGCACACCCAGTCGACCGCGCAGACGGTCGACCGGATCATCGACGTCTTCCCGCCCGAGCAGCAGGGACAGGTGCGGACGCAGCTCTCGATCGCCCTGCAGGGCATCGTCACCCAGCAGCTGCTGCCGACCGCCGACGGCCGCGGGCGCGTCGTCGCCACCGAGGTGCTGGTGCCGACGCCGGCGATCCGCAACCTGATCCGCGAGGGCAAGACGCACCAGATCTACGCCGCCGTGCAGACCTCGGGCGCGGTCGGCATGCAGACGATGGACGCCGACCTCGCCCGCCTCGTCCGCGCCGGCACGATCACCCGCTCGCTGGCCGAGCAGCGCGCCTCGGTGCCGGAGGAGCTCAAGCGCCTGCTCGGCGGCGTGCCGGCGATGCCCGCCGCCCTGCAGAACGAGCGCGCAGCGCAGGCCGCCTCGGCGCCGCTCCCCCCGGCGCCCTCGTCGGCGCCCCCATCGGCTCCCGCCGCGGCGCCGCCCCCTCCCGCCTACACCCCGGGTAGCTAGGCGATGGCCGGCGCGACGACCTTCGCCTTCAAGGCGATGGACCTGGCCGGGGCCTCGACGGCCGGCGAAGTCGAGGCCGAGTCCAAGGCGCAGGTCACCGAGCAGCTGCGCCAGCGCGGCCTGATCGTCCTCGACGTCAGCGAGAAGAGCGAACCGTTCAAGATCGAGCAGCTCTGGCAGACCTGGAAGGGGGTCGACAAGCGCGAGCTGTCGATCTTCTCGCGCCAGTTCGCGACCCTGGTCGCCTCGGGGATGCCGATGCTGCGCACCCTGCACACGCTCGAGGAGCAGACCCAGGACGAGCGGATCAAAGAGGCGATCGCCGGCGTGCGCGCCGACATCGAGGCGGGCAGCACGCTCGAGCAGGCGATGGGCCGCCACCCCGAAGTCTTCGACCGCCTCTACCGGGCGATGGTCCGCTCCGGCGAGGAATCGGGCCGGCTCGAGGACGCGCTCGACCGCATCGCCTTCCAGGTGGAGAAAGCCGACTCGCTGCGCCGCCAGGTCAAATCGGCGATGACCTACCCGGCGCTGATCTTCGGCTTCGCGATGATCGCTCTCATCGGCATCGTCGCCTTCGTCATCCCCGTCTTCGTCGGCATCTTCGAACAGATCTCCGAAGAAAACCCGGGCGAAAAGGCCGAACTGCCGATCCCGACCCAGATCTGCGTCACCGCCTCGGACGCGATCACCGGCTACTGGTTCATCCTGATCCCCGGGATCGTGATCGGCTTCATCCTCTTCTTCCGCTGGAAGCGGACCCCGACGGGAAAAGAAGTTTGGGACCGCTTCACCCTGCGCCTGCCGGCCAAAATCGGTGACGTGATCCAGAAGGTCGCCCTCGCCCGCTGGTCGCGCACCTTCTCAGGCGCGGTTTCGGCCGGCGTGCCGATGCTGCAGGCGATCAAACTGACGGGGGAGACGGCCGGCAACATCGTCCTCGAGCAGGCGATGGAGGACGTCTACGACTCGGTCAAGCGGGGCGGCTCGCTCGCCGGGCCGATCGAACGCAACGCGATCTTCCCGCCGATGGTCGGCCATATGGTCGCCGTCGGCGAGGAAACCGGTCAGCTCGAGCACATGCTGACCAAGATCGCCGACTTCTACGAGGACGAGGTCGACGCCAAGGTCAAAGCCCTGACCTCGCTGATCGAGCCGATCATGATCGTCTTCGTCGGCGGCGTCGTCGGCTTCATCGTGATCGCGATGTATCTGCCGATCTTCAGCCTCTACGACAAGATCCGCTGAGCCCCCGCCCGCCCGTTCGCCGGAGTGCGACGAGCTGCTCGATCTGGTCGAGGAGTTCGAGGAATCGGTGCGGCGCTCGTTCCCTGGCTCCTGAAACAAAGCTCGCGAACCGCTCTGCGCCGACTGTCTCCGCCGGGCGATACCCGGTCGGTAGCCGTTTACGGGTTATCCGGTAGGTCGTCGGTCCGCATATCGCCGCTCCTATGAGTTTTTGCCCGATGAAGCCCAAATTTCGGGGATCAAGGGATTTGGGGGGCTGTCGAAGAGGGGAGGGTGATGAATCTGCCAGTGCTTCGGTGCAAAAGGCAAACCCGCTGTGAGGCGGGGGCGCAAAGCCTTCGGAGCTCCTTTGGAGCTGGCCGGGCTACCACCGGGGTCGACAGACACCACGTGGCTTCAAGCGACGGGGCTCTGGCGCAAACGATTAGGACCATAGGAGGTCACTAATGTTTCTCCAGAATCTCCGGGCCAAAGTTGGCGCCCGGCTCAGTGGCGACAGCGAGGCCGGCTTCACGCTGATCGAGCTTCTCGTCGTCATGCTCATCCTCGGAATCCTGGCCGCGATCGCGCTGCCGGCGTTCTTCAACCAGAAGGAAAAGGCCGGCGACGCCAAGGCCAAGGAGTACGACCACAGCGCCCAGGTGGCGATGGAGACGTACTTCACCGAACACGGCTCCTACGAAGGTGCGACGGTGAAAGAGCTCGAAAAAATCGAGCCGACCCTGAGCAGCGCGAAATTCGTGAATATCGAAGGCGCCGAAAAAGAATTCAACCCCAAACCGGGCGCGAATACCTACACGATCACGATTGAAGGCAGTAACGCGGAACAGACCTTCACGGTCAAAAATGCAGCAGGCAAACTGACCTTCCCGTGCACGAAAGAAGGCAAAGGCGGCTGTCCGACGGGCGGCTGGGGCTAATCGCTCTGATCGCCTCACCTTGGCCTAGCCAAGCGTGAACCGAATTGCCGAAGGGCGGGCCTCTGCGCCCGCCCTTCGCGCTTTCGGCCAGGCGTCCAGTCATCGCTAAGCGAATGACCTATTCGAGTCGATAGAGCCGAGATGCAGTCACCGCGGAAACTTCGCGCGATAGTGCTGGGCCTCGCGGCCATTGCCGCGCTGGCGCTCGCGGCGATGGCGCTGGGCGTCCCGGCCGCCCTCGCCGCCGACGCCCACTACGAGGGGATCTCCGAAAACGGAGGCGTCGCAGTGTTCAGCACGACCGACAAGCTGGTCCCCGGCGACACCGACGTCCAGAGCGACATCTACGTCCGCAAGCTCGAAGAAGGGCTCGGCTACGTGACGCGCGAGGTCTCCCTCGGGCCGACCGGCGGCAACGACGCCTTCGCCGCCCAGTTCCTCGCTATCGACCCGGCCGGCGACAAGGTCTTCTTCTCGACCCGCGAGCGGCTGACCGCGGCGGACACGGACTCGGCGACCGACATCTACGTCCGCGACCTTGGCGACAACGAAACGACGCTGGTCTCGGCGGGTGACCCGTCCTGCGCGGAGTCCGGTTGCGGCGAAGGGGACGTCGACGTGAGCGCCGTCCCCGGCGGGGTCGTCGACGAAGGCCAGAAGGTCTTCTTCGTCAGCACCGAGCGACTCTCCGGCAGTGACGCCGACAGCGGCGCCGACGTCTACGTGCGCGACCTCGTCAGCGAAGAAACGAAGCTGGTCTCCGTCCCCGCCGCGTCCTGCGGCGGTGGCTGCGGAGGCGGGGTCAAACCGATCATCTTCCAGGGCGCCTCCGCGGACGGTTCGAGGGCGATCTTCACCACCACCGAACGACTGACCGGCGGCGACCTCGACGAAGAACTCGATCTCTACGAGCGCGACCTGGAAGCGGCCGGCGGGGCGGGGGAAACCAAGCTGGTGTCGACCCCCGGCGGTGGACCCGAACCATGTCCCTCCGGAGCGAACTGCAAACCCGCCACCAGCAGCATCTCCCGTGACGGCTCGCACGTCTTCTTCGAGACCAAAGAACGGATCGCGCCCGCCGACGCGAACGCCAAGCAGGACGTCTACGAGTGGTCGGGCGGCACGGCGACGCTGGCCTCGGTCGGGCCGGGCGGGGAAAACGGCTCCTCCGACGCGCGCTTCCTCGCCAGCTCCGAAAACGGCGGCAAGGTCTTCTTCGCGACGGCCGACCCGCTCGCCGCCGCCGACCTCGACTCGGTCGTCGACATCTACGTCCGCTCCGCCGGCTCGACCGAACTGGTCTCCGAAGGGGATCCGTCGTGCGCCCCCTGCGGCAACGGAGGGGAAGCGCCAGAACTCGAATGGGTCTCCCCGGACGGGACGCTTGCCGTCCTCAGGACCGCGGAAAAGCTGGTCAAAGCCGATAAAGACACCAGGGCCGACGTGTATTCGCGCCAGCTCCCCGGGGGTCCCACGACGCTCGTCTCCCGGCCCGGCCCGAGTTGCACCGACCCCGAATGCGGCAACGGTCCCGACGATGCCGGCTTCGCCGGCGCGTCGGCGGACGGCTCGCGGCTCTTCTTCGTCACCGAGGAGGACCTGGCCCCGGCCGAACCGGAAGGCGACCCGACCGCCTTCGGCGACAGCGACGAAGAAGTCGACGTCTACGAACGCGGCGGCGGGGCGACGAGCCTGATCTCGCTGGGGCAGCCTGACGAAACGGGCGCCTACAGGGGCAACGGGCCCTTCCCCGCGCAGCTGCGCGGCGCCTCGGCGGGCGGCCTTCCCGCTTTCTTCACGACCAAGGAGCAGCTGACCGAAGCCGACGTCAACCCCGGCGAAGACGTCTATCAGCGCATGGGCAGCGCCACGCTGCTGGTCTCACGAGGGAACGATGCCGGGCTGGAAGCGGCCCTCGCGCCGCCCGGCCCGACGCTCGAACGCACCGATCCGGAATCGCCCGGCGCCGCCACGTCCGTGAAGGTGATCGGGAGCGAGCCCGTGAAAGCGGCGATCAAGATCTACGCGACCGTCAACTGCTCCGGCGAGCCCGTCGCCACCGGCACTTCCGCCCAGCTCAAAGAACCGGGAATCGCGGTGAGCGTCGCAGCCGGTTCGACGACGACCTTCCACGCGACGGCCGAAGCCGAAGGCTTCATCTCGCCCTGCTCGGGCGAAGTCACCTACCGGCAGCGAAGCGAAGAACCGCTCGAAGGGGGCAGCGGTGGGGGGGGCAGCCTGCGCCCGACGCCCAAAACGACGAACCCGCCCCAACTCGGACCGCTGATCCCGATCCCGCACGAGGTCCCGCGGACGCGGATCACCTTCGGGCCCGCCTTCAAGACCCGCATACGCCGGCCGACCTTCCGCTTCACCGACGCGACCGGCCAGCAGGACACGAAGTTCATCTGCAGGCTCGACCGCAAAGCCTGGAAGTCGTGCAGCTCGCCGCTGAAGCTGCCGAAGCTGAACCGCGGCAAGCACACCTTCCGGGTCAAGGGGGTCAATGCGCTCGGCGTCTGGGAGGCGAAGCCGAGCAAGCGCGAGTTCAAGCTGGTGGCCTCGTGAGGTTCCTGCGCAACCGCCTTGCCGGTCGCGAGCGCGAGGCCGGCCTGACCCTGGTCGAGCTGCTGGTCGCCTCTGCGATGAGCGTCATCCTCGTCGCCGCCGCATGCATGATGCTGATCAGCGCCGTCCGCGACCAGCCGACGGTGAGCAAGAAGTCGCAGGAAATCACGACGGCGCGCTACGTGCTCGAACGGATGACGCGGGAGATCCGCAACGGCATCGTCGTCTACAGCGCGAGCGGCTCGAGGGTCGAATTCAAGACCAGGGTCCGGCACAAAACCTGTGGCGGCAGCGCACTGGAAAGCGCCGGCGCCGCGGCGATCGAATGCCGCGTCACCTACTCCTGCACGACCACCGCCTGCACCCGCACGGAGACCGCGCCGGAAGTGCCCGGCAGCAGCGGTACGCCGGTCCCGCTGGTCGGCAACCTCGACAGCAACCAGATCTTCAACTACGAACCGAGCCCCCCCTCGACGCCGACCTACGTCGGCATAACCCTGCACATCGAAAACCCCGAAGGCCAGGGCGAGCTGACCGTCACCGACGGCGCCGGCCTGCGCATCCAGAGCTACCTCAGCGCGGTGAACTGAGATGCGCGCCTGGCTCGACAGACGGATAGGAGGAGGCGAGGCCGGCCTGACGATGATCGAGGTTCTGGTCGCGGCGGTGGTGCTGGTGATGGGCGCCGCGGCGACCTTCGGCGTGCTCGGCGCCGCGACCCGCAACGCCCAGCGGGCGAAGGCGACGCAGGTGGCGCTCGACCTCGCCCAGGAAGAGATGGAGCGGCTGCACAGCATCTCCTACGACGAACTCGCGGTGAGCACGATGCCGGTCCCCTCGAGCGACGAAAAGAACCCGAACTCGCGGGTCAGCGGCAGCACCTTCGCCCTGCATCGCAGTCCCAAAGGCGCCTATTACCCGATCGACGTCAACGAAAAAGGCTTCAGCCCCGAATCCGAATTCCAGACCGGCAAAGGCGACGAAGGCGGCATCCAGGGAACGATCTACCGCTACGTCGTCTGGCGCAACGACCCCAGCTGCCCGGAATCCGAATGCCCAGGTCCGGACGACTACAAGCAGCTCGTCGTCGCCGTCAAACCGACCCGCGCGGTCAGCCAGGGCGGCGAGGCCGGCTACGTCGAAGTCCAGTCGGCGGTGACCGCTCCCCCGGGGGAAACCGAACTGAGCCACAAAGAACAGGAAGAACACGAAAAAGAACAGGAAGAACAGGAAGAAGAAGAACAGGAAGAAAAAGAAGCCAACGGCGAAGGCGACGTGACCGCGCAGCAGTTCTTCCTCGCCGACACCGCCTGCTCGGCGAGCGGCGTGACCGAACGGCAGCCGATCACCGGCGACCACCTGCTGCACAACACGCTCGGCACCTGCGCCAGCGGCCTGCGCACCGGCTCAGAAGAGCCCGGCGCGCCCGACGCCCTGCTGCTCAGCAGCCCGCCGGACCCGGACCCCCTCGACGAATCGAACCCGCCGCTCTACGACTACTCCGACGACTTCTACCTCGAGCCGACGCCCGACACCGACAAGGGCGTGCAGATCCGCCGCGACGACACCAGCGGTTGTCACTACGACCCGACCGGGGTGACCAACCCCGAGTCCCAGGTCCACCGCTGGGTCACCGACCCGATGCCGAAGGAATTCGAAATGGGCGGCAAGGTGACGCTCGAGTTCTACACCCGCACGCTCAACGACGCCCTCTACACGGGCACGCTCTGCGTCTACCTGTTCGAACGCGAAGAAGAAGTCGGGCCCGAAGGCCTGCCGGTCGCCGAAGACACGATGCTGGAAGACGAAGCGGCCGGCAACCCCTACTGGACCTACGAACCGGAGGGAAACGGCTACTGGCCGCGAAACTCATGGGCCAAGATCCGCTTGACGATGGAATTCCGCGAACACCCGCGCTTCATCTCCAAAGACCACCGGCTCGGCGTCGCGCTCAGCGTCGACCGCGCCAACACCCCCGCCGACGCGATCCCGATCATGTACGACCACCCCAACTACGCCACCCGGCTCGAGGTCGACACCAGGACGCCGCTCGAAAGCACGTCGGGCGAAGGCGAAGCTCCGGGCGGCTGAGCGATGGCCCCGGCCGCGGTCTTCGCCTTCCTCGGGGGGCTCCTCCTCGGCAGCTTCACGACGGTCGTCGCCCACCGTGTGCCGCGCGGGGAATCGATCGTCGGGCCGCGCTCGCGCTGTCCCGCCTGCGGGGTGCAGATCGCCGCCTACGACAACGTCCCGGTCTTCTCGTGGTTGATGCTGCGCGGCCGCGCGCGCTGCTGCGGAGCGGCGATCTCACCCCGCTACCCGCTCACCGAGCTGACGCTGGGCCTGCTCTACGCGGCCACCGTCCTCGTCCTCTGGGGCGACCCCGGGGAGATCGCGCTCGGGCTCGTCTTCGTCACGGTGCTGCTCGCGGTCACCCTGACCGACCTCGAGCGGCGCATCGTCCCCGACAAGATCCTCGTCGCCGGCGCGGTCCTGGCCGTGGCGATCGCCGCGGTCGCCGATCCGGGCAGCCTGCCGGAGCGGGCGCTCGCCGCTGCCGCTGCGGGCGGCCTGCTCTTCCTCGTCGCCCTCGCCTATCCGCAGGGGATGGGCCTCGGCGACGTCAAGCTGGCGGCGACGATGGGCCTCTTCCTAGGCCGCAACGTCGCCCCGGCGATCTTCGTCGCCCTGCTGGCGGGCGCCGCGGTCGGCCTGGCGATGATCGCCCTCGAAGGGGCCGCGGCGCGCAAGCGGGCGATCCCCTTCGCCCCGTTTCTCGCCTTCGGCGGCGTCGTCGGCCTGCTCGCCGGCGATCAGCTCGTCGACTGGTATCTGGGCGCCTTCTAGCGCCGATTGCAGCTTTGTCCCCCCCATAGTGGGGACAAAGCTGCAATCGGCGTCCAGGTTCTTCGAGAAATGAGTAGTTGCAGGGCGAAAGGTCTGGCGCCTTTCTGTCGATCCAGGGAGGGCGGATGCGTATTCCAACCCCTGCACTCAGCCTGCCCAGGCGGCCCAGCCTGCCGGCGCTGCGTCTCTCCAAGCAGAAGACGAGCAGCATCGTCGGCCTCGACATCGAGGCCGGCAGCATCGCCGCGACCGAGGTCAGCAGCAACGGCTCGGTCGCGCTGACCGCCTCGGCGATCGGCGCGCTCGACCCCGGCACCTTCCACGAGGGCGAGGTGCTCGACGCGGACCGCCTCTCCGGCGCCCTCAAGGAGCTCTTCGCCGAGCACAAGCTCGGCAAGCAGGTGCGACTCGGCGTCGGCAACCAGCGCGTCGTCGTGCGCACCGTGCGGCTGCCCGCGATCGAGGACCACGAAGAAATGGAGGCGGCGGTCCGCTTCCAGGCGCAGGAGCAGATGCCGATGCCGCTCGACCAGGCGGTGCTCGAGCACCAGGTGGTCGGCGGTGTGCCGGCCGAGGAGGGCAAAGCGCCGCAGGTCGACGTGATCGTCGTCGCCGCACGCCGCGACATGGTCGCCTCCTTCCTCGAGCCGATCCGCCGCGCCGGCCTCGAGCCCGTCGGGGTCGACCTCTCCGCCTTCGCGATGATCCGCGCCCTCGCCGAGGACACGGCGCCGGTCGCGGAAGCCGGGGCCGAGCGCCCGACGGCGGCCGTCCTCTACTGCAGCGTCGGCGACGTCACCAACCTCGCCGTCGCCCGCGGCCGCTCCTGCCTGTTCACGCGTGTCTCGCACGCCGGGCTCGAGGCGACCGCCGGCGCCCTCTCCGGCTCCCTCGGGCTCAGCGCCGAACATGCCACGCAGTGGCTCACCCACGTCGGTCTCGAGCAGCCGGTCGAGCGGGTCGAGGGCGACCCCGAGACCGTCGCCAAGGTCCGCCGCACGCTCGAAGAGGGCGTCGGTGACCTGCTCGACGAGATGCGCCTTTCGCTCGACTACTACGCCGCCCAGGAGGCGGCGCTGCCGGTCGAGCGGGTCGTGCTCTGCGGCCCCGGCAGCGCGATACCGGGCCTGGCGGCGCGGATGGAAGCCGAGCTCGGCCTGCCGATCGTGGCCTCGCGCCCGGCGGCGCTCGGCGGCTTCGACGACGTGGCCGCCGCGCGCCTCACCCTTCCCTACGGCCTCGCCCTGGAGCAGTAGCGGCGGTGCGCCCCGTCAACCTGATACCGGCCGAGGACCGCCGCGGCGACCAGGCGCCGCTGCGCACCGGGCCGCTCGCCTACATCCTGATGGGGACCCTGGTCGGGCTGCTCGTCGGCGTCGCCCTGCTCGTCCTCACCGGCAACGAGATCTCAGAACGCAAGGACGAAGTCACGACGCTGAAGCGCGAAGACGCCGCCGCCTCCGCGCAGGCGGCCCGGCTTGTCTCCTACGCACAGTTCCGCGCGCTCAGCGAACAGCGGGTCGCGACGGTGCAGAGCCTCGCCGACAGCCGCTTCGACTGGGAACGGGTGCTGCGCGAACTGTCGCTGGTCCTGCCCGGCGACGTCTCGCTGACCGAACTGAGCGCAAGCGGCGCCGGCGGCGAAGGGGCCGAAGGCTCCGAAGGCGGCGGCGCGGGATTTGCGGTGACCGGCCCCTCGCTGACCCTGAACGGCTGCGCCGACGGCTACGCGGGCGTGGCCGGTTTCGTCACCGCGCTGAAGGACATCGACGGCGTCACCCGGGTCGGCGTCCAGTCCACCGAAGAGACGGCCGAAAGCAGCGGATCGGGCGAAAGCGAATGCGGCGGTGGGTCGGCGACCGTCCAGTTCACCCTCGTCGTCGCCTTCGACGCGGCCCCCGTGCCGACGCCCGAAGGTGAAGCCGAAGCGCCGGTCGAAGCCGCGCCGGAAGCCGCCCAGGCGGCGTCCAGCGAGACCTCGGAAAGCTCCGGCGGAGAAGCGGAAGGCGGCTGAGCCGGGATGAAGGCGCTGAGGAAATCGGGCAGCATGACGATCGTCGCGATGCTCGTCGTCGCGGCGCTGGCGATCGCCTTCTGGGTGCTGCTGCTCAGCCCTGAGCGCGAGGAAGCGGCCAAACTGGGCACGCAGATCGAACAGGTCGAATCGTCGCTGTCCCAGCACGAAGCCGAAGTCAGCGCCGGCGAAGAAGCTCGCAAGCAGTTCCCGGTCGACTACCAGAAGCTCGTCGTGCTCGGCAAGGCGGTTCCGGCGGGCGACGAAACCGCCTCGCTGCTGGTCCAGGTGAGCGGCATCGCCAAGCGCTCCCACGTCCAGTTCAAAGACATCTCGCTGGGCGCTGAAGGCGGATCCGGCGAAGCGCCGGAATCCGCTCCGCCGACCGGCGCCTCCCCGACCGAGGCCGCCGCCTCGCTGCTGCCGCTCGGCGCCACGGTCGGGCCCGCCGGCCTCGCCGTGATGCCCTACACGCTCAGCTTCGAAGGCAGCTTCTTCCAGGTCGCCCGCTTCATCAAGGGCCTCGACTCGCTGGTCAAGACCCAGAACGAAGAGGTCAGGGTCGACGGGCGGCTGATCACGGTCGACAGCTTCTCGCTCAGCGGGGGAGAAGGGGAAGCGGGCCCGTCCTCGACCCTGACCGCCGAATTCAACGTCACCACCTACGTGACCCCGCCTGAACAGGGGCTGACCGCCGGCGCTTCGCCGACGAGCCCGGGCGGACTGTCGGCGACGCCGGCCGCGGCGACGACCGGAGGCGCGCCGTGAAGCGGCCGAAGGGACCGGAGCTGAAGATGCCCGACCTGAAGGCGCCGGCGGTGCTCGCCGACCTCTACTACGACCTGCGCGACCGGCGACTGCTGCCGCTGATCGCGCTGGTGCTCGTCGCTATCGTCGCGACGCCGTTCCTGCTCGGTCAGGGGTCCGAAGAGGAAGAACCGATCCCGGTGCCGGCGGTGATCCAGGCGCTGAAGGAAGGGGGCGCTCAGCGCACCTCGACGCTGACCGTGGTCGAGGCGAATCCCGGCCTGCGCGACTACCGCAAGCGCCTGCGCGATCGTACGCCGCTCGACCCGTTCCGGACCTTCGGCAACCCGAGCCTGAAGGGCGCCCGGCTCGGCGGCGAATCGGAAGGCGAAGGAGGGGGATCGTCCGGCTCGTCGACTCCGACCACCTCGACGTCGACGACGACGAAGACGCAGCAGACGACCAAGACCAAGACCACGACCACGACGGGCGGGGCGAAGGGCTCACAACCAGGCGGGAAGGAAGGCTCGCACGTCGTCGTCTACGCATTCGCCATCGACGCCAGGATCGTCAAGACCGTCGATGGCAAGCAGCAGGAACCGATCGTCAGGGAACGCGTGCTGCCGGAGACACCGCTGCCGGGAGAAAAGACGCCGGTAGTCACCTACATGGGGCCCGCCCGCGAAGGGAAGAAGCCCACCGGGAAAGCCCTGCTGCTGGTCGGCGACGGCGTCCAGTCCGTGGCGGGCGACGCGAAATGCCTCTCCGGCGACGAAACCTGCCAACTGCTCGAAGTCGAACCCGGATTCCCCGAGGCGTTCACCTACGGGGAAGGCGAAGACAAGTACACGATCACGGTGCTGAAGTTCGGCCTGGTGGTCACCGGGCACAGCTGAGCCGGAGAGCTCGCTGTAAACGGCCATAGCTTCAGTAAGTGAAGCTATGGCGCTAGACTTGGCTTGGCGAGCCGGCGATCTGAGTCGCGCTTGCCCGAAGGGCCTTGAGAATGAGCGCCGAGAGCAACTCCCGATGTCCCGTCTGCCGCACCGCCGACGTCGTCTGCGGCAAGTGGACGCTCCTCGTCATCCGTGACCTGGCGGCCGGCTGCAGTCGCTTCTGCGAGCTCGAGCGCTCGCTGGAGGGGATCAGCCCGCGCACCCTCTCGCTGCGCCTGCGGGCGCTGGAAGAGGAGGGGATCGTCACACGCAACACCTTCCCCGAGGTGCCGCCGCGGGTCGAGTACGCGCTGACCGAGAAGGGCGAGGCGCTGGTGCCGCTGATCGAGGACATGCGGCGCTACGGCAGTCGCTGGCTGCTCGAAGAGCCGGCCGCGGTACCCGCGTAGCGCCAAGACCCGTCGGGTGTCCCCCCGGCGGAACCCGCCGACGAGTCGCACCTGGCGCAGGAACCCCACCGGGCATCCCCCGCCGGAACCCGCCGACGATCCCTTGTCTGGGCTCAATTCCCAGCCGGCTCACAAGTTCCGTCGGGGGATGCCCGGTGGTTCTATGCAAGGTGGGTTGCAGGCGGAGGAGGGGTGCGTGTCGGGGGGAAGGCTGTGGGCGTGCGTGATCCGCTGCTCAACGAGGCGCTCCGGCGTTTGGCTGCTGAGGCTGCGACGCGCTTCACGATGCTTGTCGCAAGCGGGGAGCAGGTTCCCTTCGATGTTGCCGAGTCCGCCGGGCCCGACGAGGCGTTCTTTCACAGCTATGTGCCGCTGACGGCGCGCTTCGTGCGCGAGCGGGAGGCCGAGCTGCGCGCGCTGGCCGCGTTTGAGCCGGCGCGGGAAGCCGTGGCGCTGGCCGGTGTCGCCGCTCCTTATATAGAGGGGCGCGGGGAGAGCGTGCCCGCCGATCCCGGTGAGCGGGCGGCACGGCTGCTGACCATCTTCATCGCCGGGCTCTGGGACGGCTGCACCGAGTTCTCGCTCGACCGCGGGCGGCTCGAGAGCGCCCTCGCCGTCCTCGACGCCGAGGCCGGCGACGTCGACGAGGCCGAGATCGTCGTAGTGCCGCTGGTCGGCCTGCAGATGCCGCTGCCGCGGCTGCAGCTGCCGCACGGCATGCAGCTCGTCCGCGCCGACAGCTTCGAGGCGCCGATCGAGGCGATGCGCAGCGAGGGCATGGGACGCGCCGCCTGGGAGCCGCAGTTCCTGGCGATCGCCGAGCAGGGTGAGGGCGCCGACAGCGCCGCCGCCGCCCTGCAACAGCTCGAGGACCTGATCAGCGTCATGCGCCTCTTCAAGGCCGGCGGGGTCGGGCTCGGACCGCATGCCTTCGCGCCCACCGGGGAGGGCCGCTGGCGCCGCATCGCGACCGGCGCCCCGGCGCCGCGCGACGGCGGCTACAGGCTGAAGGAGGAGGAGGCTGCGCAGCTGGTCGCGCTCGCCGAGACACTGGAGGCGAGGCCCGACCCGGCCGGCCCGCTGGCCTGGGCGGTGCGCCGCTTCGAGCTCGGCTGCGAGCGGCCGTCCCCCGCCGAGGGCCTGAGCGACCATCTTCTCGCCCTGCGCGCCGTGCTCGACGGGCAGGGACCGGTCGGCGCCTCGCTGCCGATGCGCGCCGCGGCGCTGATCGCCGACGGCTCGACCGACCGGCTCGGCGCCCGCGAGCGGGTAGAAGCGGCAATGGAGCTGGAGCGTACGCAGATGGCCGGCGCCTCGGCCGGGAGCGCGGGCGAGCTCGCCGGCTGGGTCGAGGAATGCGTCCGCCGGATCCTCCGCGAAGCCGCCCTGGGCGAGCTCGGCGCCGACCTCAACGAGGCCGCCGACGAGACCCTGATCGCCGCCGGCCTCGCGTCGGGAGATGCCGAGATCGCGATCACTGCTTCGCTCGCCGGGGCTGGCGACGAAGTCGCGGATCAGGGGGATCAGGGTTCCCAGGGCGTTGGCGCCATGCCCGGCGGCAGCGGACGCGAAGCGGAGCAGCCGCCGGTTTATTCCAAAGCGTCGCCCTCACCCGGACCCGATCGCAATCTGATTCCTTCGGGGCCGGGTGAGGGCCCCACCAATCACGCCGAGTCGCCAGAGGAGGAGCACGACATGGACCAGGACACCCGCATCCTCGAGCCGGTTCCGGCCGAGAACGAGATCCGCATCACCGCCACCCACTGGCTCGACGAGGTCGAGGTCGAGGAGAGCACGCTCGACTTCCCCGCGATCGAGGGCGACGTCTCCCACCGCGACCGGATCGACACCCCCCGCGTCCGTCACCTCTTCCCGGTCCCGGAGGACGCCGACTGGGATGTCAAAGAGCTTCGCTACGACCACTACGAGGGCCGCAGCGCCAGCTGACCCCCCGCCGACGGGCCGAAATGTCGACTCCGAGTCGACATTTCGGCCCGTCGGCGGGGCGGGGCGGGGCGGGGGGTCGCTAGGCTCGGCCGGCGGCGATCTCTATTCGCTGCTCGTTGCTGGCGAAGAGGTAGCGGTTGATCTCGGCGAGGCCACCGAGGTCGTGGACGTCCTCGTCCAGATAGGGGACGCGGATCACGCCCTTGGTGCGCAGCTCCCTGGCCAGGTGCTCGATGTTGCCCGCGTCGCGCTCGGCCAGTGCCTGGTAGTCGGCGAAGTTCTCCGCCACGCGCCGGGCGAGGTCCTCTTCGCCGAGCCGCCCCCCGAGGGTCCCCTCGAGGTCGCCCGCGTCGCCGCGCAGGCGCTCGGCCGGGTAGTGGACCTTGTTGACGATGACGCCGCCGAAGGGCAGTTTCGCCTCGACCAGCTTGCGGTGGAAGTAGACGGCCTCGCCGATCGGCTCGCCCTGCGGGCCGCAGACGACGAGGAAGCACGTGTGGGGATCGGCGAGCAGGCTGTTGACCCGCTTGGCGCGGGCCTGGAAGCCGTCGACCATGCCGCTGAACGCGTTGAAGAACTCGGCCAGGTCGGCGAGCAGGTCGAAGCCGACGATCCGCTTGAAGACCGAGAGCGCGACCGAGGCGCCGCGCCCGGCCACGCGCGCGGCCAGGCCGGTCGGCCGCATGAAGACGCGCAGCGAGCGGCCTTCGATGAACTGGGTGAGGCGCCGCGGCGCGTCGAGGAAGTCGAGCGCGTTGCGGGTCGGAGGCGTGTCGAGGACGAGCAGGTCGAAGCGCCCTTCGGTGTGCAGCTCGAACAGCTTCTCCATCGCCATGTACTCCTGCGAGCCGGCCAGGGCGCTGGAGATCTGCTGGTAGATGCGGTTGTTCAGCACCCGGTCGCGCGCCTCCTCGTCGGGCGCCTGGCGCGCGACCAGGTCGTCGAAGGTCGCCTTGGCGTCGAGCATCATCGCCCACAGCTCGCCCTTCATCTCGATCCCGTGCCGCTCGAACAGGGCCGGGTCGACGCGCGTCGCCTCGTTGCCCAGCTCGCGCAGGCCGAGCGAGTCGGCGAGCCGCTTCGCCGGGTCGATCGTCAGCACGCAGACGCGCAGCCCGCGCGCCGCCATCCCGGCCGCGATCGCCGCCGAGGTCGTCGTCTTGCCGACCCCGCCCGAGCCGGCGCAGATGCAGATGTCCTTGCCTGCGAGGATCTCGTCGACGGACGGCATCAACTCAGCCGCCTGGCGAGCGTGTGCGCGGCCTCGGCGCCGAGCTCGGGCTCGAAGAGGAAGGGGAGCGTCTTGACCGGCGCCTCGACCCGCCGCCGCAGGCGCGCCAGCTGGGCGCGCTGCGAGCGGGCGCGGCCGTGCTCGGAGACGGCGGCGCGGGCGGCGGCGCGCACGCTGCCGTTCTCGCCCTCGGCCAGCTCGGCCAGCCGCTCGGCCTCCTGCTTGGAGAAGCGCTCGGGGTAGAGCCCGTTGAGGTAGATGCGGTCGACGGCGACGCCGACGTCGGAGCGCAGCTCGCTCTCCAGCGCCGCGGTCTCGTTGACCGGCATCTCCTCCGGCAGGGCGACGATCGCCGTGCCGGTGTGCTCGTGGTCGACGATCAGCCGGTTGAGCTGCTGCGCCTGGGAGTGGATCGGGCCGACGCGGGCGATCGCGGCGAAGGTGCGCGGCGTCTGCAGGAAGCCGATCCCGTGACCGGTGGCCGGCGCGTCGACGATCACCAGGTCGTACTTGCGGCCGCTCTTGACCTTGCGGTCGAGCTGGGCCAGCTCCCAGATCTTGCCGATCGTGACCAGCTCCTTGAGGCCGGGCGTAGCCGCGGCGAGGTAGGAGAAGATGCGGCTGCGGAAGAGCATGTCGCGCATCGCCCGCACCTTGAGCTGCAGCAGCACGTACTCGCGCATCGACTCGTCGGGGTCGATCGAGATCGACCAGAGGTTCTCCGCCATCTCGACCTCGTGGAATCCGACCTCGGTGTGCTCGAACATCCGCGAGGCGTTCTCCTGGGCGGAGACCTCGCAGACGATCGTGCGCTTGCCTTCTTCGGCCGCGCGCAGTCCCAGCGCGACCGCGACGGTGGTCTTGCCGACTCCTCCCTTGCCGGTCACGAAGACCAGTCGCTTGTCGAGTAGCTCGGGGATCAGGGTGATTCCTAGCAATTTCGGGGTGCGGCAGGAAAAACGGGCGCCTCTGCGAATACCCGCGCAATGGGATTCCTCAGCCGCAAGAACAAGTCCGCGCCCGTGCCCGCCCCGGTCGAAGGCGACCATCCGATCGTCGAAGAGCTCAGGCAGATGGAGGACGCCGTCCCTGAGCGGGCTCGGGACGACGAGGGCCCGGACACCCGGCCCGCGGGTCCTGTCGTGGAAAGTGCACCCGAGCGTCAGCCAGCGGGTCCTGTCGCGGGGCAGGGGTCCCCGGCTCACCCGCCGGGGACCCCAGACCCCACGCCACCCACTGGAGACACGCTTGTTGTTAGCGATGAGGGACCAGCGGAGTCAGCCTCCGCCGAGCCCGAGCGGTTCATGCCTCGGGATCTGATCGCTCCCTCCCGTCATGAAGCTGTCGTGGACGAGCCCGTCGACGAGGTGCCGGTCAAGCATGCCGAGGTGATCGCTTTTGCCAACCAGAAGGGTGGGGTCGCGAAGACGACCACGACCTTGAACCTTGCCGTTGCCTTCGCCGAGTCCGGACACCGGGTGTTGTGCATCGACCTGGACCCGCAGGGGAACCTGACGATGAGCCAGGGCATCGACCCCGACAAGGTCGAGAAGAGCCTTTACGACGTGCTCGTCAACGACATGCCGATCTCGGAGATCATCCAGCACCGCGAGATCGATATCGCGGTCGCATCGATCGACCTGGCCGGGGCGGAGATCGCGATGAGCACCAAGATCGGCCGCGAGCGCTCGCTCGAGAAGGCGCTGAAAGAGGTCATCGGCGACTACGACTTCGTCTGTATCGACACGCCGCCCAGCCTCGGGCTGCTGACGATCAACGCGCTGACCGCCGCCAGCAAGGTGATCGTCCCCGTGCAGTGCGAGTATCTGTCGATGCGCGGACTGGTCCAGCTCCAGAACACGCTGACGATGATCCAGGAGAACCTCAACCCGGACGTGCGGATCGAGGGCATCCTGCCGACGATGCTCGACTCGCGCACCGTCCACGCCAAGGAGGCGGTGGAGATCCTCGAGGAGAACTTCGGCGACCTCGTCTTCAAGTCGCGGATCAAAAAGGCGATCAAGTTCGCCGAGGCCCCGGTCAAAGGCGCCAGCGTGCTCAAATACGACCCGCAGAGCAACGCAGCGGGTTACTATCGAGACTTGGCCGAGGAGGTATTGGCACATGAGCCGGCGTAAGCGGGCGAGCATGCGCGAGGGTCCCCTCGCCGATCTCTTCCGCTCTACGTCCGATGATGCCTCGGCCGATTCCTCCGAGGGACCAGACCGTCAGCCAGCGGGTCCTGTCGCGGGGCAGGGGTCCCCGGCTCACCCGCCGGAGACCCCAGACCCCACGCCACCCACTGGAGAGGGGCTGACTGACGAGGGACCGGGCGAAGCGGCTCGCGGAGACGCGCGGGATGAGGTGGCTTCGGGTGAAGCTGGATCTGCTGAGACGCCGCCGGAAAGACTTAAACGGGTCTTCTCCGAGGAGCCTCAGATTCGGCATGAACCGCCTGCCGATACTCCGCGCTACGGGCGCGAGGAACCTGAGTATGAGCCGCCTGGGTCGGGAGAGCCGCATCAGCCTGTCATTCGAGTCGTTGGTGTTGGAGGAGCTGGGGTGAACGCGGTCAACCGGATGGTCGACGCGAACGTGCCCGGGGTCGAGTTCATGGCAGTCAACACCGATCTCCAGTCGCTGCAGCTCTGCGTCGCCGACGTCACCGTGCATATCGGCGACGAGCAGACGCGCGGCCTCGGCGCCGGCGCCGACCCCGAGGTCGGCCACCGCTCCGCCTTCGAGGAGCAGGACAAGATCAAGCGCCTGCTGAAGGGCGCGGACATGGTCTTCGTCGCAGCGGGTGCAGGCGGCGGCACCGGGTCCGGCGCAGCGCCCGTCGTC
>Ga0157375_10001811_pt1 | contig 18317 bp, 12 predicted proteins | sample M35metaG_FD_115311 | JGI IMG/M metagenome (GOLD analysis project Ga0157375, IMG submission 115311) | Miscanthus rhizosphere microbial communities from Kellogg Biological Station, Michigan, USA - M3-5 metaG | ecosystem: Host-associated > Plants > Roots > Rhizosphere > Soil | place: USA: Michigan... | reverse complement strand
GGCGAAAAGGAGAAGGCCTGGCTGCTGGACTTCAAGACCGGCAAGCTTCTCAAGACCGTGGTCACGAACTGCGCCAATACCAGCGGCATGACCTTTGGCAATGGCTGCGTGTGGAGCGGCGCCAATGGCGCCTCGGTGCATAATCATCCCGAGCCGCCGGTGAATGGCGTATTCCAGACCGACACATCCGGCAAACAGATCAGCCATCGTCAGATCCCGTTCGGCCCCGCCAACAATGGCGGGCCCTGTCACGGACTGGCCTGGGAAAACGGCAAGCTGTGGATCAGCTCCAACCGGCTGGAATCCCTGGTGCGCCTTGATCCCAAGACTTGGGCCGTGGACTGGATGTTCCCTCACACCATGCTGCCGGATCTCAAGGACCGTATTCACGGCATCGAGTATGACAATGGTTATCTCTGGCAGGTCACCGGCACGCAAAAGCCGGATGTCGCCAACTATGAAGGCTACACGCCCAAGCTGATCAAATATGACATCAAGACCGGCGCGGTGGTGGAGCTGGTGGAATTTTTGCCAGGCACCTGTGATCCCCATGACATCGCCATTCACAATGGCGTGTTCTACGGCGTGGATGCGGGCGAACATCCGCGCTGGGCGATCGACAATCCCAAATATCAGCGTGCCGGATGGCCGCCGCTCAACAGCCCCTTCGGCGGTTATATTTTCCGCATTGATTTTGTCTGAAGGAGCCAGGCGTGCGATTTTTTTTCACCGCCCTGCTGTCCTTTTGTGTCGCGGCCGGCGCGGCGGCCGCGGCGGACCAGGTCTTCGCCAGCCGTCTCACACCCGTTGCTTATGACGGGGCGATGCGGGCCAATGTCCAGGGCGACGGCCAAGTCTCCGCCACTTTGAGCGGCAACAAATTGACGGTGACCGGCAGTTTCACCGGCCTGCCCTCGGCCGCTACGGGAGTTGGGCTTTACAGCGGTTCCGGCATCGGCGTTCCGGGCATGCCGCTGCAGAACCTCACTTTGACCGGACAGACCGAAGGCAGCGTGTCCGGCACGGTCACGCTCAATGCCAAACAACTCGCCGCTTTCCGTCAGGGCCATGTCTATGTGCAGCTCAACAGTCAGAAGGCGCCGGACGGCAATCTCTGGGGCTGGCTGCTGCCGGATCATCCCTTTGCCGGCGTGAATGTGCCGGAAAAAGGTCATGGATTCCTGCCGCAATTGGATGTGCCGGGTAACTGGGTTCAGAAATAAAAATAAGGTTTGGGGATGGGAATGCGCCGCTTTGCTTTTGTCTTGATGGGCGCCGTCGCCCTCGCCGCTGTTTGGTCCGCCAGCCAGGCACAATCGCAGCTCGCACCCGGTCCCTTCACCGATGCACAAGCTCGCGCCGGGCGCGACGCTTATGCCGCCAACTGCGCCTCTTGCCACCAGGCCAACCTGGCGGGCGTGGGCGAACAGCCGCCGCTGGCGGGCGCGGGATTTATGTCGGCCTGGGGCCGGCGCACCACCAAGGAATTTTATGACGATATCCGCGCCCAGATGCCTTATGGCCGGGCGGGAAGCCTGGATGCCGCCACCTATCAGAACATCACCGCCTTTGTTTTGATGGCCAATGGCGCGCATGCCGGCAGCCAGGCCTTTGATGGCAGCCAAGCAGTGCGCGTTTCCACCATCGCCAATGGGCAGGTGCCTGCCGATATCGCCGCGCCGCGCCGTGGCGGCGGCGATGAAGGCGGCGCGGGCGGGCGCGCCCCCGCCATGACTCTGGGCCAGACCTTGGTGGGCAATATCAAGAATTACGCGCCCGTCAGCGATGCGATGCTGGTGCATCCCGATCCCAAAGACTGGCTGATCTATCGCGGCAACTATCAGGCCTGGAGCCACAGCGCGCTCAAGCAGATCAATGCCGGCAATGTCGAGCAACTTCAGCTCAAATGGTCCTGGGCGATGAATGAAGGCGGCGAGAACGCCACCGGTCCCACCATTCACGACGGCATCATGTTCTTGGCCAATACCAGCAACACAGTGCAGGCGCTGGATGCCAAGACCGGCGAGTTGTTATGGGAAAACCGGCTGGGTCCTTTGGCGACACGCGCCTACAGCGCCTTGCGCAGCCTCGCGGTGTATGAAGACAAGGTCTATATCAATGCCACCGACGCCCGGCTTTATGCGCTGGACGCCAAGACCGGCAAGCTGGTGTGGAAGACCGACATCGCCGAACCCGGCAAAGGCTTCAATGAGACCGGCGGTCTGATCATCGCTCACGGCAAGGTGATTGTCGGTCTCACGCTGTGCCGCGGACAGATGCCGCATTGTTATATCAGCGCCTATGACGCCAAGACCGGCAAGCAGGCGTGGAAATTCACCACAATTGCCGCCCCCGGCACACCGGGCGGCGACACTTGGGGCAATGTGCCCGATGATATGCGCGCCGGCGGCGAGACCTGGATCGCGGGCACCTATGATCCCGATCTCAATATCACCTATTGGGGCACGGCCCAGTCCAAACCCTGGATGCAGGCCTCACGCCGCAGCGGCACAGCTTCGACGCTGTACGCCAATTCCACCTTGGCGCTGGATGCCGATACCGGCCAATTGAAATGGTATTATAGCCACGCGCCCGGCGAAACCTTCGATCTCGATGAAGTGTTCGAGCGGGTGCTGATCGATCATGGTCCGCAAAAAACGCTGATGACCATCGGCAAGGCCGGCATTCTGTGGAAGCTGGACCGCGTCACCGGCAAATTCCTGGATGCCAAGCAGACTGTGTTCCAGAACGTTTATAGCGGCATCAATATGAAGACAGGGCAGTTGAGCTTCCGCCCCGATGTGCTGGCGCAGAAGACCAACACTTGGATTTCCTCCTGTCCCAGCGCCGCGGGCGGACATGACTGGCCGCCCACCAGTTATGATCCCGCCAATGATCTGATGATCATTCCGCTCAACCAGAGCTGCAACATGATGCTGGGCCATGATGTCGCCCAGCACACCGGCGTGGTGCAGCCCGAAGGCGAGGAAAAACTGTTCTTCATGCCCGGCACCGACGGCAATATGGGCCGGCTGGCTGCCTACCGCACCAGCACCATGGAACCTGTCTGGTCGTTCCAGCAGCGTTCGTCCTTCCTGACCGGCGTGTTGTCGACCGACGGCAACCTAGCCTTTGTCGGCGATTATGACCGGGTGTTCCGCGCGGTTGAAACCACCAGCGGCAAAACCTTATGGACCGTGCGCCTGCCCACCGTGGTGCAGGGCAATCCCGTAACCTTCGAGGCGGATGGCAAGCAATATATCGCCATCACCACCGGTCTGGGCGGCGGCAGCCCCTTCTCCAAACCCAGTTCCATGCTGGGCGAATTGCATCATCCCGATCACGGCCATGCGCTGTATGTCTTCGCGCTGCCGGACAAAGTGAGCGGCCGGTAAATCCGATCAGTTCAGGGGCGGAATCCAACCCAGGCCGCGCGAGATCTTTTGCGCGGCATCAGCCAGCACTTTGCGGGCCTGCTCGACATCGGCGCGCTGAGTGCCGTCAATCACCGACAGGAAGGGGATGGTCAGCGCCGCCCGGATACGGCCGTCGGCGCCGAACACCGGATAGCTGATGTCATGCACACCCACATGCCGGGAGCTGGGCTTGCTCTCATAGCCGCGTCGCGCCACCAGTTTCAGCCGGTCGCGCAATTTCTTGAGAGCCGCAGCGGGCGGGCGCACCGCTCCCAGAAGCTTTTCCTGTGTCGCGCCGTCGGAAAAAGCCAGCAGCACATGGGCGGAGCAGCTGTTGAGGACGTCGCATTTGTCCCCCAGCCGCACGCTGAAACCGGAATGGCCGGGCGAATCCTGCTGCGACACGATGATGATGCTGGTCTGGGAGATCACCGCCAGATGACAGGACTGCTCGGTCGCCAAAGTCAGGGCGTACATCACCGGCGCCGCCAACACGCTCAGGCCCTGTGCGGGGGTGGCGCGGAAAGCATGTTCCAACACATGGTAGCTGACGCTGTAGCGGTCGCTGTCGGCATTCTTGTGCAACCAGCCGCGGCGTTCCATCACCACCAGGATGCGGAAGATTTCGCTCAAGGACCGTTTCAGCCTTTGCGCGATTTCGGTGGAGGTCAGACCATCGGGCGCCGCCGCCAACAGCTCGATGATGTCAAAGCCCTTTTCCAGGGCGGGCGCGGCATAGAGGGTCTTGGCAGTCCGCGTTGCTTTGGCCTTTTGCATGGCTTGGGTCTGATCGAAGAAAAGGGATTCGCCGGTGAGTTCCGGCGGGAAATCACCATATCTTGTTGCAGTGCGGCGCGATAGGTCCACACCCCCTCTCGCTATGCGAGAGACACAAATTCTCCCCATCCCGCTGAGGTTTCCGGCCACGTGAACGTCTTGACAGAAAGGGGACCCGGTCCATAATCCGTTGCAAGGGCAAAAGTCGTTTTTACCGATAAAAGTCAGACAAAAGCCGGTTTGCCTCTAGGGTTTGTAGCCAGATCAACAACAGCGCACGGCGCTTTGTGACCGGTGCGTAGCAGGGGGGATTCATGCAGCTTGTCAGTCCGGCGTTGTTCGCACGCCTGAAGTCCAGCGGCTCGGCCGCAGCGCTTTGCGCGGTTGCCAGCATGGCTTTCTCTCAAGCGGCCTTGGCGCAAGGCGCGGATGCCGGTGTCGAAAGCGTCACCGTGTCGGGCTTCAAGGCGAGCTTGGAGCGCTCGCTGGAGCAGAAACGCAACGCGACCAACGCCGTCGATACCATCCTGGCGGAAGACATCGCCAAATTTCCCGATACCAACCTGTCGGAATCCATCCAGCGTATTCCCGGCGTCGCGCTGAGCCGCGCCAATGGCGAAGGCAAGCAGATCGCGGTGCGCGGCCTGTCACCCTTGTTCACGACCACAGAAATCAACGGCATGGAGACGATCACGACTTCCGGCAACAATGTCGGCCGTTCGTTCGACTTTAACGTGTTCGATTCCGACTTGTTCTCCGGTATCACGGTCAACAAGACCGCCGCCGCCAATCTTCACGAGGGTGCGCTTGGCGCCACCATCCAGCTCGCCACGCCGCACCCCTTCGATCATCAGGGCTTCACCCTGGTGGGATCGGGCCAGGGCAGCTACACCGACCTGCGGGGCGCTTTCAACAAGCGCTTCTCCGGCGTGATCTCTGACACCTTCTTCGGCGGCCAGCTGGGCGTGCTCTTCGCCGGCGCCTATCAGCAGCGCAAGATTCAGCTGTTCGATACCGACTCGGTCGGATTCCAGAACGACAATACCGCGCAAAATGCGCAGCATTCCTCGCCCCTGATCGCGGGTTGTGTGACCAACAATCCCGGCGCCAGTTCGCAATGCGCGGTGGCGCAGCGTTTTGCCAGTGTGAAAGTCGTCGGCACTGGCCTGCCGGGAACGATCGCCCAGACGGCGGGCACGATCGAGACGATCGGCAACAATGCCAATGGCAATACCTTCAACGCCGCGCTGCTGCCCAACGACTATGACGTCGTCAACGAGGCCTATCACGACCGCTTCCCGCGCTACCTCCCGGCCTACCAGACCCAGGAGCGCACCGGCTTTGTCGGTTCGGTGCAATACCAGCCGGATGACGCCACCCTGTTTACTTTGGACGCCATGTTTGCCGACTTGTGGCAGATCCAGGACAATTCCGACATCGTTTCACCGGCCTTCGGTATTTCGGGCACTGGCAGCAATCTTGCGCCACTCGGCGCGCCGCCGCTCAAGGCCAACACCCTGGGCAACGGCAATATCAATATCCTGAACTATGCCGTCGACCAGAAGCGCAACAACCTGACTTATCTGGAAGCCACCGGCGTCGGATTGACCTCCGAGCGCGCCGGCAGCCAGCAGGATACGCGTTTTTCGCAAGTGTCCCTGAGCGCCAGCCATGAATTCTCCTCGGATTTCAAAGTGGATGCGCGGCTCGGCTGGTCCGAAAATCATTTCCGCTCGAAATATTCCTATCTTTTCAAGATGGACTATGACTGCACCGCCGCGACCTCGGCCACCGGCGCGATCTCCGGCTGCCCCGGCGGCGTGGGCGGCGGTGTTGGCACCGCGGCTGCTCCCTATGTGGTGGACTTGCGGTACCCGCTGGGCACTTTCTCCAATTCGGTGGGCCAGATCGACCCAACATCGACCAATGGCTGGTTTTTCACGCAGTATCGCAACACCCCGGTGTTCAACTATACCAGCTATCGCTCGGTCAATTTGCACGGTGCTTACAAGATCAATGACGAACTGACGCTCGATGCCGGCTTCGATTACAAGAATTTCGGCTATCGCACCCAGAAACTGGGCCGCACCAACGGCAGCACCGCCACCATGGATAGCTGGATTCCGACCGCCCTCGAAAACGCGCCGCTGTCTTCCATCACCGACATCTATCATCTGACGGGAATGAGCGCGCCGGGCGCCACCGCCACCAGTTGGGTTACGCCCAGCGTCGACAAGTTGATCAGCCAGTTCAATATCTACGACCAAACGGTCCAACCTCTTATCTGGCCGTCGAACAGCACCGCCCCCGCCAATTGCCAAGTCGCGCCGGGTTGCCCCGCTTTTGCGCTGGGACCGGGACAATTCCTCACCCAGAACGGCAGCATCCGCGAAAACGACACTTCTGGATGGGGCATGCTGAGTTGGGACACCACCATCGGGCGCGTTCCCTTCCGCGGCAATATCGGCATTCGCTACGCCGCCACCGACACAGTGGGGCAAGGCTACAATTACGACGCCAATGTGCGGGCGGTTGTGCCAGTCGTCATTCCCTACAGCTACCATGACTGGCTGCCGTCGCTGAACATGGTGATGGAACCCGCCGACAATTTCCTGCTGCGCTTCAGCGCTGCTGAAGTCATGTCGCGGCCCAACTTGCCCGATCTGGTGCCGGGAATCAGCGCCAGCAAGCCCGGAACCGCCGCGCTCGCGGTTTCCGGCGGCAATGCGCTGCTCAGGCCCTACCGTTCCAAGGACGCCGACATGTCCTTCGAATGGTATTATTCCAAGGGTGCGCTGTTCTCGGTCGCTTTCTTCTACAAGCACATCGACACTTTGATCGCCAGCCAGAACACCAACGTGCCTTTCACGGGAAATCCGTTCGGCATTCCCACCAGCATCGCGCTGGCAGCCTGCGGCGGCGCCTTCACCTCTTTCTGCGATCCGTCGCAACCGGCCAACTTCACCTTCAAGGTCAATCAGAAGGGCTCGCCACTGTACGGTACGGAGGTCAACTGGCAGCAACCCTTCGATTTTCTCCCCGACTTCTGGGCGAATTTCGGCGTGTTGGGAAATGTCACCTTCGTGCAGGCGCGCCAGAACTACCTGGCCGCCAACGGCACGATCCAGGCGGTCGCCGACCTGGAGAACATGTCGCGCACCAGTTACAACGCCGTCTTCTATTATGACGACAGCGTCTTCCAGGCGCGCGTCTCGGCCAACTTCCGCAGCAAGTATCTGGATTCGGGTGGCGTCAATCCGGGTAACAATAACGACCTGCGCCTGATCGCCAGCAATCTGAGCTGGGACACGTCCGCCAGTTACAAGATCGACGACAATTTCACGGTGACATTCCAGGGCATCAACTTGAGCAATGAGCCGGTGATCTCCTATCTCGACTCGGTGGGCGTGCGCCTCAACCACGCGAGCTGGTACGGCCGCGAATTCTATCTCGGCTTGCACTACTCCTATTAAGTGCGGTCTGGAGAGAGACGCCGGGCGCCCCCTGCGCCCGGCGTTTTTCTTTTGCAGCGCCGGCGCGGCCAGCAAAAACTTAGTCGAGAAATCGCCGGAAAAAACGCACGCCTTGCGCATCTGGCTCCGCCAGTTCGGCGCGGCGCACCCTGCCCTGGTCTATGGCGAAATGTTCGCGCCCATTGCCGAACATCACCCGGAATCCCTGGCCGGCGATCACCTGCAGCAGACGGAACACGGCCGTCTCCTTCCAGGCATGAGGACTTGCCGGATCGCAATAGCCCAGCACGTCCTTGCGATCCGGGGTGAAGGTCAAGACCATTTTGCAGCGGTCCGGGCGCAGTTCAGCCGGCAAGGGTTTTTTCTCGTTTTGGGATTCCAGCCACAGGCAGGCGAAGGCGCGGCAGGGTGCGGGCCTGGATTCATAAATGGTGCAGCCCTGGCCCACCGCGCAATGCTTGCACCACTGGCCTTCCGGTTTGTTGAGAACCGGAATCTCTGGCAGCTTGCAGCACATGCTGCAACCACCGCAGCGGTTCTCACTCATGTGCCGACACCGGGCGTCCAACCCGGCCGCGCCATCGCTTCCGCAAATTGCGCGAACATCAGATTAAACGACATGCTGATACGGACATTTTTGCTGCGGTTGACATCCACCGCATGCTGCAGCCAGGCCGGAAACAGGATCAGGCTGCCGGTGGCGACCCGCACCATGGCCACTTCGGTATTGTATTCCGTCGGCTGGCTTGTGGCGGGGCGCATCACGCCTGCCTGCGCCTTGGGGTCGTAGAAATTGATGCTATCGGCGCCGTCCTGCGCCTGCACATAATACGCGCCGCTGAGATAATTGTTGCGGTGACTGTGCAGCCGGTGCCCGGTTCCGGGCGCGTTCACATTGGCCCAGCAGCCGGTGATGATCAGCGGCTGCGTTATATAAAGCGTGTTCAGAAGCTGGGCTGAAGCGGCCAAAACCCATTCGCTTAAGGGCTGGAACGCAGGATTGCCATGCAGCCCGTGATCGGATTGCCAATTCTCGCCCGGCCGCAAGCCCGTCAGCGGCGCGCCCAGCCCCGCCAAGGCTTGCAGAATGCCGGCATTCAATGACTCGAATTCCTCGGGCTTCAAATCCGCTTTCCACACAAAGGTGGGAAACAGAGGCAAGATTTCCGCCGCAGCGAAGCTTTTATCGCCGACGCTCATCGCGCCGCCGGGAAACGGAATTCGGTGACTTCGTGGAACGGCTTGTCCGGCGTCAGTTCGGTGGAAGGAAAATTGGGATGATTGGGCGAGTCCGGATAATGCTGGGTCTGAAACGACATGGCGCCATGCGGCACATAGCCTTTGTCCAGCGCCACTTTGGGCCGCACCGAATTGCCCGAATAGACCTGCACACCGGGCTGCGTGGTCCAAATCTCCAATATCCGGCCCGAGGCGGGATCGCTCATGCGCGCGGCGATGCGCAATCGACCCGGCGTGCCGTCGATCACGAAATTATGATCCAGGCCCTTCTTGCTCGCGAGTTGCGGATCGGTCGAAGCGAGCCGCGGTCCAAGCTTTACCGGCTTGGTAAAATCAAAATCGCTGCCCGCCACATCCCGGATCTCGCCGGTCGGGATGCTGCCAGAATCGATCGGCGTGAAATGATGGGCGAAGAGCTGCAAACTCTCACCGTCCACCGTGCCCTTGCCCGACAGATTGAAATAGGAGTGATTGATCAGGTTGATGACCGTCTTCTTGTCGGTGACGGCGCTAAAATCGATGCGCAGGACATTGTCGCGGGTCAGGGTATAGGTGACTGTGACCTCGACCTTGCCGGGAAAGCCCATGAAACCGTCGGGATCGGTGTGGCGCAACACCAGGCTGGGTTCGGCGCCGTCCTTGGGCGTGGCTGTAAAGACCTGGCGGAAATAGGCCATGACACCGCCCTGATCCAGGTCGCCATTCTTGTCGGGATCGAGCGCATAGCTCTTGCCATCCAAGGTGATTTGGGCCCCCCGGATGCGATTGGCGAACCGGCCGATAATCGAACCATAATGGCCATTGGCCTTGAGATAGTCGGCGCTGGTGTAATCGGTCAGGGTGTCAAAGCCTTGCACCACATCCCCCAACGCGCCGCCCCGATCCGGAACCTTCAAGGAAACCAGCACCCCGCCATAGTTGGTGATCCGTGCTTCCATGCCACGCGCGTTGGTCAGGGTATAGATCTGGGCGGGGCGGCCATCGTCCGCAGTGGCGCCCCAGGGTTGCGCGGAAATGCCGGCTTGCGCTCCTGTTGCACCAGCGAACAGAAAAATGGCGGACAGCAATAAACGTCTCATCCCCAACCCCTTATCGTTTCTCCGATCTTATCAGCCGGGCGAGGTTTCAGCGAGCATTCCATGACGGGCGCTTTGCGGGAAATCCAGAGCAGGATTAAGCTCGCGCCCTCAAACACCAGGATATACCGGATCCGAACAACCACCTTAGCGATGGGGCGCGACCGTCATGACAATTGGCAAGCAAGCGATTGGCGCAGGTCTTCTTCTTTCCGCGGCGGCTTTTGTTCTTGCCGCGCCCTGGCGGGAAAGCCCGGCAGTCGCGCAGACCGTCGCCATCGACTCCAAAAGCATCGGCGGCGTGGTGACGGGTCCCAAGGGACCTGAAGCGGGTGTGTGGGTGATCGCGGAAACCACCGGCCTTCCCACCAAATTCGCCAAGATCGTGGTGACCGACGATGCGGGCCGCTATGTCCTGCCCGATCTGCCGGCAGCCACCTATTCCATCTGGGTGCGCGGCTATGGGCTGGTGGACTCCGCGAAAGTGCAGGGCAAGCCCGGACAGAATTTGAACCTGAAGGCGGTGGCGGCGCCCGATGCCAAATCCGCGGCGCAATATTACCCCGCGATCTATTGGTATTCGATGCTGAAGATTCCGGCCAAAAACGAATTTCCCGGCACCGGCCCCAAGCCCGGCGGCAATGGCATGGACGCCAAGATGAAAAGCCAGCAGCAATGGCTGGACATCGTCAAAACCGACGGCTGTTTCACTTGTCACCAACTGGGCGATCCCGCCACCCGCAATATCGAAAGGTCGCTGGGCAAGTTCGACTCGTCCGCCGCGGCCTGGGAGCACCGCATCCAGATCGGCCAGGCCGCCAATGCCATGATCGGCTCGATCGGCCGGTTCGACACTCAGAAGGCGCTGGCTTTGTTCGGAGATTGGAGTGATCGCATCGCCAAAGGCGAATTGCCGTTCGCCAAGCCGCAACGCCCGCAAGGCAAGGAGCGGAATATCGTTCTCACGCTATGGGACTGGAACACGCCCAAGGCCTATCTGCATGACGAAAATTCCACCGACAAGCGCAATCCCACGCTGAACGCCTATGGCAAGGTTTACGGTTCACCGGAAGAGAGTACCGACATGATCCCGGTGCTGGACCCGGTCACCAACACCGCCAGCCAGGTAAAGGCTTTGGTACGCGATGACGATACGCCCACCAGCAAGGACAATGAGATTCCCAATGCCTCGCCCTATTGGGGACGCGAAGTGATCTGGGACAGCAAGACCACCATCCACAATCCCATGTTCGACCAGAAAGGACGCGTCTGGTTCACCACCCGGGTGCGGGCGCCCGAGAATGAAGCACCCTTCTGCAAACAGGGATCGAACCACCCTTCGGCGAAAGCTTTCCCGCTGGATCGTTCGGGGCGTCAGCTGGCGGTCTATGACCCCAAGACCAAGATCTTCACGCCCATCGACACATGCTATGGCACGCACCATCTGCAGTTCGACAACCAGGACAAGCTCTGGACCAGCGGCGGCGGGCCTGCGCTGGGCTGGTTCGACATGCGGATTTGGGATGCAACGCATGACGAACAGAAAGCACAGGGTTGGACAGCACTGGTCGTAGACACCAACGGCAATGGCAAGCGGGACGACTTTACGCAGCCGAACGAACCGCAAGACTCCAAAAAAGACATGCGCCTGGCCGGCGGTTTTTACGGCGTGTCGCCCAATCCCAAGGATGGTTCCATCTGGGGCTCGTCCGTCGGTTTCCCGGGAGCAATTTTGCGGGTTATGCCCGGGTCCAATCCGTCCATGGCGCTGACCGAGATTTATCAGCCGCCATTGGATGATCCCAAGGCGCGCATGCACGGCTATTCTCCGCGTGGCATGGACATCGACAGCAATGGCGTGGTGTGGGCCAGCTTGGCGAGCGGGCATTTCGGCAGCTTCGATCGCCGCAAATGCAAAGCTCCGCTCAATGGTCCCAAAGCCACTGGCAATCAATGTCCCGAAGGCTGGACCTTGTATCCCTTCCCCGGACCGCAATTCCGCGATGTGAAGGAGCCCGGCAGTGCCGAAGCCAGCTATTATTCCTGGGTGGACCAGCACAACACCTTCGGCCTGGGCAACAACATTCCCATCGCCACCGGCAATGCTTCGGATGCGCTGTTCGCGGTGGTGGACGGCAAGTTCATGACCTTGCGCGTGCCTTATCCCATGGGCTTTTACGCCAAAGGTTTGGACGGACGCATCGATGATGCCAAGGCGGGCTGGAAAGGCCGCGGCTTGTGGAGCACCTATGCCACCCGCACACCGTTCCATATGGAGGGCGGCAAAGGGACCACCAGCAAAGTGGTCCATATCCAATTGAGGCCCGATCCCCTGGCGCATTGAATGTGCGCAACACTATGGAAAACCCGCCAAGGCAATCTTGGCGGGTTTTTATTGGCTGTTGCGAAATGGCACAGGCGGTGACGCCAAAGTTCCCAATCTTTGCTTGTGGATAGCTGCGTTTTAACCGCTTTTACACGCCGCGGTTAAGGAATGGGTAACCATCCTCAGCCACCATTTGCGCGGGCTATAGAAAGGTCATGCAAAGTGCATGGCCGGACGAAATAGGGGGCGATTTCGGTACGTTTACCCGGAGGCGCTTATGCCGACTGTCATTCGATTCAACAAGAAGCGCTATCTCGCTTCCGGGGTGAATTTGAACGAGTTGTTCGATCAGATTCCCGAACCGATCGCCTATTTCGACTCCGACAACCGGTTGGGTGCCTGCAATCTGAGTTTTCGCGACAATTTTCCCATTGTAGTGGAAGCCGATTTTCTCAAGCGCGCCAGCAGCGGCCCGGTGTCGGGACAATCCGCTATCAGCTATGACGCCCTGTCACGGCTGGCCCGCAATGAACTGACGGATGCGCGGGCGAACCTGACCACGACGGGCTCGCCCCTGACCGTGTCCACTGCGCGCAGCGAATTCGAGCCGGAATTGCGCAAGACGCCGGATGGCGGCACCCTGCTGACTTTCCGCGATCTGGCGCCTTTGCGGAAAATGGAAGAGCAATACCAGCAGCAGATCGATGTGCTGAAAGCCGAATTGGCGGCGGCGCATCGCGCCCGCCAGGAAGCGGTGGACACGGCCCGGGCGCGCAAGGATTTCCTCACCTCCACCAGCCATGAGCTCAGGACGCCGCTGAACGCCATCCTGGGCTTCTCGGAAATGCTTTCCAAGGAAATGTTCGGACCGCTGAACAATCCGCGCTATCTGGAATATGCCCAGATCATCCACAATAGCGGCGTCCATGTCTTGTCGTTGATCAACGACCTGCTGGATCTTTCCAAACTCGATGCCGGAAAGCTGGAACTGCGCGTCGAGCAGGTGGAAATCCTCAAGGTCATCATCGATTGCGTGCGCTGCGTGGAAACACAGGCCAGCCGCGACCATATCGGCATCGTGGTGCATGTCGCCGATGGCGTCGACCGGCTGTGCGGTGACAGTAAGCGGATTCATCAGATGCTGCTCAACCTGCTGTCCAATTCGTTGAAATTCACCCGCGTCGGCGGTGAGATTTCTATCGACGTGTTCCGTCGCGGGCCGGACGTCTGCATCTCGGTGTCCGATTCCGGCATCGGCATCAAGGCGGAAGACATCCCCAAGGTGCTCGAACCCTTTGGCCAGGTGGAAAGCGAACTCAGCCAGCGCCATCAGGGCACCGGCCTGGGTCTGCCCCTGACCAAGGAATTGGCGGAATTGCACGGCGGCTCTCTGACCATGGAAAGCAATGTCGATGTGGGCACCACGGTCACCATCACCCTGCCCCCGGACCCCGAGACGGCGTTGGCGGCTCAGGCCCAGTAGTTGGGCTCACTAGGACTTCGCATCTTTTCGCACCTGCAGCAGACCTGATCCGAATCTGGTCTTTCGGAACGCCTTGCCCCACCGGGCCGGGTGGATGAAACTGGCCGCGTTGCCATCAGGAGAGACGAAAATGCGTCAGGTCCGTCGTGTCCTGCTGGGAGGCGTATGCCTGTTGATGGCCATGGCGCCGGCGCGCGCCGAAATGCTGCAATTTTCCTCAAGCGGCGGCATGAAATCCTGGCCCAAGCTGGCCGACATTCCCGAATGGCACCAGGACATGGAATCCAGCCTACGGCTTGGGGCCAATTCCCTGATCCCCGATGGCGTGGATCCGGCTACAGCCGAGGCGACCATCCAGGCCCGTGGCTTTTCCCGCGTGGGTGCGGGCGCCCAGACCTCCGCCTCGCAAATGGTGGAGAGCGACCGCGCCGCTGCCCCCGCCGGCACCGAGGTGAAACAGCTTTCGGATGTCGCCGACAAGGACGGCACCCCCTTCCATCTCTATTCTTTCGCGCCCGCCGGTGGGCAAGGAAACTGGAAAGCGGTCGCCTATTCCGAAGAGGGCGAATATCTGCTGGCTTTCACCTTCAACGCCCGCTCCAAAACCGCCTTTGACAATCACCTTCCGGATTTCGTGGCCCTGATCCAGAAATATGCCAGGGATATTCCTTGGTGACAGGTGGCTTGCCGCCACCTGCGCGGAATCGGTAACCTCTCCATAACAACCAGGCGGACGAACCGCCGTAACCAAGGGAAGACCCATGACCAAGATGACGAATTTTTCGCGCCGCGCGATGCTGCAATCGGGTGGCGCGCTGCTGGCCGGAGCCGCCGCACCCGCTTGGGCGCAGCAGGGGCCAACGGCGCCCTATCATCCCACCCCCAACAAGCGCATCGGCCAGCCGCAGGAAGGCCCCGATACGCCCAAGCTCACCATCTATATGGACGACATGCTGAGCGAAGCCGAAGCAATCCGCATCAAGCAGCTGGGCATCAACTGGATCGACGCCCAGGCGGTACCGGAACAGCCCTGGGGTATGGATTACCTTCAGCCGCGGGTGGACGCGCTGAAAAAGCACGACATGCATATCGGCATCATGATGATCCGCTGGTCCTACAAGGGCGGCATGGACCCCGAGATGAACAAGATCGTGCGCGGGTTGCCGGGCCGCGACGAGGAGATCGCCAAGATCAAGCAGACCATCGTCAACATGGGTAAACTCGGAATCCCGGTGCTGGAATGGAATTTCTACAACCACCGCGCCACCGACGGTTACAAACAGGTGCCGGGCCGCGGCGGCGCCGGCTATTCCGAGTTCAAGTACGACCGCATGAAGGATCTGCCGCCGCTCCCGGCGGACGGCGCCGTCCAGAACTATGAAGACACCTGGAAGAACATGACCTACTTCCTCAAGGAAGTGATCCCGGTGGCGGAAAAGAACAACGTCATCATGTCGGTACATCCCAACGATCCGCCGCCGCCGATGAGCCGCGGCTCGGCCCAGGTGCTGAACAGTTTCTCGGATTGGAAGCGGCTGGTGGAGACGGTGAACTCGCCCTCCAACTGCATGACCTGGGACTGCGGCGTCACCCGCGAGTTGGGCGAAGATCCCATCGTGGTGGGCAACTGGCTGGCCTCGCGTAACCGCATCGGCCAGGTGCATTTCCGCAATGTGGTGATGCGCAAGCCCCGCGAAGATTATACCGAAGTCTTCCCCGACGACGGCGACAACGACATGTTCGAGGTGATGAAGCTTCTGGTGCGCAACAATTACAAGCACACGATCTTCCCCGAGCATCCCCGCTCGCTGGACACCGACAAGCTGCTTCCCAAGGAAGCTCAGACCACCAACTCCGGCTGGGCCTATGACGTGGGCCATTGCCGCGCCATGCTGCAGATCGCCCTGCGGGAACTAAAAGGCATGTAAGCCGCAACCGGCAAGATAAAAGAAAAAGCCCCGCATCTTTCGATGCGGGGCTTTTTTGTTTTTAAGCGTTACTGCTTGACGATCTGGCCATCCGGCAGGCGCACCTCGCCCCAGCCGCCATTCAGGGGATCGTTGCGGAAGGGATACTTCGCCGCCGCCTTTTCATCGATTTCCATGCCCCAGCCCGGACGGTCATTAGCCCAGAGATAGCCGTCCTTCATCTCGGGCAGGCCGTGGAATATCTCGCGGTGCGCGTCGTTGAACTCCGAATATTCCTGAATGCCGAAATTGGTGATGCTGAGGTTTAGGTGGGTCATCGCCATATGGCCGATCGGCGAGACGTCGCCGGGGCCATGGAAGGCGGTGCGGACATTGAAGATCTCGCCAAAGGCCGCCACCTTGCGCGCCGGGGTCAACCCGCCCATCTGCGAGATATGCATGCGCATATAGTCGATCAGCCGGTCCCTGATCAGCGGCGTCCATTCATGGGGTGAATTGAACAGCTCGCCCATCGCCAAGGGCGTGGTGGTCTGGGCCCGGATGTTGGGGAACCACATGATGTCTTCCGGCGACAAGGGATCTTCCAGGAAGAACAGGCGGTATTGCTCCAGATCCTTGCACAGCTGAACCGCTTCGCTGGGCGTGTAGCGCTCATGGGCATCGTGCAACAGCTCGATCTCGGGGCCCAGCTCCTTGCGCGCCGCCTCGAACAGCGCCAAGGCGCGGCGCTTGGCGCCTTCGCGTTCGAACACCGGCGCATTGTGCAGCGAAGGGATGCGGCTGCCGCCGGCGCGGGAGCCATAACCGGCCATGCCGGGCACGCCGACCTGGATGCGGACATGGCGGAAGCCCTGGGCGATGTACTTCTTGGCGCTATCGATGCATTCGGCGATCTCGCTGCCCGAGGCATGGCCATAGGTGTCTATCGCCTCGCGCGCCTTGCCGCCCAACAGCTGATAGACCGGCATGTTCGCCATGCGGCCCTTGATGTCCCACAGTGCCTGGTCCACGCCGCTCATGGCATTGTTGAGATCGGCGGCATTGCGCCAATAGGACGAGTTGTAGGCCATCTGCCAGGTGTCTTCGATGCGGTCGGCGGGCTTTCCCACCAGCAAAGGCTTGAGGTATTTTTCCACCGCCGGCTTCACCAGGTCGGCGCGCTGGGTGAAGGTGGCGCAGCCATAGCCATAAAGACCAGCTTGGTCGGTGGTGATCTTGACCACCGAAAGGCGAACGCCCTGGGGCGCACATTCGATGACGGAAACGTCACGAATTTTCGGCGACGGCATGCCGCGCGCGGCGCGGGCCGAGGCTTCCTGGGCTGTGGCTTCTTTGGTCGTCACCAAGGCTGCGGCCGCGCCGCTGGCCAGTGCCGCACCGACAAATTGACGTCTACGCATGGAAACTCCCTTTAGTGATGGAATGGATTGTTTTTATTGAGCGCGACCGTAAATGTGAGACAAGCAAACGGCAAGTTTCCCCCAATTCCCTATTGTCGCGCCTTTGCCCAATGCGCCGCGCCAGCCAGTTAGTTGCAGGTCCCGGCGGTTGGCGTGTGGGGCAACGGGCGGCCCGCGGTCGCGCCTGTCGGTTTGCCATTGTCCACGGCCGCTACACCATTGACGAACAGTTCCTGCACGCCTTCCGACAGCACCGCGGGATGGACATAGTCCGCCTTGGGTAAATAGCGATTGGGATCGAACACCAAGACATCGGCGAAATAACCCGCCTTTAGATAACCGCGCCGGTCGAGCTTGAAGATATCAGCGGTCAGCCCGCTGGAATGGCGGATGAAGAAGCCGGTATCGATCACATGCTTCTGCTTCACATAGACCGCATATTTGGTCTGGAAGGTGGCGTATTCGCGGGGATGGCCGGGACCGCCATCGGAACTGGTCACCGTCCAGGGCTGCTTCATGAAATTTTCCAGATCGGGCTCGGAGATGTTGAAAGACACGATCGAGGCCTTGCCGCCGGTTTCGCGCAAGATGCGGATCGCGGCATCCAACGGATCGACTTTCCATTCCTTGGCGATGTCGGAGAGATATTTGCCCGTCCAGGGCTTGGGCGGCGCGTCTTTGGCCTTTCCTCCCTCTGCTTCGCCGCTGGTGAGCAGGATGGTCTGAGCGCCGCCGCGGCGTTTCAAATTCTCCACCATCTCCACCTTGATCTTTTTCAGCAGCGCCGGATCATCAAAGCGCTTGATCATGGCGGTATCGCCGCCATCCGAAGCCCAGCGCGGGATCAAGGCCGCGTCCAATCCGGTATGGGAGGCCTGCCAGGGATAATGGTTGGCGGTGACATTCTGCCCTGACGCACGGGCATCGTTGATCAGCTTGATGACGTCCGCGGACTTGCCCCACACGACCGGACCCAAAGCCTTGATATGGGAGAAATGCACCGGCAGGCCGCCTTCGCGGCCGATCCGCAGCACTTCCTTGGTGGAACCGATCAGGCCGATGGAATAGGAGGTTTCGTCGCGCTGGTGGGTGTCATAGATGCCGCCGCGCTTGCCGGCTTCCTTGGCCAGGGCGATGACCTCTTCGGTCTTGGCGAAATTCTGCGGCGCATAGAACAGGCCGGCGGAAAGGCCGATGGC
>Ga0157375_10001810_pt1 | contig 18318 bp, 13 predicted proteins | sample M35metaG_FD_115311 | JGI IMG/M metagenome (GOLD analysis project Ga0157375, IMG submission 115311) | Miscanthus rhizosphere microbial communities from Kellogg Biological Station, Michigan, USA - M3-5 metaG | ecosystem: Host-associated > Plants > Roots > Rhizosphere > Soil | place: USA: Michigan... | reverse complement strand
TGGTGCAAAACTGTCGCAGCTTTTACCCTTCACCCATTGTCCGCTCCGCTCCAATTGAAATGCTCTTTCGCTATAATCGTTATGCAGCACATATCCTGCGATGTGTGCCGCTGCCGCAGATTCTTCTATATAACTCGCCTTTTTGCCAATGACAACGGCCAATTCAACTTCCCAATCTGTTTTCACGCTGTTTTTTGGGATGATCAGTTTGTCATCAGGTCCGCAAATCGCCGTAGTTGATTTGAAAAAAATCACGGGCTCGGGAGGAACAGTCATGTTGCTTTCGCGGGCATGATCGGTGTAGTTCAATCCGATGCAGATGATTTTGGATGGCTTTTGGATGGGGGCACCCAGCCTGCTTCCGTCCGCAACAGGCTTCAATTGATTTTCGTTTTTGGCAAGCCAGTTTCTTAATCGAACAATACCATCATTCGAAAAGAAAGATTCATCGTAGTCTTCCCCGAAACCGGAGGCATCCATTAATTTACCATTTGCGTTTACGATGCCTGGTTTTTCTTTGCCCGGCTCTCCGAATCGAACCAATTTCATTTTTCGAATTTTGATTTCGAAGCTAGCCCCAATTTTCGTCCCTGCAAAACCGAAAATTCGTGCAATCGGCATGCTAACACCCATTAGTTTTTAAACTACCTTTGACGCGTGAATAATGCTTGCTGATATGGACCATGCACCAAATCAAAAACTCCGCCTTGTAACCGCCGCCTCTCTTTTTGATGGTCACGACGCTGCCATCAATATCATGCGCCGCATCATGCAATCCAAAGGTGCAGAGATCATTCACCTGGGACATAACCGTTCTGTGGCGGAAATTGTAGAATGTGCAATTGAAGAAGATGTACAGGGTATTGCCGTTACTTCTTACCAGGGCGGCCACGTGGAATTTTTCAAATACATGCGCGATTTGCTGGTTGAAAACGGATGCGGTCATATCAGGATTTTCGGTGGTGGAGGCGGGACCATATTACCCTCTGAAATTGAAGAATTACATCAGTACGGCATTACCAGGATTTATAGCCCGGATGATGGGCGACGGATGGGACTAGAGGGCATGATTGAAGACCTTATAAAACGTTGTGAGCCGGCATCGAATGGCAATGCCTGGAAGGAAACGGAATTTTGGAAGGCGTCAGGACTTTGGAATGGTAATCCACCTTTGGGAGAAATGAAAGACATCCGGAAAATTGCGCGGGCCATCTCCTGGGCAGAGATCGGAGAAGGTGTAGCCGCCAATGTTCTCCAGGCCAGTAAAGAAGGAATCACCACGTCAAGCAAGATTCCGGTATTGGGAATTACAGGCACCGGGGGCGCGGGAAAGAGTAGCGTGACCGATGAAATTTTGCGACGTTTTTTGAATGGGGTTAAAGACAAGACCGTCGCTGTCATTTCGGTAGATCCTTCGAAGAAAAAAACGGGTGGTGCGTTGCTGGGCGACAGGATCAGGATGAATTCTATTCATAATGTGCGCGCTTACATGCGCAGTCTCGCCACGCGCGAAAGTGATAAGGCCCTCAGTGCACACGTGGAAGAAGCAATTGAAATTTGCAGGCAGGCCGGATTTGATTTCATCATACTCGAAAGCGCAGGGGTTGGCCAGAGCGATGCCAGCATATTGGAATTCTGCGACGTGAGCCTTTATGTGATGACACCTGAATATGGCGCGGCATCACAATTGGAGAAAATAAATATGCTGGACTATGCCGACCTGATCGCAATTAATAAATTCGACAAGGCTGGTGCGCTGGATGCATTGGGTGAAGTAAGAAAGCAATTCAAAAGGAACCATGCGCTATGGTCGGCAACGGATGAAGAATTGCCGGTGGTCGGAACGATCGCTTCACAATTTAATGACGCCGGCATCAATGAATTGTTTGAGCGATTGGTAGAGAAGATATCAGCTAAGACTCAGATTCATTTTTCGGAAAAAAAGATTTCGGTTCATCATTCAAAGGATACCACCAGTCGTTCACTCATCATTCCTCCATCGCGCGTGAGATATTTGAGTGAGATTGCGGAATCGTTGGAGTCGTACGACGAGTTAGTAAGAGAACAGTCGGCGATTGCTTCAACGCTTTACCAACTTCACGGCGCACTGGCGACGATCAAAAAAAATGAGACGGACGGCTCCAAAGAGGCAATGAGCGTTCTGGAGGCACAGATTAATTTCTACCAGGATCAACTTACGCCGGTAAGCAGAATGTTATTACAGAAGTGGCCGGAGAAACTGAATGCATATTCCAGGGACTATTATGAATACAACGTGCGTGAAAAGATCATTCGACAGCCGATGTATAGCATCAGCCTTTCAGGAACAAGAGTCCCAAGAGTGATCCTGCCCAAATACAAAGACTGGGGCGACATTCTCCGCTGGCAGGCACAGGAAAATGCACCAGGCAGATTTCCGTTTACGGCCGGCGTGTTCCCATTGAAAAGAGAAGGAGAAGATCCCACGAGGATGTTTGCAGGGGAAGGTCCTCCCGAGCGTACGAATAAACGATTTCATTATTTATCGGTAGACCAGCCTGCAAAACGACTTAGCACAGCATTCGATTCGGTTACCCTTTACGGTGAGGATCCGGCGATCCGGCCCGATATCTATGGCAAAGTGGGAAACAGTGGTGTCAGCATCGCCACGGTTGATGATGCGAAGAAATTGTACAGCGGATTTGACCTTTGCGATCCCAAAACTTCTGTGAGCATGACCATCAACGGACCGGCTCCCATTATCCTCGCTTTCTTCATGAATGCGGCCATCGATCAGCAATGCGAGAAATGGATTGAAGCGAATGGAAAATGGGACGAAGTGAACCAGAAACTTTCGAAAAAATTTTCGGGACAAACAAGACCTTCATACATCGACAACGCTTCACCCGGTCAATTGCCCGTAGGAAACGACGGTCTCGGCCTTGCTATTTTAGGCGTTAGCGGGGATGAGGTGTTGCCCAGAGAAATCTATTCGCAAATCAAGGCTGAAACGCTGATGCAGGTAAGGGGCACCGTGCAGGCGGATATTCTCAAGGAAGACCAGGCGCAGAATACTTGCATCTTCAGCACCGAATTCGCACTGAAATTAATGGGTGACGTTCAGGCTTATTTCACCGAAAATAAAATTCGGAATTTTTACAGTGTTTCAATCAGCGGCTATCATATTGCTGAAGCAGGCGCGAATCCCGTTACTCAATTGGCGTTTACGCTTGCCAATGGATTTACCTATGTGGAGTATTATTTAAGCAGGGGGATGAATATTGACGATTTCGCTCCCAATCTTTCTTTCTTCTTCAGCAACGGAATGGATCCGGAGTATAGCGTCATCGGTCGCGTGGCCCGCCGCATTTGGGCAAAGGCAATGAAGTATAAATACAAGGCCAACAAACGCAGCCAGATGTTGAAGTATCATATTCAAACTTCCGGGCGTTCATTACATGCGCAGGAAATTGACTTCAACGATATCAGGACCACCCTGCAGGCGCTTTATGCGATCTATGATAATTGCAATTCTTTACACACAAATGCGTACGACGAGGCGATCACCACGCCAACTGAGGAGAGTGTGAGGAGGGCCATGGCGATTCAATTGATTATTAACCGTGAACTGGGAACGGCGAAGAATGAAAATCCTAACCAGGGATCCTTCCTGATTGAGGAATTGACCGACCTGGTGGAAGAGGCCGTGATGAATGAGTTCAAGCGCATCACAGAGCGGGGTGGTGTGTTGGGTGCCATGGAAAGAATGTATCAGCGAAATAAAATTCAGGAGGAAAGCCTGCACTACGAAAGCCTGAAACACAGTGGTGAGTTGCCCATTATTGGTGTAAATACCTTCTTAAACAAAAAGGGCAGTCCCACGATTTTGCCTGCAGAAGTGATCAGGAGTACAACAGAAGAGAAGGACCAGCAGATTAAGAATCTCGAAGCCTTTAAAAAGCGTAATGCGGAGCGAAGAGATGCGGCGCTTGAAAAATTGCAGAAGACAGCAGTACAGAACGGCAACTTATTCGCCGAGCTGATGGAAACGGTAAAATGTTGTAGCCTCGGTGAGATCACGCATGCCTTGTATGAAGTAGGAGGGCAGTACAGGAGAAATATGTGATTTTATGGATTGTGGATTTTGGATTGTGGATTGTAGATGGGTTAATTCCTCTCAAATCCACAATCCACAATCTCTAGATTATTTCATCTATCTTTACGCTGATTTTTTGATTTTTGTACCTAACACCCCTCCCAACATTTGAATTTTAGAGAATTTGGACTTGATGATGCCCTTTTGGAAGGAATTGAAAGCACTGGATACGAAACGGCAACACCCGTCCAGGAGAAAGTGATACCACTCATTCTGGCAGGTAAGGATATCATCGCCTCAGCACAAACAGGCACCGGAAAAACAGCTGCCTTTCTTCTTCCCCTGATTCATAAAATTTTACACCATCGAAACGAAGGCCAGGTAAATGCCATGATCATTGTACCCACAAGGGAACTTGCGGTCCAGATCGCCCAAAATCTCGAAGGGTTGTCATATTTCACCTCCATCAGTTCTATCGCGGTTTATGGCGGCGGTGACGGTGGATCCTTTATCCAGGAGAAGCAGGCGCTGAGCCATGGTACCGACCTGGTCATTTGTACGCCGGGAAAGATGATCGCACACATCAATATGGGATATGTGAAGCTGAAAGGGCTTCAGTACCTCGTGCTGGACGAAGCCGATCGAATGCTCGACATGGGTTTTTATGATGATATCATGAAGATCATCGCCTACCTGCCAGCCAAAAGACAAAACCTCCTTTTTTCTGCAACGATGCCGGAAAAAATCAGGAACCTGGCCAGGAGAATTCTTCATCAACCGGAAGAGATAAATATCGCGATCTCAAAACCCCCGGCAAAAATCATCCAGGAAGCTTTTGTGGTGTATGAACCGCAGAAAATTCCTTTGGTGAAATGGTTGTTAAAGGATTCAAGCTTTAAGACCATATTGGTGTTTTGTTCCAGGAAACAAACAGTAAAGCAGCTTACGCGTGAACTTAAGACGAGTCGTTTTTCAGTAGAAGAGATTCACAGTGATCTTGAACAACCCGTGAGAGAAAGCGTGCTGGCCGGATTTTCCAGCGGAAGAATACGTATCCTGGTGGCGACAGATATTTTGAGCCGCGGCATTGATGTTGACAATATTGAACTCGTCATCAATTACGACGTGCCACACGATGGCGAAGACTACATTCATCGAATTGGAAGAACTGCAAGAGCAGAATCGGATGGCATGGCGGTGACCTTCGTAACTGAGAAAGAACAAAACCGTTTCGCATCCATTGAAAGATTATTGGGTCATGCGGTAACCAAAGCCGGCGTTCCTCAGCCATTGGGAGCGGGCCCGGAATATCAACCCAGAACAAGGCCTTCCAGGACAGGAAATCAAAGATCAAGAAGGTAAACCAGACCTGAATCGGACAATTGCAATCGCACCCATTCCTGCAGGGCAGTGCATTTGGCACGGAAGTATTAACTTTAGAAAGATCACCTGCAACGATTGCTTTGACCGTATGTCACCCAAAACATACGAATGACTGCAGAACATCAGCGCTTAGCCGTAAACGATACAAGGGCAATCCCGCTCGCCCAATGGGGTTCCTATCTGAGTGAACGCCAGTGGGGCACAGTGAGAGAAGACTACAGCACGAACGGTGATGCCTGGCACTATTTCCCCTTCGATCAATCCCATAGTCGCGCCTACAAATGGGGAGAAGACGGTTTGGCCGGCATCTCTGATTTTTTCCAGAATCTTTGTTTTGCCATCGCGCTTTGGAACGGGAAAGATAAAATTCTGAAAGAACGTTTATTTGGATGTGGCAACAGCCAGGGCAACCACGGCGAAGACGTCAAAGAGCTTTATTATTATCTCGACAACCTGCCTTCTCACTATTTCATGGAATACCTGTACAAGTATCCTCAACAGGCTTTTCCATATGATCAGTTGCTGGAAGAAAACCGCAAGCGTAGTAAAAACCAGCCCGAGTATGAGATCCTTGACACCGGTGTTTTCGACAAAAACGAATACTTCGACGTAAAGGTCTCTTATGCCAAACAACATACCCAGGATATCTTCATCAAGATCGACATCAAAAATCTATATCACAAAACGGCTGAGGTAACGGTATTGCCCACCCTATGGTTTTACAACCGTTGGGCGCAAAATGGCCAGGAAAAGAAGCCCTCGATCAGTTTTGTTTCGAAGACCTCTGTTAAAGCAACTCACGAGCGGCTCGGGGATTACTATTTATATTTTCAGCCTCCGCACGACAGGCTCTTTACAGAAAATGAAACAAACAATTTTCGGGTGAAGGGCGTCGAAAATGAAACGCCATTTGTAAAGGATGCCTTTCATGACGCGATCATCAGCGGCACCCACCTCGCCGAACTGGGTCAGAAGAAGAAGGGGACAAAATTCGCCGCTGTTTATCGATATAAAATTGAAGGTGGCGCATCAAAAACAATTTACCTCAGGCTTAGTAATAAAATACTTGACAACGCCTTTGCACCGGGATTCGACAAGATCTTTGCGATTCGAAAAGAAGAGGCCGATGCTTTTTATGAAGCCATATTGCAAAAGGGAATTTCTCCGCAGATGGCCAAGATCCAGCGGCAGGCACTCGCCGGACTGCTTTGGAGCAAGCAGTACTACCATTATGATGTTGAAAAGTGGCTGACTGGAACAGACGGCATCACTCCAATGAATCATGGAAAATTGACGGGGCGGAACCACTACTGGAAACACCTCAAGAACCAGGACATCATTTCGATGCCCGATAAATGGGAATACCCCTGGTATGCTGCCTGGGACCTCGCGTTTCATTGCATTCCGATGGCCATGATCGATCCCTCTTTCGCGAAACATCAGTTGCAGCTCATTATGCGCGAGTGGTACATGAAACCTGATGGTCAGCTTCCTGCGTATGAATGGAATTTTAGCGACGTGAACCCGCCCGTACAGGCATGGGCATCACTCATGGTTTACCGAATTGAAAAGACGAAAACGGGTAAGGGGGATATAAAATTCCTGAAACGCATTTTCCAAAAACTGATCATCAATTTCACCTGGTGGATCAATCGAAAGGACGCGAAGGGAAACAACATCTTTGAAGGCGGATTTCTGGGCCTGGATAATATTGGAGTATTCAACAGGAGCATCGAACACGCTGCAGACATGCAACTCGAACAGGCCGACGGTACTGGGTGGATGGGGATGTATGCACTGAACATGATGGATATGGCCCTTGAAATTGCCACGCACGACGATTCCTTTGAGGACACAGCCACCAAATTTTTCGAACATTTTGTTTTGATTGCCGAAGCTTTGAACGAGCACGGCATGTGGAATAACGAAGACAAATTCTTTTACGACACCCTTTGTATTCCCGGCGCCGATCCACAATCGCTGCGCATCCAGTCCATCGTTGGCCTCACTTCCCTGTTTGCGGTTTCAATCATGGAGAAACCGATGCTTGACAAACTCAGGGATTTCAAGAAACGCATCACCTGGTTTGAAAATTACCGGTTAAAAAACAAGCGGTATTGGCCAAACGAAGATAAAACCGACGGGGAAAAGATACTGCTGTCACTGGTACCAAAAGAAAGGCTGGAACATCTGCTCAAACGTTTATTGAACGAGGATGAGTTCTTATCGGAGGGTGGCATCAGGGCCCTGTCAAAATACCACGAAAAACATCCCTATTCAGTCAAGGTCAAAAACGTGGAATATTCAATTCAGTATGATCCGGGTGATTCCACCTCTGATCTGTACGGGGGGAACAGCAATTGGCGGGGCCCGGTATGGATGCCCATAAATTATCTCATCATTCAGTCGATCAGGAAATACGGCGATTTTTATGGCGATTCGCTGAAAGTGGAATGCCCGGTCGGTTCGGGCAGGATGTTGAACCTGGAGCAAGTGGCTGACGAACTGACGAGACGCGTGATCAGTATTTTTGAGAGAGATGATAAAGGAAGTCGCAGACTGTATGGAGACTACAATTGGTTCTATAGTCAGCCCGCAAATGAGGACCTGGTGCTGTTCTTTGAATATTTCCATGGTGATACCGGACGTGGCCTGGGTGCGAGTCATCAAACGGGCTGGACAGCACTTGTAGCCGAATTGATCAACGAATGGGGAGTGAAGAAAGAAAAAGACAGGGACCAGCGTGAACAAAAATTTCAACACTCAACTGCCAAACTGGACAGCTAGCCTTCGTTAACGTCAAAACGGAATTGCCGGATTGAATTTCTTCTTGCTATTTTGGATCAATAAACCAGGTAAATGAAAACTGTTGCCGGAAAAAGACTGTTTACCATTTTCATGATTGCTGTTGTATGCGGGTGCTCGCCATATGCTGCAACAAACAGGGTCTATAAACACCAGGCAAAGGCTTACGCCAAAACACTACGCGCCAATCCGCAAGATCTGGACAGCGGTTTCGTTCCCGAGCCGAAATGGGTGGGCACGACCAATTTCAATTTGCGCAAGCCGAATTTTGTGATCATTCATCACACTGCGCAAAACAGTTGTGAGCAAACGCTGAAAACATTCACGACAGTATCAACCCAGGTGAGCGCACACTATGTGATTTGCAAGGACGGTACCATTCACCACATGTTGAATGATTATTTGCGATCCTGGCACGGTGGCGTGGCGAAGTGGGGTAATCTCACCGATATCAATTCTTCGAGCATCGGAATTGAGCTTGACAATAACGGCTTTGAACCATTTTCGGAACAGCAAATCAACAGCCTTCTTATCCTGCTGGCGAGGTTAAAGCGGAATTACAACATTCCCGCGGCAAATTTTATCGGGCATTCTGATATTGCTCCAGGCAGAAAAGTGGACCCTAACCGGAATTTCCCCTGGAAGGACCTGGCCGACCACGGATTCGGACTTTGGTATGACACGGTTGGAATAAAAATTCCTGATCCCTTCAATGCCATACAGGCACTGCGAATAGTGGGCTATGACGTGAAGGATAGTTTATCGGCGATTTATTCCTTCAAGCTGCACTTCGTTCAATCGGATTCATCAAATATTATTTCTGACGATGACAGGAAAATATTGTCTGATTTAATTAAGAAGTATCAGTGAAGTTCAGAGTTCAGAGTGCAAAGTTCACAGCTTACCGGTTCCTACTCTGAACTTTGAACTCTGAACTCTGAACTTCTTAATCTCTTAATTCCTCGCAATAATATCCTGCCCTTCTCAGATGCTGCTCAACAGATCTCGGTGAAGCGGAATTTGAAACAACGCGCAGTATCTTGTCCTTATCCCACAAATCAACATTCCATTGCACAATGCCCGAGATATTTTGCATGTATTGATTCAAGAGTTCAACTTGTTTTTTTCGCCTGATATTGGTCTTGAATACGATGATTTCCATAACAGTTGGTTTAAAGAAGGAGAGAGGTTCCCTTCACCTCTAACCTTTAATCTATGTCGCTTCGTGTGAGTCGGCGGGCTTTTCCTCCGTTGCTTGCGCTTTCCACGGCCCACAGTAGTCACGTAAATGCTGCGTTAATTTTGCCCGTTCTTCCGGGCTCATTTTGCTCATCTTCTCTTCCATCTTTTGTTTCCACCTTGCTGAGCGCGGACCACCGCCCCATCCGCCCCTGCCGCGGAAACCGCCGAACAGGATTTTGCTCAGTACCAAAATGCCGAGCGCCTGAAGGAAACTAATTTGGCTTACGTGCAAAACATTGGGCAGAATAGCATTCCAAAGACTCATCACGATCCATGCAAAGACTAAAACCGCTAAAATGCCAAAGAATGCAATCATTATAATTTTCCCGACGCTAAATCTCTTATTCATAATATCTGTTTTTAATAATTGAGCAATTCATCCCTGAGTCCGCGCAGCCTTTCGCGCAAATGCAGAACGGCGTACCGTTTTCGGGATATCAGGGTATTTACGGTTTCACCCGTCTTCTCCGACAAATCTTTAAAAGAAATACCTTCCAGTTCGTGGCTGATAAAGACTTCGCGTTGTTCCGCCGGCAGTTCTGCCAGTGCTGTTGCGAGTTCTTCCCAGAACAGCGCGCGGAGGTATTCGGTTTCCGGGTTTATGCCTTCCTGCGGAAAAAGTTCCGTCCAGTCCAACCCCAACTCGGTGTCATCGGAACCAAATATATCCTCCAGCGCTTCTGGTTTCTTTTTTCGAATCCTGTCTGTTATCTTATTCCTTGCTACTCTGAAAAGCCATGCTGCAACCTGTTCGATGGGTTCTGAGTGTCCAACCAGTTGCTGAAATACATCCTGCAACACATCTTCTGCATCGGCATCAGACTTCGCACGCCTCCTGATAAAGCCCATTAAGCGCTTACTGTAAGCGTTAATTGTCTCCGTTACTGTGGCTCGTCGTTCGGCGGTCATTCCCAGCGATTGCATTTGGATCTCCTCCATCGTATATATAGGGAGACGGTCGAGGAGGTTGGATATTTTAAAAAATGGAAAATATATTCTAAAAGGTAAGAAAAAGCCTCAAGCAGAGGGATTTATGGGTGTTGAGGCATTAGCAAATGGTTAATTCAAAGCAATTACTAATTATAAGACAAAGCGTGTTTAAATTGAGCAAGAATTTTATAACATGAGAAAATTTGTCCCGTTCACCCTCGTCCTCCTAATTTTCGGAACTGCATTTTCCCAATCAGCGGCAGAGCTTAAAAAATCGCGCGTCACACTTCCCAACGGTTGGAGTCTGAGCCCGGCGGGCAGGAGTTTGAACCTGGGCGATTTGCCACTCAACATGGTGATCAGTTCTTCGGGCAAATGGATGGCCGTGACAAACAACGGACAAAGCACGCAGGAGTTGCAACTGATAGATTTGAAATCCGAAAGAACGGTGAATAAGGTGATAATTCCTAAGTCCTGGCTGGGGTTGAAATTTTCACGCGATGAGAATTTCCTTTATGTTTCCGGCGGAAACGACAACTGGATTCTCAAGTATGCTGTGTTGAATAAGAGGCTGGTGTTGAAAGACAGCATTAAGTTGGGTAAAAAATGGCCCGTTAAAATCTCCCCTGCCGGACTGGATATAGATGACCAGAAGCAACTTCTCTATGTTGTTACCAAAGAAGACAACTCCCTGTACATTGTTGATCTTCGGTTACGCGTGGTAGTGAAGAAGATACAACTGGATGCCGAGGCTTACACCTGCGTACTGTCTCCGGATAAAACCGAACTCTACATTTCCTGTTGGGGTTGTGACAAGGTCACCATATTCAACACCGTCAAACAAATGATTGTCGGATCCATTGGCGTGGGAGACAATCCGAACGATATCTGTATGACGAAGAATGGGAAATATATTTTTGTTGCCAATGCGAATGACAATTCTGTTTCCGTCATTGACATCCAAAAAAGAAAGGTTTTGGAAACGCTGAATGCAGCTTTGTATCCTGATGCGCCAAGTGGATCCACTTCAAACGCCGTTTGCCTCAGTGCCGATGAAAAGCAACTCTATATTGCTAACGCTGACAATAACTGCCTCGCAGTTTTCGACGTGAGTAAGCCCGGATTCAGTCATTCGCTTGGATATATACCGGTGGGTTGGTATCCCACCAGCGTGAGGACGCTGGGATCAAAGATCTATGTGGCAAATGGAAAAGGATTCTCCTCTAAAGCCAATCCCAATGGTCCAAATCCAACCGGACGTCGTGAGGAAGTTCGCTACCAGGGCGGAGACTGGACAAAGCCCATCGCGGTTGAATACATTGGAGGCTTGTTCAAGGGAACGTTGAGCATCATCAATCATCCCTCAGAAAAGCAGCTTTCAAGTTATTCAAAGGCCGTTTATGATAATACGCCTTATAAAAAGGAGAAGGAGCTAAGTTTGGGAAAAATGGATCACAATCCCATTCCGCATCGTGTGGGAGATAAGAGTCCCATCAAATATGTCTTTTACATCATTAAGGAGAATCGAACTTACGACCAGGTATTAGGCGATATGAAGGAGGGAAACGGTGATACCTCACTTTGTTTATTCCCCGAAAAAATTACGCCCAACCAGCACGCATTGGCAAGGGAATTTGTGTTGCTCGATAATTTTTATGTGGATGGTGAAGTAAGTGCAGACGGACATAACTGGAGCATGGGCGCCTATGCGACGGATTACCTGGAAAAAACCTGGGTAACCAGTTATGGCGGCAGAGGTGGGGAATATGATGGTGAAGGTAATCGTGCGATTGCGAACAACAAATCGGGTTTCATTTGGGATCATTGTAAGCGGGCAGGTGTGAGCTATCGCACATATGGCGAATTCGCCGACGACTACAAAGCAAATATTCCGGTATTGGTGGGTCATTTGTGTCCCTATTATACAGGATGGGATCTGAAGGTGAGGGACACGACGCGTGTGAATCAGTGGAAGCGTGAATTCGATTCATTGCTTGCCGTCAATGCGGTGCCGCACCTGAATACACTTAGATTGGGCGATGATCATACAGAGGGTCTCAATCGCGGACGACCAACTCCCTTTGCGCATGTAGCCGATAATGATTGGGCCGTAGGCATGTTTGTGGAGCATCTGAGTAAGAGTGCGATTTGGAAGGAAAGCGTGGTTTTTATCGTGGAAGACGATGCGCAGAACGGTCCGGATCATGTGGATGCGCACCGTACGACGGCGTATGTTATGGGCGGTTTGGTGAAGCGAAATTTCGTGGATCATTCAATGTATTCGACTTCCTCATTGCTAAGAACGATTGAATTGATACTCGGTATCCCACCTATGAGCCAGTATGATGCTGCCGCCAATCCGATGTGGAATTGTTTTACGGATGTGGTCAACAGCCGACCTTTTCAGGCGATACCGGCGCAGATAGATATTAACGCGAAGAACATGGCGTACAGTGAAAATGTGAAACGGAGTGAGGCGTTTGATTTCAGTCGTGAAGACCGCGTTCCGGATCTTTCCTTTAATGAAGTGTTGTGGAGAGGCATAAAAGGTGCGTCTGCTCCAGCACCTCGAAGAGCGGCATTTGTGAAAGTGAGAGAGCAAGAAGATGATTAGCTTTCTATTCGGTATTTCGGTATGACGGTATTGCGGTATTACGGTATTGGGATAGTAGGGATTATAGGCTAGCAACGGCCCAAATCATTTTGTTAAAATTCTTCCCAAATACGGTAATACCGTCATACCGAAATACCGCTATTCCTCAATACCCATTTCATACAGCATGAATTACATAAGTGACCACACCCCACACGCCAAACTCAGCGCCGGAGGGATCGACATCGATGGGTGAAAGCTTACTCGTTTCCGGCACCAGCCTGATCTTGTTGAAATTTCTTTCGAGCCTTCTCACTAATAATTCACCGTTTAAAACGGCCACCACTACCTTGCCATTTGCGGCCTTCATCGATCTGTCAACAATCAAAGTATCACCGCTAAATATTCCTGCACCCTGCATGGCGTCACCGTTCATTCTGAAGAAATAGGTGGCAGGTTTATTTTTGATTAATTGTTCGTTCAGGTCGAATGCACGTTCCATGTAATCGCCGGCAAGAGGCGTATTGCCATTTTCTGTTTGAACTTCGGGGTGTGCATATTGTTCCTCACCCCCGCTATATGCGGCGCCGTAAAAGAGATCACCATCCATAAAAAAGTATTTTGTAATTACTAAATTCTTTAGTAAATTTATGCTAAAGAAACTAACGGAGCAAATAAATCACCATAAAAAAATGAAAAACACCATTAGCACAATTCCCGGTTATCACCTGAATGAATACCTGGTTGTATTGACGCCGCACGAGGAGCTCAGGCAAAAAATTATGCATCTCAAAAAGGAGTTCTCAGAAAAATATGAGGCGAAGGTTTCCATGGGTTTGAAACCGCATTTGGCGATCCTTAGGTTTTCTCAACTCGAGATGATGGAAGAAAGAATCATTAACCGGCTTCACTCAATTGCGATGGGCTTTCCACCATTTAAGATTGAACTCAACGGCTACGGCAGTTTCCCAAGCCATACCATCTACGTCCAGGTGGCCACGAAGATTCCTGTTCAGTTGCTGCAAAAGCAACTGAAAGGATTTCAAAGGCTTCTAAAACCTGACAATGACCACAAGCCACATTTTATGGAAGAGCCTCATATTGCCATCGCTCGAAAGCTTTTGCCATGGCAATACGAAAAGGGCTGGCTCGAATATCAGCACAGGCATTTTTCCGGAAAGTTCATCGCAGACGGGATGCTCCTGTTGAAAAGAAAGGAAGGCGAAAAAAAATACCAGGCTATTCAAAGATTTGAATTTGAGAATCTGCCCGTCAATACGAGGCAGGGGGAGTTATTTTTTTAGAGGTGAAAAGTGAAGGCTAAAAGACGAAAGGCCCGCAAATACCAATAACATGGAGAACATTGGAATGAGCAACGAAGGGTTTGAAGAAAATGGTCCAAAAGTGAACGAGTACCTGAAGGGACGAGGCGCGCAGATCAATACAAAGAACAGGTTTTTGAAAAATGAGCGCGTCAAAGAACACGTCGAAGGGATTGATGACTGGACCGAAACAAATGACGCCACGCAATACATCGAGCAGGAAGTAAAATCGATCGTTAACAAGGTCGACAGTCCGGACGTGGGCATGTTTTACAGCATGAATCCTTACCAGGGCTGTGAGCACGGATGTATATATTGTTATGCACGGAATGCGCACGAATATTGGGGTTACAGCGCCGGACTTGATTTTGAAAGAAAAATCGTCGTAAAAAAGAATGCGCCCGAAATACTTCGCAAATTTCTCATGAATCCCAAATGGGAATGCGTTCCCATTTCGATCAGTGGAAATACCGATTGCTACCAGCCTGCCGAACAGCACTATCGCATTACCCGTCAGCTGTTGGAAGTCTGCAACGAATTCAACCAGCCTGTTGGCATGATCACTAAGAACGGTGGCATGTTGCGGGATAAGGACATCCTCAAAAAAATGGCAGCAAAGAACCTCGTGTCGATCCTGGTTTCGATCACCTCACTCGATGAAGACCTGCGAAGGGTGATGGAACCGCGCACCACAACTGCGAAACAAAGACTTAGGGTGATCCGGGAATTGAGCCAGGAAGGCGTGCGGGCTGGGGTTATGCTTGGGCCCATGATTCCCGGTCTGAATGAACACGAAATGCAACGCATCATGAAGGCCGCGACGGAAAATGGAGCCAAGTTCTCTGCCTACACATTTATCAGGTTGAATGGTGCGGTTAAATTGTTATTTCACGACTGGTTGTATAAAAGTTTCCCCGATCGGGCCGACAAGGTTTGGCATCTCATGGAAGCCAGTCATAGCGGCCGGGTGAATGACAGCCGCTGGGGAGTGCGGATGCGTGGCGAAGGGAATATAGCCGAACTCGTAGCACAGCAATACAAGAAATACGGGAAACTCTATGGCCTCAATGCCGAGCGGTGGGAATTGGATTGCACCCAATTTTGCCGGCCGGGCCAACAATTCAAGCTATTTTAAACTCCGGCGAATCATCGTGCTCCATTTTCGCCTTTTACCTTTGGCGTGAACGGGTTTTAATTTTTAATTTTTAATTTTTAATTTTTAATTCTTTCCGACCTTCACCGTTCTTAACCAACAGTATGTCGTTTAGTGTAAGGAAGATTAATGAAAGGGAGGATCTCATCGTTTTACTCAAAGACGAAGAGGGGGGCGCCGAAGCAACGATATTCCCCTCGTGCGGAGGCATTCTGAATCAATTGTCGATTCCGGCTCATGGAACACCGATCAACGTAATTGATGGATATGAAAGTCCGGAAGATTTCAGGAAAAATGCCGAACTAAAAGGATTCCGAAGCTGCAAGCTTTCACCTTATGTATGTCGCATACCGGAGGCGCGTTACAATTTTGCCGGCAAGGAATATCATATCGGAAAATTCAAACTGCAGGATGCCGTTATCCATGGCCTGCTTTATAACTTGCCCTTCAATATAACGGGAGAACAGGCAGGAAATGACCACGCAGCTTTGACGCTGGAAGTACAATACAAGGGCGAAGATGAGGGCTTTCCTTTCGCTTATACGTGCACGGTAGAATATCGCCTGTCACCACATGGCGCGCTCAGTCTCACCACCACCATCAAAAATGAAAGTGGAGGGCTCATGCCGATTTCAGATGGTTGGCACCCGTATTTCAAGTTCGATCGGAAGATTGACGATCTCCAGTTGGAGTTTCAGAGTAAAGAAATTCTTGAATTCAATGAAGGTCTGGTGCCTACTGGTAAACTAAACGCCTATGGGGATTTTTCTTCCCTGAAGCAGATTGGTGACAAGTTTTTTGATAATTCTTTCACCCTGAACTTTGCAGAATGTCAGCCGATGTGCCTGCTTAGGGATCCAAGGCAAAATATCCAGTTGGAGATCCTACCCGATCCTTCCTATCCATATCTGCAAGTATATACCCCGCCACATAGAAATAGCATCGCGCTGGAAAATCTGAGCTCCGCACCCAACGCTTTCAACAACCAAATGGGTTTGATCACGCTAAACGCCGGAGAAAGTCGTAGTTTCAAAACTCAATACAGGATCAGTTCATGGGCTTGAATGCAAAAGAACAGGCACAAAGAATAGATAAAATTTTTCGCGACCGGTTTGCGGCTACACCACGCATGTATTTTTCTCCAGGCCGCATCAACATTATTGGCGAGCACGTTGACTACAATGATGGCTTTGTGATGCCGGCGGCCATCGACAGGGGAATTTATTTTGCCATCTCGGTGAATGACAGCAGGCAGGCCAACGTCATCGCTCCTGATTTGGGCCAGGAATATTCATTCGATGTGGATGATATTCAGAAGAACAAGGGTTGGAGAAATTATATCCTGGGTGTATTGGATCAATTTCAGAAAGAACATCTTACCCTCCCGGGTTTCAATTGTGTATTGGGCGGCGATCTGCCTTCGGGTGCCGGCATGTCCTCATCGGCGGCTGTGGAATGCGGACTCGCATGGAGCCTCAATGAGGCGATGGGCTGGAAAATTGGGAGAATGAAAATTGCCAAACTCTGCCAGAAAGCGGAGCACACGTTTCCTGGTGTTATGTGCGGCATCATGGATCAGTTCGCCAACATGATGGGCAAGACCGGTCATGCAATTCTGCTCGACTGCAGAAACCTTGAATATCATTACCTGCCCCTGCCGCTGGAAGATTACACCATCTTCATGCTCAACACGAGGGTTCATCATTCACTGGCGTCTTCTGAATACAATTTGCGAAGAGAACAATGTGAAGAAGGCGTGCACATCATTCAGCAACATATGCCGGCGGTGCAGGCCCTGCGCGACATCAGGGAAAAAGAACTTTATGATTTCATCGACCTCATGCCATCTGAAATTTTTCAGAAATGCCTTTTCGTCGTGCAGGAAATTTCACGTACGCGTCAGGCCGCCAAATTGTTGGAGCAGGGAAGGCTGGAAGACCTGGGCAAACTCATGTTCAACACACATGAAGGTCTCAGCAAACTCTATCAGGTAAGTTGCGATGAATTGGATTTCCTGGTGGAAGAAGCCGCGAAAGAACCGGCCATTATCGGTGCAAGAATGGTGGGCGGCGGATTTGGAGGTTGTACCATCAACATCATCAGGCGGGACGCTGCGGATGAATTTCTTGCACGAACCACCGAGCGGTATAAAAAGAAATTCAATATCCGCGCCGAAGCTTACGAGGTCAGGTTATGGGAAGGAACACATGAAATTGGGGGTTAATAAGTTAATTGGGTTAATGATGTGGCTGTAACCCAATCAACCTAATCAACCTAATCAACGCAATTAACCTATCAACTTAAACCCTGAAATAAATTTTTTTCTTATCCATCCAGAAACCGACAAGCCAGCACAACATCATATAGCTAAGTGCAAACAGGAGCGAACCAAAGGGTCCCGGAAATATTCTTTGATAAAATCCATTGTTGATAGCCTGGAATAATGAAACCCTGGGCGAGGTGCGGATCATATAAAACACGGTGACCAGTAATTCAGATAAGAGATAGATCGACAAGGGATTCCGTCCGAACACTTCAAAGAAGTAAGTCCATTTATTCCACGACCTGATTTCAATGACATAGATGAGAACACCCATCATGATCATATCCAGTCCAACGGTATAAAATACAAACGAGCTCGTCCACAGTTTTTTATTGATCGGAAAAACGAGATCCCAGAAGTAGGCTGTGCACAAGCAAATAAAACCGGCAATCAGCAGTTTGGCGACGGTCTCGTAGCTCTTTCCTTTTTGCTGGACGAACAATCCTGCATAATAGCCAAACACAACATTTACCACGGAAGGCAGCGTGCTCA
>Ga0157375_10001807_pt1 | contig 18325 bp, 23 predicted proteins | sample M35metaG_FD_115311 | JGI IMG/M metagenome (GOLD analysis project Ga0157375, IMG submission 115311) | Miscanthus rhizosphere microbial communities from Kellogg Biological Station, Michigan, USA - M3-5 metaG | ecosystem: Host-associated > Plants > Roots > Rhizosphere > Soil | place: USA: Michigan... | reverse complement strand
TGTGCGTCTCCTGATCGATCTCGGCCACCAACGCAGCGCACACGCCGCAGCGGGTGAACAGCCACTTGTCCATGCGGTAGGCGTCGAAGTACCTCATTGGCCCATCTCGTCGTAGTCGGGGTGATCTGGTCCCCAGCGTCGGCCGAGGTAGGCGTCGCACTCGGCCTTCAACTCCATCACGTACTCGGCTTCTTCCCTGGAGCCGACATCGAACTCGGTCACCTCCAGGATCGACTTGAGGTAGCCGCGGCTCACCCGCTGATGGGTCGTGGCGGTGAACGAGCCGCTCGACGCCGACGTGGTGAGCGTGTAGGCGGTGCGCTCGATGTGGTCGGCCACCAGTTGGGCGATGAGGGCGATGTCGGCGGCGAGATAGGTGGACCGTGTGAGCGTTGGATCGCTGCCGTCAGGATCAGCGGCCAGGTCCGACAGCACCTGGGCCTCCAACTCGGCACCCTTGGCCCGCAACAGGCGCACGGCCCGCTCCGGGGTCAGCTTCTCGTCACTCATGGAGCCTCCGCTCGTAGTTCGTCACCGAGGTCGAGGAACAACGACCACCTGATGAAGTCGTCGGGATCGTCTTCGTAGACCTCGGCGATCACTCCGTCGTAGAACCAGGCGCTCATGAAGGTGCCGGGACGCATCGAGAGCTTGTTCTTGCGGAACCAGCAGCGGTCGCCCTTGTTGAGGTGGCTCGCCACCCACTCGCTCTCGTTGTTGCAGCGGTAGCCGTCCTCTATTGGCCCGTCGTAGTCGGGCGGGTAGATGGTGAAGGTGCCGCCCATCATCCCGCCTTCACCACGGAGACGACCCACCATCCGACGTAGCAGAACACGCCGAGGCACACCGACGTGATGAGCAGGGCGAAGAAGATGGCGGCGGCGTCACGCCAGTCGTTCATGGCCGGTCCAACAGGGCCAGCACCAGCGACGCCAGTTCGTGGACCGAACAAGGGTGGCGGGTGTAGTGACAGTAGGCGCAACGCTCGTAACCGTTGTCCTCTTGATTGGCCGGGGTGTGGAGGTCGCGCTCGCTCTCGGCGTACTGGCGCGCCTCTTCGTCGGTGTACTCGGAGTCGTTGACGATCATTTCGTCATCACCTTGACCAGAACACCCAGCCAGACGATCACAGCGAACACCAGCAACGTCGCCACAGCGGCACGCACTGCGGGATCGGTCATCGCTTCCTCCGTTGCACGTCGATGATCAGTAACACAGTGAGGCCGAGCAGGACTGCCATCACCGCCAACGAGATCCACCGGGCGATGGTCACTTACGGGCCTCTCGGTAACGGGCCATCACCCGCTGCACCTCAGGGTGTTGGGCCAGGTCGTGCCCGATGATCGGCTCCCACCCGACGACCATGCGGCTGAGCACGTCGGCCAAGTCATCGATCAGCGGCGTGTCCTGGACCTCGCCGGTACGACTGTTGGTGGGCCGCAAGTCGTCGTCGCTCACGCTCTCGCCTCCCGGTAGCGGGCATACACCTCGGCCGCTTGCTCGGGCGGGCGTCCGTACTTGATCGAGAGATGGACGACGAGGGCCAGGTCGTCGGCCAACGCCCTCTCGGCGTTGAGGGCTTCGGTCAGCACCTGAATCTGAGCGATGGCGTCATCTCGTAACTTGCTCATCGTCCCCTCGCCTCCCGGTAGCGAGCCAACCAGGCACGCTCGTCGGTGGCCTCTCGGCCGTCCACGAAGGCGTGTTCGACGTTAACCGTGATGATGCGGGCGGCGTCATCGGCCAGCGCCCGCTCCTCCATCGTGCAGTCGTTGCACTCCACGAAGCCGTCAAGATCGACCACGCTGGCGCAGTTGGCACAGAGCTTCACCCGCAACTTCCCCACGGTGACCAGCCCGCACGGCTGTAGAGAGCCTGCGCAGCGCGCAGGTTGCGCCACGCCGTGAACAGGTCGTAGGGCCAGCGGATGATCCCGGCCCGACCGAGCCACCCAGTGTGGACGCCGTTGATCTGCGTCAGTCCCCGGCTACCACCGGCAGCGTCGTAACGGTTGTAAGCCATCGGGTTGCCCCGGGACTCCCGGTAGATGATGCAGGACAGGTGATACCACTGGCACTCCGACCAGCCCTGAGCCAGCGCCGTCGAGTGCCAGCGTTCGACGTTGGACGACCAGTGGTGATAGCTGCACGCCGCCTCCACCTGGCCCCCTGAGCCACTGACCTCGGTGACGACCGGCGCGGCCGACAGGGTCAACCCCACGAACAGGGCTGCAATGAGCTTCTTCATGGTTGTTTCTCCTTGTTGTTGGTGTTACTCGTCGTCATAGTCGTCGTCTTTGCTCTTGCCACCCTGCTCCAGCCAGGCCCCGGCCCCGAAGGCGAGGAACAGTCCGAGGGCGATGCCGAAAGCACGAAGGAAGTCGATCACCTGCGTTTGCTACCCGTTGATCAGATCACGGCATACGTCACCGCAGTATCACCATAGTCATGTTGATCACGACGGTGAGCATGCGCTTGATGAGGTTCATGCATCCAGCCACGTCTGCATCTTGGTGCGAAGCTCTTCCACCGTGCGGACCTCCTGCGCTGTCTTACCAGCCGGTCGGTCGTTGGCGTCCGGGGGCAAGTGCCCGTACTTGATCAGTTCGCTGACCACGGCTTGGCCGTCGCCGCCGTTGTCGATCACTGAGTCGATGAGTTCCGCCACGTTCACTGTGTTACCTCCGGGTCTGCCAACGTTTCGTTGAACATGTCTCTTAGGGCGCTCAGGTTACCCTCAACTCGGGAGGCCTTAGCAAGAGCGGCGTCACGCTGGGCCTGAGCCTCTGTCAACTGCTCCAGATAGTCCTCGGCCAGGGCCTGAGTGCTATCAACCTGCTCCCGCAGGATCTTGCCACGACCACGGTCGGCCAGGGCTGCGATCCGGTCCAGGATCTGCTCCGGGGTCAACTCAACCTCGTCGGCCTCGTCGCCGCTGCCCTTCACCGGCTCGACGCGGTGGTCGATGATCCAGGTGGCGATCCACTCGGCCTGATCGACCACGGAGAAGTCGATCCCCTGGGCGAGCGCTGCCGTCAGCGCACCGTCAACCTCACGGCGCAACTTGAAGATGCGACGGGTGCGGCTGGTGCCGGGGACGTGGTTGGGATCGAAGCCATCCACTTCGGGCTGGGGCGACTTGCCCTGGCCGCGCTTGTGAGCGCCGTTGTGAGCAGCCACCGTGCGAGCGTTGTCGTCGGTGAAGTCACAACCCTCCCAGCGGCAGGCGAAGTCCGTCGTGCCGTCGTTCCAGGTGCGCTCCATCACAGCGTCGGACGGGTATGTCACGCCACTTTGGTTGCGATGTGCGCTCCAAGGCTCTTCGCGAGTGATACGTCGCTTACGATGACGCCCAGGCGGGGTCACCACTGGGGCCGGTTCCGATGATCCGCCGTCATCAGGAACCGGCTCCACTGGGGACTCTGCCACGGTCGGAGCACCGGCCTCGGAGGCGAGGATGCGAAGCGTGGTGGCGCGGGAAGCGTCCATCTTCAAGTAGTCGATCACCCTCTCCACGATGACGAGAGGGGGTGGGCCGTTCGGCTTCCGGTGTCTCAACACCTTGCGGACGTTCGACCTCAGGCTCTTGACGCTCTGATCGCTCTCGACAATCGGCACCGAGAAGCGCGTGCCATCATCAGCGATGAACAGCATGCCTCCCACCCCGCCACCGACGTGAGTCGGAGTCCATCCGCTGGCGAGCGCCAGCAGAGCCAGCGTCTTACCGTCCACATAGCGGAGCGAGAGAAAAACCTCCGACTGCTCGTCGGTGAGGTTCGGGTTGAACGGGTCGGGGTTGTCGAAGCTCATGTTGTCAAAGATACAGAATCTTTGACACGGATGCAACCCCTGTGTTGAGATATCCCCTGCCCGCCCGCAGGGGATATCTCACTACCAGGGAGGGATGGTCACACCCCCTGGAGAGCCTCAACGATCTTCCGCATCACGATGCCCGCAGCGGCTTCGGCCAGGCTCTCGGCGCTGACGCCGTTGATGCTGGTGATGGTGGCTGTGGTGTTGCTGCCCGAAGTGGTCGTCGTGATAGGGGGGGTATCGATCTCGGCAGCCGGTGCCTCACCCTTGGCCTCGCCCAGGATGTGATCGATGTAGGTGGGGATGCGGGTGCGCGGCGGCAGTTCGATCCCTTGAGCCGTGGCGATCTCCTTGAGTTCGGTCAGGGAGAGTTCTTCCAGGTCTTCCCGGGTGTACGTCTTGACCTTGGGCTTGGCCCCGTTCGGGCTGGCGGCAACCTTCTTGGCAGCGGCCTTGGTGGGCTTGGTGGGTGGCACGTCCTCTTCTTCCTCTATTTCGTCCGCTTCGGCCCCTTCGGCCTCTGGATCAGAGAAGTCAACCTCCACCATGCCGTCGTTGAGCACGAAAGCCGGGAATCCGGCGTCGGCTGCGGCCTGGATCACACCGTTGAGCCAGCGATCCTCTTCGGCAGCGGGGTCGTCCGAGACGTAGAGCGCCAGGATCTGCGCCGTCGTCTCGCCTTCCTCGGGCTTGGTGTTGAGCAGATTGACGACCTTCTGAGCGATGCGCTTGGCGACGTGCGTCTCCTGAGCGTTGCCGTAGATGTCGGCCATCGCATCGGCGTCGTCGGTCAGCACCTCGTAGTAGACCCCGTTCTTGTCCAGCCAGTTGACGATGGCCTTGTCGGTGTCAGAGGGGTCGTCCTTGCCCTGGACGACGAACCAGTACGGCTGGTCCCCCGTGTTGTCCATCAACTCCTGGAGTGTCTCGGTCAACTCCTTGCGGGTCATCTCCCCGTCACCGAGCACGATGTACATGGCGTTTCTCCTATTGTCTGGTCGCTCGTTGCTGTCGCAGGACGAGGACCCTAACCCAGTCCGTAGTTACCAGCAACAAATCGCTGATTCGCATCAGGATCATCGCTGCTCCACCCAGGCCGAGTCCAAGCCACCAGTGATGGTAGTCGATCAGGCACTGGCCCCCGACCCCCAACACGAAGGGCAGGAGCCGCCAGAACCAGGCCGAGGCCTCCACCATCTCCATCAGGGCTGTCCACAGGCCCCACACGGCGAATGCTACGAGAAGGTGCTCCATGGGGGGAGCACGCTACTACCAAGTATCTCAGTGCCCGATGGCGTTGGCGTTGGACAGCGTCCAGACCCGGCCCCGTGGATCGGTGTAGCTCGTCCCCGTGCCCGGATACTCAGTGGCGTCGAACCGCCAGATGACGGTGCCGTCGAGCTTCTCCAGCTGCGCCCAGTAGATGCGCCCTTGCAGGTTGGGATCACCGCCGCCGATCATGACGGGAGCAGCGGTGTGTGGCAGAACAAGCTGCCCCGCTGGTTGAGTAGTACGAACCCCATCGAGGATGGACACGATGGACGTTGCGTTGGGAGCGACCTCGACACCAAAGGTGTGGGCAACCCCGAGCGGTGTCGATGCGAGCATCGTGGCCTGGGTGAAACTCGTCAGCGCCGGATCTGCCGACGAGAAGACCATGAGGTCAGTGTTGGGGTGATACAAGAAGACGAGATATTCCCGTACCGGGGCGGCGGTCTGCTTAATCACGACTGACGGGAACCCGGTACCCAGGATCGCATCGAATCTCGCCCGGAATGACAGCCGCACCATCCCGGTGATCGCCATGTCAGGCGTGTCGGGTGTAGAGATGGTGCCGAGAGCCGGGATGAGATACTGATCCACCACCCAGGGGTTGACCACCCCTGCGGTGTCGGAGACTCCTGAGCGGTAGGCGATCACGCCAGCGACCTTGGCCGGGACCGGTGCCATCGGGTCGTTGGGGTAGAGCACACCGAGATGGGCGTTGATGAACGTTCCCGCAGGTACCCACTTGTAAATGAAGCCTCGTTCAGCGATCACGTCGTCGGTGATCAGTGCCGTACTGTCAACTTCACGGCCGAACATGCGCCCGTAGATGGTGCGCTTGTTGTTATACCACAGGGAGTAGGTGCCACCCTTGCGGACCTCACCGCCGTACCACATGTAGTCGTCCCGAGCGCCGTAGGTCGAGTCACCGTCGAAGTAGTCCCAGTCCGGGAGCAGGCCCTTCTCGCACAGCACCTGATCGATCGTGAGATCGCCGCCGTCACACTCCAGACGGATCAAAGCCTGGTATGCCTGGGCAACGGTGCGACACGTTGAGATATGGATGAACGAACTGGCGTTGAGCGTCCACGTTTGTGTGCCCCAGTCCGTGCCGAGCACGTTGAACTCGTCGTTCCAAGCGACGAAGCCGACCTTGAGCTTGCCGGTGCCCTTGGCATGCAACTGGATCGTCCAGTCCTCTTCCCGTTGGGTGGGGAACCAGTTGGACTCAGCGATCACCGTACCCGCCTTCTGGAACCGACCGGACCAGGCACCAGCAGGGCTGCCGGTCGGGCCGACCAGGGCGGCGTTGGGGATGGCAACCCGGCTGGCCGACCCGTTGGTTGACCAGTAGCCAGTGTTGACAGACGCCGATTCGAAGCTGGGGTTGGCGATCATGTTGACCCGCTGCGGGTAGAGCCAGACGTGCTGAGTGTGACTGACTTCGAACGGAGGCGCTCCCTGGTACACCGACAGCGGCCCCTCGACCATCGATGTCACCTGGGTCGCACCGCCTGCAGCGTCGGCCCAAGAGAATAGCCAGCGGTTATTCGATGGTGGCGGTGGCACCGGTAGTCCGATATCCGGGTTAGCCGTTATCCCATCGGTGGCCCTCAGAATCTGCGGTCCAACATCGAACGGACTCGTCGTCACCATCACGATCGGATCGACCTTGCCGCCGTAGGTGCCGACCAGCAGGAAGGCGAAGCCAGCGACCTCGGTGTCGGCCAGGGTGCCGAAGGTGTAGAGGTCGGCTCGGAAGTAGTTGTTGGTGAAGCCCACCGGCTTGTACATGTTGGCCGGGATGGTGCTTGCCAGCGGGTAGCCGGTGGTGCCAGACACCTCAGCCCAGCCAGGCTTGGCGAGCAGTTCGGGCAGGGTGCTGATCTCCTGGTAGCGGCTGTCCTCGCTGTTGAACGAAGGGGCCTGGCGCAGCAGTACGACCTTGAGCGTCTTGCCGACGAAGAGTGTCGGAGTGGTCGCCAACTGCGTGCGGATGAAGTCGGGGAAGAAGGCGCTCATGGTACGTAGTACGGATCTCCGAGGATGAACCCGGTGGTGGCTTCCTGACCCGTGATCACCGGGCCGATGAACTCGGCGGCGGCACCCAGGGTGAGATACTTGTCGGGAGCGATGTACTGCTTGGGAGCCGACACGTCGTCCACGACGTAGACCATCACGCCAGCGATGTCGATGAACCCGGAACGGCCGACGACCGGTGAGGTGACCCGGCTGGTGAAGTAGAGAGCCGGGGTCACGTAGACCGAGGTGGGTGGAGCCACGGCCTGAAACAGAAAGGTCTGCCAGGCACCGGCCGTGCCCACGAAGGCCGTCGCCTGCGAGGTACTGATCAGGTCGCTGGGCTTGCCCCCGGCGTTGAACCAGAGCAGGGCCACGGTGGTGCTCAACCCAAGCTCCTGGTACATCTTGAAGCTGAAGGCGTACTGAGAGCCAGGCCTGACCGGGATGCCAGCGGTCAGTGGGTAGACCTCACCGACGTTGCCCTTGGTGCCGTTCGTACAGCCGCAAGTGATGGAGAGGTTGGTCGTCTCCACCGAGTCATCGGTGACGATCCGCATTGAGTTGAGGCCCATCGGGCTGGGCGGGTTGTTGCCGGTGTTGGTCAAGGTCACCTTGTCGGAAGAGATGGCCGTCCAGCCAGCGACGCCGGTCCCTGGGTGCATCGAACCCCAGTTGCCGGTGCCAGCGGTGAAGATCGAGTCGTCGGTCAGAAGCATGATGTTCTCACCGAGGGTGATGTCCACGCCGTACTTGGTGCCGGTCGTCACGACCTGGCGCATCGCCGTGATGGTGCCTCGCATCGCCAGCATCTCGGGCAGGCCAGCGAGCATTGCCCGGTATCGGATGTCACCGACACCGGCCTTGTAAGGCACGCCGAAGTTGGCCCCGACCTGCTTCAACAGCGGCAGCGGGCACTTGTCGATGTGATACGTCTCCTGCCACTGCTCCACGTACTCACGGGTGGAGTCGAGTTCGGCCCCGAAGACCCGCAGCATCTGACGGAGCGGCCCCTCGCCCTCCCGCAGGTTGGAGTCCACACGCTGGTAGTAAGGAGGGATGGCGTCCCACATGTGCTGGTCGAAGCCGTACTTGTGGGGGATCAACACCAGCGCCTGCATGCCGGTGATCCAGTCGAACGGCGTCGTCTTGAAGAACAAGGTGTAGTAGTAGAACTGCCCCGGCTGCAGCGGCCGGTCGTAGACGACAGGTGGCACGTCGTCATCGTCGTTGAGATTGGTGAAGTCCGAGTGCAGGGCACGGAACACGGTCTGGCCGTCCGCTGGGGTCAGCGGGAAGCCGAAGCCCGAGCGGACCAGTGCCACCTCAGACCACGACGGATCGATCTCGTTGGGCCAGCCCCAGTTGATCTCGGAGACACCAGTCTCCTTGACCTGGAAGACGCCGGGGGTCATCTCCGTACGCACCACCTCATGGCCCCACCACCTGATAGTGAGGTATGCCTTCTTCGTCGCGTCAGTGAACCCAGGGGTCGTAGACGCGTATCGAAGGGCGGTATGAGGAAGGGTCGTGACCGACGTGCCACGGACGTAGTCACCGCCGTTTTCGAAGCCGTAGACCTGCCGCTGTACGACGAAGGCCGGGTCCCTGTACCCGAGCGGCCACCAGGAATCAGTCATGGCTACGACCCGACGACTCCACCGACAGCCCACACCCACAGGCCGTCGTGAGTGCGCTCGTTCTCGTCCAGGCCGGGGAAGTCCACCTCGGACTCGGGGTTGTGGGTGTCGTACTGGGTGACCGTGCCGGTCGCCGCCACGGCAGCGATGTCAGCGACCTGCTTGGCGTAGCTGATCGTGTTGGAGGTGACGGCGGTGATGATGTAGTTGCCGTTGAAGGTTCCATCGACCCCGGCCACCGTGATGCCCTCCCCGACCAGGAAGGTATGAGCGGCCGTGGTGGTCAGCTTGGCGACCCACGACGTGAGTTGCTTGGTCTGCACGTCGGCCTTCTTGAACACTGTCAGCGGCGGCACGATGCGTGGGATCAACAGGGGCGGCGTCATCATGTCGTTCACCGTGATCGGGCTGGGGTCGGCGTTGTTGGTGATCGGAGCCATCAGCTTGTCCTGGGCCAGGGTCGGCTCGGTGTTGTTCAGCCACATGATCTCGATCCACTCGACGCCCTGGATCGACAGCGACGTGCGGTAGATCTTGCCGATGGTGATCTTGGTGCCGAAGTCCACGAAGTCGAAGTCCACCGCCTTGCGGATCAACGACTCCACCTGGAGCCGCACCGACGAGCGGTTGAACCCTTCGATGACATGGACCAGAACCCGGCAGTAGACGGGGTACCAGAGAGCGTTGACATCGGTCGGCTCGGCCATGACCTGTGAGCCGACGATGATCTTGTCGGCCATGTAGGCCTCTACCGAGTCGCAGAGGTACGTCATGTACTGGGTGGTGGCCTTGCCATCTGTGGGAGCGATACGCACATGGACAGCGGTGTACACCGTGCCGTAGGCCACGCTCTTGGCGACGCCGGGGACCTGCATCGCCAGGTCGCCGTAGTCGTTGAGCGTGATCGCACGGCTCTTGATCCGTGACGCCGCCCGGGGGATGGAGAAGCGCATGGCATCGATCGACTCGGGATCGGTGCCGCCCACCGGAGACGCAGCGTTGCGGACGGTGACACCCCACAAGTTGGTGGTTGAGGGGACCGAGTTGGCGGCGATGACCGTCAGCGTGTCAGCCGACAGGTCGTTGGCCTCGGCCCCCTGGCCGAAGCGGTAGGTCACGTAGAGGTTGGCGTTGGCCGCTGGGATTCGACCGGCCGTGTTGTCACCGAAGACGACGTGAGTCACCCCGGTGTCGTCCAGGAACGTGGTGAAAGCCGCCTGGGTCGGCCGTGCGATGGAGATGTCCGAGACGAACGTCCACGGCAGGCTCTGGCCCGCCTCGTCGGAGCGCACGCTCACGCTGTTGAAGACGACGCCCTTGTGGGGGAGGATGAACTCGATGTTGGGGATGCCCAGGCTGATCCCCATCAGGTCATCGTGGACGGTGACTCCCTCGGTGGCGAAGGACGAGCCAGTGAGGATCGGTGGCGTTGCCAACGGGTCGAGGAAGACCTCCTGGTTCGTTTCGAAGACCATCAAGTTGTTGGCGTTGTCGGCGTTGTTGTAGACCTTCGTCCCCACCGGAAGTGTGACAGTCTCCTCGGCGTTGGCGTCGAGCGTGAAGTCGAGCAGCACACTCGCTGACTGCTGGCCGATAGGCCGGTATCCCAGCATGTCAGCGATGTAGAGGACGGACTGCCGTCGCACTGCTGTGCCTAGGAACGCCTCGGAGGCAGTGCGGTCGATGTAGAAGTGCATGACATCGCCCATGTAGGCGAACAGTTCGATCAGCAGCGTGCCAAAGTCACTGGCCTCCCCGGCCGTGGCCCAGTCAGGCATGAGGCCCTTGGCGAGGCCGACCAACTGCGAGCGGATCGCCGTGAAGTCACGGTTGGTGTAGTCGAGAACGATCCTGGTATCACTCTCGTCTTCGATCGTGACAAGGATTCCGGTGTCGCTCATAGTTCGGTAGTCCCCTGAGTTAGCTGACGCTGCACGAACTCGGACGATGACACCGGTATCGAAAGGGTGGTATCGGTGTTGTACAGCGTCGAGCGGTAGGTGATGTCAAAGATGACCAGGCTCTGCCCGCCACCCGTGAAGACGTTGGCCGATGCAGTGGTGCGATCTTCGATCGACACACTCACCTCACGGACGAACGCTCGGGAGACGAGGTTGGAGAGACGGGTCTTGATGATGGAGGCGGCGTCCTTGCGGACCAGTTCGTCGGAGGGATCGAACAGCGACGCCTGCACGTCACAGCCGTAGCGAGGGCGCATCACCCGCTCACCCTGGTTGGTCATCACGGCGTCGATCACCTGGCCCCGCACGATCTCGTCGTAGTTGGTCGTCTCCTTGATCTTGCCGTCGAGGCCGATCTGGAATGGGTAGAGGATCGCTTTCACAGCACATCCCTCACTCTCAGGTCTGTCCACGACGACACCCAGTAGTCGTTCTGCAACGACAACGTGGGCCTGGCCTTGCCAGCCTGGTCCCAAAAGGGGCGATAGGCACCTTGGGAGATACGGGCGTCGTTGCTCGGGCGGGCCATCTTGAGTTGGGTCTGGAACTGCTGGGCATCCATGATGTGGTTCACGGTGTGAACCATCCAGCGCCCGTCGTACTTGGCCTGCAGGTAGCGAGGATTCATGGTGAGCACATCGACCAGCATCCCAGGGAAGATGTCAACGTCGCCCCATATGTTGGCGTCGGCCTTCTGCTTCCACTGGTATGGACTGGACTCCTGGCTCGTCGTGTAGATCGCCGCCTCTTCTGGATTGTCGATGACGAACCCGGTAGCGAACTTGTAGTCGAGGTAGTCACCGGTCGGTGTCGCCACCTGGATGTTGCCCTGGCCGTCGAAGTAGGCGACCTTGGTGCCCAGGCTCTGTGGGACGGTGTCGGACACCTCGGTGGGAGTGAACTCAATCAGACGCCGGGAAGCAGTCGGATCGAAAGCCTGGTTGTCGGACGACACCAACGAGGCGTACACGCCCTCCTTTTCGAACAGGACGGCCGGGTCGTAACACAGTACGACTCCGAAGCGGTGGCTGACCACCCAACCCAGTCGAGAGGTCAGGCCGACAGACATCAACCAGTCGCTCTCGGAGGTCTGTGCCAAGGAGGGCCAGGCATAGGTGTGATCGTGCCCGTAGAAGCCCAGCCGGTTGTAGTAGGCCAGGTTCTCCACTGCTGAAGGGACGGTCTTCTTGGTCCAGTAACGGGGACGGCCGATCTGCATCGGCTGGGAGGTACCGAATATCTCCACAGAGAAGGTGAGGTTGCCCTTGCCGGTCTTCGGCTCGGTGATGTTGACGACGTAGCCGCAGAACAACTCAGTCCGTGGAGCCTGGCCGTAGTAGAAGGCGATCGGGGAGTTGAGGATGCCATCGGTCGTCGTCAGTTCGGAGGACGACATGCCCAGGACCGCTGCGTCGTGCGTGTTGTAGGCGTGCTGGATAGCCCCGTTCAACACGGTGACCGGGAAGTCCTCGCCCTTGAGTTGCAGCCGGAAGATGGGGCACCGGCCTCGCGTCGAGCGATAGGTGGTAGCGCTGGAGGCATCGGTCATCGTCATGAGGGAATCCTGATGTAGCTACCAGGGGTGATGTCCAGCGGGAACCAGATCTGCGGGTTGACCTCGGCCACTTCCCACCAGCGCAGCGAGTCGTCCATGAACTTGAAGGCAATGAGCGGCATGTGCTCGTCCTGCTTCACGTAGTACTCGGCCGGTGGAGGAAGCGGTGCGGGCAGGGTGTTGAGGATGTAGAGCGATTGGACAGCGGTACGCATGTAGCGGATGTGCCCGTCCTGATCCTCCATCATCGGATGGCCCCAAGCGTCGTAGTAGTGACGAAGGGTGGAGTTGTGCTCTGCTTCCTCGTAGCGGGAGCCGTTCTGGACAGTCATGCGTTCGACCCAGCGTTCGGGTTGTTGGTGGCGTTGGACGAGGCATCAGAGCCAACGGGGTGTGGCCTGATAGCGATGTATCCACTGTTGCTCTGGTAGCTGCTCTTGGAGATCGATGTCGCTCCCACCTGAGGGTGGGCGTCATGGCCCTGCGCCGAGAAGATGGCGAACTTGCTCCCGTCGTAGTGATCGAAGAAGGAGACGTGCCCTGGCCGGATCAGCAGGTCGCCGTACTGTAGGACGTTGTCCCCGAACATGTGGGCGTGGTCGATCAGAGTGACATACTTGTAGTTGGTGTTGCGGAAGGTCGAGAGCATCAGGTGCGTACCGGCGTAGGTCGCGCCGAACAGCTTGGTGTTGTTGATACCCATCGCCTTGTACGCAGCGCAGACCAGGCCCGAGCAGTCGGCCGAAGCTGGCAGGTTGTAGCGAGCGGACCCGTTGGCGTTGTACTGCGTGGTCCCCTGGACGACATGAGCCTTCGCCCAGTTGAGAGCGGCTGCACGCGTCGCTGAGTTGGCATCACCAGCGATCCCCTGCTGTGTGTTGTAGTCAGTACCAGTGTTTGTGTCGGTGCTGTCACCATCACTGGCTGGGGTGGAGTTGTTAAGCGCTGATGTCTCGTTGTCCACGACCTCGGTCATCGTGGCGATGTTGGACTCAGCAGAGCCACGGCCGTAGGGGATAGCTGCCTGGGCGGCGAACGTCTCGGCCCGGTACTCGGTCATGTCTCTCACCGGCCCGATGTAGACAGCCCGCATCGTCAGTGAGATACGCATGCGAGTGGGCGTCATGCGGTGGGTGAACTTCTCAAAGGTCACACGGGCATTCAGCGGCCTGCCTTGGACCGACATCTGTGGGGAGAAGATGACGGTGATGTCCCGTGGGTTGACCATCATCACGCCGTTGTCAGCCAGCGTGGTGTTCACCTGATTGGGGTTGGAGGGCACCACGTTGCGGACGACGAGGTCGAAGAACTGGTAGTCCACGAAGACCCCGGGGTGATCGACCTGCATCGCCTCCTCCTGGCGATCGAAGAAGAGGTCGAAGGAGAAGTCGAGGATCGAGGGCGGGGCTACATCGTTTCCACTCTGATAGATGGTATTGAACGGGTCGATAGCGCCCTGATCCAGGTATGACACGTACTCGCGAGTGATCACCTCGGGGTTGAACATGAAGTAGAGCCGTGCCTTGGACACGGCGTCCCCAGCTTCATACTGGGCACGCCGGATGTACCCGCGCAGGATGCGGGCGGGAGCGCCGCCAGCGGTGAGGAAGGGAAGGAGGCGTCCCGCCGCACCGCTGACGAACGGTGGGTTGGTCAGTCCAGCCTCGGAGGCTCCTGATTGGAACCACTCGTAGGCGAACTGCTGCAACAACTCGTCGGCTGTGATACCAGACGGTTGTTGCATCAACGCTGTGGGCACATCGGCCCTGTTGTATGCCGGTGACGTACTCCAGCCATAGGCGTTGGAGATCAACTGCGTCGGCCGGTAGACGTTCTTGATTCCGTAGCGGTACGGCATCAGCTTGCCCTCGCCAGTCGGTTGTTCATCTCGTCTTCTAGGTGACCTGCGATCAGTTGGGCAGTACGACGAGCGTCGATGCCACCGGAGCCAGAGCCACCGCCGCCACCGATGATGAAACTGTTGTTGAACTGGAGGACGTTGCCCCGTTGGGAAGTGCCGCGAGGCATCTCGTAATCCATCACGTCGCCAAGACCGGTGATGTTGGCTGCCGAGACGATCTCGGCAGAGTGAGAGCCGGAGGTGTTCTCGAACGGACTGCTACCTGGGGTGCCTGGACGTTCCCAACCAGGACGAGCAGGCGCTCCCCAGTACATGCTGTGGTTGCTGAAGTTCCAAGCGTCGTACGAGTTGCCAGAGTCGGCGTAGATCCGGTGAGCAACGTTGGCGTTCTTCTGAATGTCCAGCAGGTCGCCGCTGGAGTAGCCCATGGAGTTGAGCAGGCTGGCCCAGGCGTGGTTGTTGATCTGCATCAACCCCTTGTCCTGGCCGTTGGGGTTAGCAGCCGAGGGGTCCCACGACGATTCACGCCAGGAGATGGCGACGATCTTCTCTAGCTCGCTCCGGGTTCGGAAGCCAGCGTTGAACAGAGCAGTAGCCGCTTTGATGCCTGCCGCCTGAGTGCCTGCTCCACCCCCGGCAGGCAAGCCGATCTGTGAACCAGACGCTCCTGGGATCGCATTATCGATGCTGCTGTCGGTGGGGTTGCCGACACGCGAGAAGGCACCTGAGTTGGCACCACCGGAGAGGATGCCCGCCTGGTTGTGCGTCCCGGCCACCAACTCAGCGAAGGCGTTGGGGTTGAAGGCCGGTCCAGCGCCCGGGGTGGCGTTGGCGTCAACGCCGAAGAGGCTGGCGATGAACGACATGAGCGAGCCACCAGCAGCGCCAACCTCAGCGGCACCACCGCCCATGATGCTGGCGAAGTTCTTGATGAGGTCGAAGAAGTTGCCGATCGTGCCGAAGCCGATGTCGGGGAGGTCACCCATGCCGACGTGCCACGGCTCACCATGCTTCACCCCTGAGTTGAGGCCGAACTTGGAAGCGTTGGCGGTGATCCACCCGTACTCACTGGGCGGGCCGAGGTCTGCCGCCATACCCCTGGTATGAGCCGAAGGTCCACCGGAGGTTCCGATGCCACGCTTCTTCATCGTCCGCTGCATGTGGGTGTCGCGCAGCCCGGAGTTGACCCGGATGTTGGGGTTGGCCTGCATCATCGCAGTGACCTTGCGGCGCATGTCCGGGTGCATCCCGGCCACACCCTTGCCACCGGTCGTGGTGTACATGCCACCCACGTCACCCATCGGCCAGCCCTCAACGTCATCGAAGGGGTTGAAGCCGTGCCCGGGGAGAACCCAGTCCAGAGCACTACCGACCGTCGAGGCCCCGGGAATGTGGCCGAGAAGGTTGCCGAGTGCTCCACCGGCCGCACCAGCGATGGCCTGCCCAGCGCCAACCGCCAACGACCCCCAACCGAGCGAGCCACCGATCATCGAACCGAAGACCCCGGTGTTCTCCAGGGCCGACATCAGCAACTGCTCCATGCTGTCGGGCATGTACTGGACGAAGCTCAGAGGACCCTTCGCAACCTGCGGGATGATGGCGCTGTTGACCTTGCCCATCATCTCGTTGAACCACCGGTTGGCCTGCTCCCGGTTGGAGTACATCCCCGACATCTTCGAACCGAGGTTCATCTGAGCGGTGGTGATCTCGGTCGTCGCCTTGAGCCGGTTCCACAGCGGATCGTCGTCACGGGGACCGATCGTCATGTCCTCGCGGTTGCCGGTCTTCGTCTTGTTGAGGGCGTACGTCCACCAGAACTCTCGCATGTCCTGGCTGACACCCGTGGCCTGGAACCAGGCGTCGATGTTGGAGCCAGGGAAGTACTGGGCCATCAACTCGCCATAGCTGAATGGCTTACCCCGGTTAGAACCGCCCCTCAAACCTTCGAACCACTTGAGCACTCCCTCGGCCCACTCACCGAGAGACTTCATCCCACCGCCGCCACCCTTGATCATGCCCATCGCCCCACCGGTCAGCATCTGCGCCGACTGTTGGGCACCGATGTTGGCTCCCTGCCCACCGATGGTGGCGGCAAGCTGACCGACCGGCGTACCGGGGCTGAGGATCTGCGCCTGACGGACACCAGCCAGCAGGCCAGCGGCTCGGGGGGCGTTCTGTCCACCACCGCTGAAGTCGAAGAAGCCGCCGTACTGCGGAGCCTGTTGGAACATGTCGAGCAGGTCGGGGATGTTGCCCTTGATGTCGCCAGGCAGGCGAGCCAGTTGGCCCATCACACCCGACATCGGCACGTTGGAGGCGAAGGCCCGCTGGCTCAGTTGAGCACCGGACGAGTACACGGTCTGGCGGTTGTTGCTGATCTGATCCCGCATGTATCTCAACGGGAACATCGCCAGCATGTCGAAGGCCGACATCAACGGCTGCAGCACAGCGGTCACTGCCTGGCCGAGGCCAGGGCCGATCTCGGGGATAGCACCGATGAGGCCACCGACGACCCCGGTGATGGCGTTGTTGACCATGTTCCCGCCACCGCCACCGCCGCCACCTCCACCGCCACTCAGGCCGAAGTTCGAAGCCAGGCCCTGGGTCCCGGAAGGGGTAGCCATGTTGGAGATCGAAGAGAGCGCTCGCTGTTGCCAGTTACTGCCGCCTCCACCTCCACCGCCGCCGCCACCGCCGCCGCCACCCATGCCACTACCCACACCACCGAGAGCAGAGGACACCGAGTTGACAGCCTGGGCTGTCGAGCGAGCCTGGTCAGCGATCGAAGAGAACATCCGGTTGACACCGGAGGTCAGCAGGTAACTGTTGGAGCCGAGGTCGCGCAGTGCTTCCTTCAGCCCGGACAGGGCGTCTCTGACATCACCGATCTGCTTCGCCGCCGTAGAGAGGGCGGGCAGATTGACACCGACACCACTGCCGAAGTTGGGCACGCCTGCAGCAGGCTGCTCACCACCAGGCGGGCCTCCCGTGTCAGACATGCGTCTTCTCTTTCTTCCAGCGGATCATCCGCAGCCAGTACTTCCGTTGCCGAGCGGTGAGTTGACGGATCTCGTTGAGCGACCAGCCGGGGTAGCTCATAGAGACAACGTCGTAGTTGAGATACAGGGCCTGTTCGTCAGTTGCGAAAGATGTCCCCCCATCCGAGTGGGAGGGTCTGCTCTTCTCCGCACACAGCGCAGTTGGTGGTCACCCCCAGGTTGATCGACGGCTGCTTGTCCACCAGGATGTCCAGCAGCACACCGCGATCCTTGATTGACAAGGAGCGCACGTAGCCCATCGGGTCCACGACCAACCCGTTGTTCAACTTGAGGATGCAACGGGACAGGATGACGGAGTTCTGCTCCGCGATGGTGGCCCCCTTGCGGTTGAAGGCCTCACGTTGATCGTCACCCGTGACCAGGCGGTAGATCAGCACGTCGCCCTTGGAAGTGGTGAACTCCCACGTCTCGCCGTCGAGGTTCACCTCCTTGGGCTTGAAGTCCTCCGAGAGGATGAGGGTGACCTCCTGCTTCTCGGTGCAGACCGAACAGGTGAACGTGATCTCCCGGGTATCACCGAAGGAGGCCCGGGCGATCGACAGGAAGAGTTGGTCACGCTCGCCCAAGAGCAACGAGCGCAACCACGCCTGGCGTTCCACCACCGCCAGCTTCTCCAGGTCGAAGTCATCGATGCTGGTGGTGCCCAGGGCGATGACCAAGTCGAAGTAGTCGCCCGGGTCCTTCGTCTTCGCCAGCAGTTCCTCATCGACCCCTGTCAACTCCCGGAGTTGAGCGGCCTTCTTGTGGACGCCGTTGACATAGAGGCCGAGGGGGAGGGTGAGCTTGGTCGCCTCAGCGGGGGGAATGAGGGGAACAGGCCCAGCGATGGCCTCCTTGGCCCGGGACAACTCCTGTTGGTTCTGCCGTACGAGTTCTTCAGGCGTGATCTCTTGCACGTCGGTCACGATTCATGCTCCGTGTGATAGTGGGGTTAGGAACCGAGGGCTGAGGTGCCCGCGTTGTTCGACAACTCCATGGCGTTCTGGTTGCCGAAGAAGACTTCGAAGCCTTCGTGGTGGACCGTCATCTGGTGGATCAGCACCGAGTTGTCCATGGCGTTGAGGCCGTTGAACCCGACGCTGGCCGTCCAGCAGTTGTAGAACATGAAGGCCATCACCGACCCGGACGTATCCCGGGTTGACCCGGAGTTGA
>Ga0157375_10001801_pt1 | contig 18369 bp, 14 predicted proteins | sample M35metaG_FD_115311 | JGI IMG/M metagenome (GOLD analysis project Ga0157375, IMG submission 115311) | Miscanthus rhizosphere microbial communities from Kellogg Biological Station, Michigan, USA - M3-5 metaG | ecosystem: Host-associated > Plants > Roots > Rhizosphere > Soil | place: USA: Michigan... | reverse complement strand
GCCGGTCGTTCTCTGGTGCGGCTGGCCGTTCTTCGTCCGCGCCGCCGCGTCGATCGTCTCCCGGAACCTGAACATGTTCACGCTCATCGGCATGGGCACCGGCGCGGCGTATCTCTACAGCGTCGCGGAGACACTGTTCCCTGGCGCGTTCCCGGCGTCATTCCGAACCATGGGCGTCCTGCCGCTCTACTACGAGCCGGCCGCGGTCATCATCACGCTCGTCCTCCTCGGACAGGTGCTGGAGCTGCGCGCCCGCGACAAAACCTCGGGGGCGATCCGCGAGCTGCTCGGACTCGCGCCGAAATCCGCGCGCATCGTGAATGACGACGGCAGCGAAGAGGACGTTGACGTGGCCATGATCACGCCCGGCATGCGCATCCGCGTTCGCCCCGGAGAACGGATCGCGGTCGACGGCGCCGTCATCGAAGGGAGCGGCAACGTCGACGAATCGATGATCAGCGGCGAACCGATACCTGTCGCGAAACGCATTGGGGCCAAAGTAACCGCCGGCACCGTGAACACGAGCGGTGCGTTCGTGATCAACGCCGAGCGCGTCGGCGCCGACACGCTCCTCGCCCAGATCGTGCGCATGGTCGGTGAAGCGCAGCGCAGCCGCGCGCCGATTCAGCGCCTGGCCGACGTCGTAGCCTCGTGGTTCGTCCCGATCGTGATCGCCGTCGCCGCCATCACCTTCGTGGTCTGGTCGCTCGTCGGCCCGCAGCCGCGCTTCGCGCACGCGCTCGTGAACGCCGTGGCCGTCCTCATCATCGCCTGCCCCTGCGCCCTCGGCCTGGCCACTCCGATGTCTGTCATGGTCGCCACCGGCCGCGGCGCGACGGCCGGCATCCTCGTCAAAAACGCCGAAGCGCTGGAGCTGCTCTCCCGCATCGACACGCTGGTCATCGACAAGACGGGAACGCTGACCGAGGGCAAGCCGAGTGTGGCACAGACACTCCTGTCTGTGCGCCCTTTAGAAAATGCCACCGTCCTGAACATGGTCGCCGCAGTCGAACGCGCCAGCGAACATCCGCTGGCAAACGCAATCGTCGCCGCAGCGACGGAAACGAAAACCGCAACCGAGGTCGAGACGATCGCCGGTCAGGGCATCCGCGGCAACGTCGACGGACATCGCGTCGCCGTCGGCAACGCCGCGTTCATCGGCAACGTGACCGCCTTCGACGAAAAAGCGAATCAACATCGCGCCAACGGAGCAACCGTCGTTTTCGTCTCCATCGACGGCGACCCCGCCGGATTCATCGCCATCGCCGATCCGATCAAACCGACCACCGCCGGCGCCCTGCGCGCCCTCCGCGAAAAAGGGATCGCCATCACCATGCTCACCGGCGACGCCCGCGCCACCGCCGAAGCTGTAGCCCGTCAGCTCGGCATCGACGACGTCGCCGCCGAGGTGCTGCCCGCGGACAAAGAAAAAGTCGTGCGCGATCTCCAGTCGCGCGGAAAACGCGTAGCGATGGCCGGCGATGGCGTCAACGACGCCCCCGCCCTCGCCCGCGCCGACGTAGGCATCGCCATGGGCACCGGCACCGACGTGGCCATCGAAAGCGCCCACCTGACGCTGATCCAGGGCGACCTGCGCGGCATCGCCCGCGCCCGCAACCTCTCCGAAGCGATGATGCGCAACATCAAACAAAACCTCTTCTTCGCCTTCCTCTACAACATCCTCGGCGTCCCCATCGCCGCGGGAGTCCTCTACCCGTTTTTCGGATTGCTCCTTAGCCCCATGATCGCCAGCGCCGCGATGACCTTCAGCAGCGTAACGGTGATTGGGAACGCGTTGCGGTTGAGGAGGGCGGGGGTATGACGGGATAAAAGCGTTTCACCACAAAGACACAGAGAGCACAAAGGAATCTCTTTGTGCTCTCTGTGTCTTTGTGGTTCCAATCTTTTGATTGATGCGAGTTTCAGAATGTGGATTCACGACTACAAAGCATCTTCAGCGATTCTCGCCTTCGCGCTTTACACCGCGTTCACCGCGCTGTTGCTGGCGCGGTGGCACTTCGATCCATCTGTTCTTGTTGTCGCCGGCGACGAGTTTACGAATCCAGCCGCCACTCCGAAGAGTCTGCGCGTCGCGCCTCAGTCCTCCGGATATGACGGTCAGTTTTACTATCGCCTCGCGATTGCACCGCTCTCCGCTCAGGAGTCGGTCGCCGGCGTTCATTTTGACTATCCGGTCTATCGCGCCCAGCGCATTCTCTATCCGATGTTCGCGTATCTCGTTTCAGGAGGCCGTTCGTCTGCCGTTCCGTGGTCGATGATCGTCGTCAACCTTCTCGCGGCCGGCGCGATTGGCGGTCTGGCGGCGCTCATCTTCGAGCGATATCAGGCAACTTCTGTACTCATGGCGGTCGCCATCGTGCTTTATCCCGGCTTTCTATTGACGATGTCTCGCGACTTGACCGAGCTCGTAGAGATCGCCCTCATCCTCGGAGGCATCGCACTGATCCTGATGCGGCGCGACCGTCTTGCGGTCGTAATCTTCGCCGTGGCCGTTCTCGCAAAAGAAATGGCTCTGATCGTTCCGATTGCCGTGCTTGTCCATCGAGCAATCACAAGACGATTGAAGGTAAGCGACGCTCTGTTCCTTGTCCCTGCAGCCGTATTTGTAGGATGGAAGCTGTATCTGTTCCACTTATGGCATCTTCCGCCTTCCCTCGGAACCGACGGCCACTTTTCTCTGCCGTTTGCGGGTATGTGGCAGTGCATAAGATCAGTCGCGGCAGCCCCGCGCGGGCAAACACTGCTGATCATCGAATTGCTCGCGATCGTCGCATTCACGATTACGATCGCGATCGCTCTCCGAGGCTCTACCGCGCCGGCGTTTCTCAAAATCGCTTGCGTGCTCTACGCGCTTCTTTTCTTCTCGCTCGGCGCTGAATTCTGGAGCGAAGACTGGGCATTTCTTCGCGCTGCGACCGACTACGGCGTCCTCAGCGCAATCGTCGCAATGCAGTCGCCGGTGCGCAAGGTTGTGATCGTACTGTTCCTTGGCGGATGGATAGCGCTGGGCGTGCACTGCGCTATGTTCCGTTGAGCGCCTCCGAGCGCTTGACCGACGTCTACGCGCGGCGTAGTACGATCGTACAATGTCTCGGCTGCGAGTTGCGCGCGTACGCCTGAAGAAACTCGTCTCCCGTAAGGCCAGATTGCGCCAGTCCGCCGAAGCAGCCGGCTTAACGCCGAGCGATGTCGCGGCAATTCTCGATTCGGAGCCTGCCCGCTTTTCAAGCGAGCTCGCTGAGGCGTGGCAGATCTGTGACTCGCTACTCAATCAGATTCATCAGGCATTGTCTGAGGGTGCCGAAGCCAGAATCTTCGACACGAGCGTTAAGTTTCGTTCGACCGAGCACGCCCAAGCCTTCGTGAATCTCGACGGGACAGCCGGCTTCGAGTGGCTCAAGCAAAACGGATATGGCACGGAAGTAGTGCTAATCGTGTTTAAACAGGTCTGTCGAGCCTTGGCTTCAGACCTAGTCGAGTTCGCCACCCAAGCGCTCAACTGCACAATTCGTGGGCCATTAACCGTGGCAATCGCACTTCTCAGAAAGCCATTAAAAGAGGACCTCTTCTTTTTGGAGTGGTTACTCGCTGACACCGACGATTTCCTTCAGCGCTTTTTTGGAGGAGATATCGAACGGTTCAAACTTGAGAGGCTGAGCTCGCAAAGGAAAATCGAGATCATACGGGGCGCGATGACCGCATCGACACTCGGCGAGTGGATTCCTGCCGAATATATCTACCGGTTTCGTTTTGATAAAATGACCGACATTGGCTTCGAGCGACTTTGGCAGAAAGCCAACCACCTCGTTACAACCCTAGATCCTCTTCGCACAGAAAGAGAGAACTTCAATTTCGTTTTTTCAAACGATGAGGACCGAAAAGCGCAGTGGGCAGCTTTCTACGGACTGGCGCCGATACTCTTTTTTCATGTGGTTCAGGTGTTTGAAGCACTCTTGGCTAGATTTTCGACGCGAAAAGACTCCGCCAAAGACTTTAGTCCGATTCGGACCCTCGCGGGCATGCTGCTCTGGATGCGCAGCAAAGGGTGTATCCTCGATCTCACGCCAGCCAAACGATATTTCGCGCGTATCGTCACTGGGTTTATCCGGCAACATCGATGTCCCAAATGTGGTGCGGTGATTTCGTGGCGAGAGGAAAACATGCGCCGCCTCTTCGAGAATGCATCGGTACGCTGTCTTTCTTGTAACGTCATTACTTGCCTTGATGAAAGGTGAAAATCTGATTCTCCTGTGAATCGGATTTTGCGAGTCGGCCCCTTATCAGCCGCGAATCTCGTTGATAACCACACGCCAATCCTCACCGGGCTCTTCGGCAGCAATGCGTGAGCGTCGATCGATCTCGGCGGCCCACGCACGCTGAACATCGTCGTCGGACTCTTCGAGACTGATCAGCAGTTCGGCCGCGACCAAGGCACGCTCGTCCGGATCGAGATCGAGCGCCTGCTTCAAAAGGCGGTTTGCGGCGTCAGTCATTGGGCGATGTCACCCTCTCATAGCCGATCCCCAGCCGCAATGTCCCCCATACGTTCCTGCGCACCCAGCTTGCCGACGCCTCGATTGCCTGCTGGCGATTCAGGGGGCCGAACTGCAGATCCAGCTGATCGATCCGGTAACGGGCTTCGAGTTCGAGTCGCGACGTGGCGAGACTTCGGGAGTAGCCCGCCTGCACGATCTGGTATGTAGGGTGACGGTCGTCGATATGGATGATCGAAAGTGGATGGACGCGGTCTTCGACCGTCGCCAATCCTGCCATGACGCCGGCGGATACGGAGTTGACGGCGGAAAGCGGCCAGTAGTGCAGCGCCGCGACATCGACGCCGTTCGTATTGAGATGCTCGGCATACGCTGCGAAGTTCGTGCTCCGAGGAATGGCGTTGAAGTCGGCGCGGTCGGTCATCTGGTGGATCGGGGCGATGCGCAGCAGCGTCCCGCGCGCGGGCGCGAACGGCTGGTCGGTCGTGTCGTACGTCCAGGCGAGGGTGATGACGCGCTCCGCGAGCTGCGTTTTTAGGTCGCTGCCGAAAAGGTGCAGCGTCTCGCGGACGAACGACGTGTCGTGGTATTCGACGCTCACTGTCTGGCTCGGCGTCAATGGAAGTCCGATCGCGGCCTGCGGCGTGAAGCGTCCTTCATTGACCGAATCGACAGGCGTGCGAATGTTGACCGTGGCGAACGCACCGGTGCCGAAGAGGTTGTAGCGCGTGTACCCGATTTCCCAGGCCGTGTAGCGGGACGTGAATGACTGGCGGCCGCGGCGCACGGCCATCGCGAAGTGGAACATGCCGCGGTCGCCGGAAAACCAGCGCGCGGCGGCGGCATCGTTCGATTCGCCGGGACGGTCGAAGTCGTAATCAAGCGTGCGGTGGCTGGAGTCGCCGAACAACCCGCGCCCGTCGATGAGGAAGGACAGGCGCTTCATCTCCCTGACGTTGATGACCAGGACGCTCCGTCCGTCCTGCGTCCCCTTCTCCATCGCGAAGTCCGCCGACACGATAAACGTCAGGCGATTCACGCGCGCCACACCGGCGCGCACGTCATCCTCGGAATACTCGTTCCCTTCACGAAGCGCGGTCTCGGCGACGATCACGCGCGGCGAGACGTGTTGCGCACCGCGGACTTCGATGCGCTCGACGAAGACGCGGCCCGGCGTTTTCTCCTGACCGAATGCGAAGAATGCGATCGAAACGAATGTGAACGCGGTCAGGATTCGTCGAGCCATTGTCGGTCTCCAGATCGGGAAGAATACGTTCAAAAGTAGAATGGCGTCTCGTCAACGGCAGGAGGGATTCAGTGCCGCTCAAGGATGTACCAGACCCTCCGGCGTGCAAGTAACGAAGATCAGCCACTCGTGATGAGCCGTCAGCGCATCAGTGCGACGGTTATGGCCACGATGGCCGCGACCAGCGCGCCACCGGCCAGTCCGAGCGCGGTCAGTGCGACGGAGCGCCAACGCCGTTCGGCTGCCTGCAACGCGGTGATCAGGGGATCATCACTCTGCGCGTCTTCAAACAGCGACTGCTTCATCACCGCCTTTGCAGCAATGACCTCTTCCATCGCCCGCACCAGGTGCCGCTGATGGATGGCCTTGTTGCTGTCGGCGCCCGGTTCGGCGGCGGCGGCGGATGCCGCTTTCAGAACGGCGTTTTTGATCTCGCCGCCGCTGGCCGCGAAGCGTTCGGCGAGCTCGCGGAAATTCACATCGGGTGCAAGGGGCGTTTTGCGCGGATGGATCTGAACCTGCCAGATCTGCTCCCGCTCGGCGACGCCGGGCATCAGGAAACGGACGTGGGTACGGATGCGGCGCTCGAAGGCGGGATCGAAGTTCGCCGCCAGATTCGTGGCGAAGATCACGACGCCGTTGAATGCTTCGACTTCGCGCAGCAGGACGTTGACCGTGACGTTGCTTTCCCGCTCCTGCGCCATCGCTGCGCCCGCGACGCGGCGCACGGCAATCGCGTCGGCCTCGTCGAAGAAGAGGACGGCGTTCTGATCGACCGCTGACCGGAACGCGCCGGCGATGTTCTTCGGGGTCTCGCCCATCCACATCGACTCGAGCTCCGCGTAGTCGACGACGAGGAGCTTCATGCCGAGGCTGTGCGCGATCGCTTCCGCGCAGATGGTCTTGCCGGTGCCTGGCGGACCGGCAAAGTTGAACGCGAGACCGAGTCCGGAGGCATGGCGCTCGCCGAGTCCCCAGCGGCCGAAGATCAGATTGTGATTGCGCACCTGTGCCAGGGCGTCGTCGAGCGTACGGCGCGTCTCCGGCGGCAGGATGACGTCGGCGAACGTCCGCTCGGGGACGATCGTCTCGACGGCCCGGCGCGAGGTCCGGCCGGTGAAAAGGGAGAGAAGAGGGGACGCCATCGCGAAGAGGGAACGCGCCCGCGCCGCCGCCGCTTCCTGCGTTCGCGCAGAAGCGGCGACTTCAGTTGGCGTCAATCCATATCGCGTCGCGTGAAATGACCACCGACCTTTCGCCCGCAGGATGGCTGATTTCTTTGATCACGATCCCGCCGTTCGTCATGACAACCACCGTCGATGAACGCGTGCCGTAGCCGCGGTCGGGGAGCGTGACGAAGACTTCCTCCTCGATCGGACCGCCGCGCGGTGTGGTCAGGAAGCGGAGGAGATCGTCGTCGACGTTGTCGCCTTCCAACGCGTGGGACATCGCTTCGCGGGCGAGGATGATCTTCGGCCAGTCGATGGCGGCAGCGGCGTTGCTGACGGCGAAGATGCTGTCGTCCAGCGGGCGCGCCGGCGTGTCGGTGGAGACGTGAGCGACCGATTCGCGGTCGCCGGCGAGGAGATGAAATCCGGCGTAGTCGTCCGTACAAATGCTTTCCGCATATTTCAGCGGTGGTACGTTCGAGCGGACGAAGTCGCCGACGAGCGCGCCGCGCGAGCGGGCACTCGGAGGACCGTCGTTGCCGCGAATGTTCGTGACGGCTGCGAAGCGGCCGGCACGCGTGACGGCGAGCCAGGTGCCACCGGCGCGGAGATCGCGTCCGCCGGCGATGTTTGGATCGTCGTCCCAGATGTGCAGCGGACGCGTGGGGCGGTCATAGAACTCGTCGCGGTTCGCGGCGATCACAATCGGGTATCGCGGCGAGGCGTGAACGGCGATGGCGATGAGGCACATGGGTTCAATGTGGCACAGACACTCTTGTCTGTGCTGGTGAGGCTCGCGCCGCCTGCGCATTAGGTCGCAGTTCGCCAAGCCTCGCAAGCACAGCCAAGAGTGTCTGTGCCACACAGGCCGCGTGTCGGTGCCACACAGGCTTCTTACCGCGGCAGAAAGTGCTTCTGCACTTTCCCCAGTGCTGTGCGCGGGATTGAATCGACCTGCACGAATCGACGCGGCACTTTGAAGGATGCGAGGTTCTCGCGGCACGATCGTTCGAGGGCATCGGCGTCGAAGGAACTTGCGACGATGAACGCGATCGGCACTTCGCCGCGCACTTCGTCCGCGATTCCGACCACTGCCGATTCGGCGACTCCGGGTTGTTCGAGCAGGAGCTCTTCGATTTCGCGCGGGTAGATGTTGAAGCCGCCGGAGATGATCAGGTCGGACTTGCGGCCGAGCAGGGTGTAGTAGCCGTCGGCGGAGCGGGTGGCGAGGTCGCCGGTGCGGAACCAACCGTCCGTGAACGCGGCGGCTGTGGCGTCCGGGCGGCGCCAGTAGCCGGCGAAAACGTTCGGGCCGCGGACGAGCAGTTCGCTGTCGTCGATGCGCACGGAGATGCCGGGCAGCGGGAAGCCGACCGTTCCGGCGCGGCGCTCGCCGATCAAAGGATTGCTCAGCGTCATGAACGTCTCCGTCATGCCGTAGCGCTCCAGGATGGTGTGGTTAAAGAGCTCCCGGAAACGTTCGAACACATGGACCGGCAGCGGCGCGGAGCCTGAGACGAAAAGGCGCATCCGTTCGCCGATCTCGCGCGCGATTTCGGCCGGCGTGTCGAGCAGGCGCACGTAGATCGTCGGGACGCCGAAGAAGAGCGTAGGACGGAAATCGCGGAACTCATCGAGCGCGGTCCGGTGATCGAAGCGCTCCAGCAAACGCATGCGGCAGCCACTGGCGAGCCAGCAGTGCAGGCCGTTGCCGAGGGCGTGAATGTGGAAGAGAGGGAGCGCGAGGAGGAAGCGATCACGGTCGGTGATCTGCCACATGGTCAACAAGTTGACGGCATTGGCGGCGAAGTTGTTGTGCGTCAGGACGGCGCCTTTCGATGCGCCGGTCGTCCCCGAGGTGTAGATGATCGCGGCGGGCGTATCGCCGTCGAGATCTTCGACAGGGCGATCGTCGCGATCGGATACGAGTTCCGCCAAACCCGCATCAGTGATCGTCAGCCGCGGCTCGGCGTCGTTGGTGATGTGGGCGATCTCGCGGTCGCGGTAGAGAATGTTGATCGGAACGAAGATGACGCCGAGCTTGACGCAGGCGAGATAGATGTCGATCAGCTCGATGCGATTGCCGAGGTAGACGCAAAGGCGGTCGCCCTTGGTGAAACCGCGTTCGCGCAGCGCGTGCGCGACGCGATTGCTGCGGCGTTCGATGTCGCCGAAGGTGAACTCGGCGCCTTCCCATTCGAGCGCGACGTCGTTCGCACGCGCGACGAGCGATAGGTCGAAGAGGTGGAGCAGGTTCACGACGGGATCATACGGTGACGACGTAGCGCCGACGGCTCGTCGGCTGGACCGCCGGCGGCTCGCCGGCACGTACCTAGAAACGCCGCCGAGCCGGCGGCGGTCCAGCCAGCGAGCCGCTGGCGCTACGACTCCGTCCGCACGTTGCTTGCAAACGTTTTCTCGCTGCGATGACGAAAAGACGGCGGTCAGTTGGCGCGGAGATCGTTGGCGACGGCGTCAGCTTCCGTGTCTGGGCTCCCGGACATCGCGAAGTCAGCGTCGTCATCGACAGCATCGACCACTCGCTGCAAGCCGAGGATGGCGGATATTTTCAAGGTGTCGTCGATGGCGCGGGAGCGGGGACACGGTATCGATTTCGAATCGACAAAGATGAGAACACCTATCCCGATCCTGCCTCACGATTTCAGCCGGACGGTCCGCATGGCGATTCCGAGGTCGTCGATCCGAGTGCGTATCGCTGGCGTGATGGCGATTGGCGCGGCGTCGATAAACGAAGTCTGGTCATCTACGAGTTGCACATCGGTACGTTTACGCGCGAAGGCACCTGGCGCGCGGCGATCGAGCATCTGCCCGCGCTGCGTGATACCGGCATCAACCTCATCGAAGTCATGCCGGTCCACGAGTTTCCGGGCCGCTTCGGCTGGGGATACGACGGTGTCGATCTCTGGGCGCCGACGCGGCTTTACGGCCGTCCCGACGACTTCCGCGCTTTCGTCGATGCCGCGCACGCGCACAACCTCGGCGTGATCCTCGACGTCGTCTACAACCATTTCGGACCGGACGGCTGCTACCTGACGAAGTTCAGCCCCGACTACTTCACGAAAAAATACGTGAACGATTGGGGCGAATCGATCAACTTCGATGGGAACGATGCGGCCGGCGTGCGCGAGTTTTTCGCCGAGAACGCCGCGTACTGGATCGAGGAGTTCCACCTCGACGGGCTGCGTCTCGATGCCACGCAATCGATCAAGGATGCGTCGGATGAAAACGTGCTGGCACTGATCGTCCGGAGCGCGCGCGCGGCGGGTGGCGAAAAACCGATCTTCATCGTCGGCGAAAACGAGCCGCAGGAGGTGAAGCTGATCGACGAGTACGGCCTGGATGCGCTCTGGAACGACGACTGGCACCACACGGCCATGGTCGCGGCGACCGGCCGCCGCGAGGCGTATTACACCGACTACCGCGGCGCGCCGCAGGAATTCGTGTCGATGGCGCAGCTCGGTTTTCTGTATCAGGGGCAGTACTACTCGTGGCAGAAAGACCGCCGCGGAACTCCATCCGCGCATCTGCCGCCGGAGAGTCTCGTTTGTTTTCTCCAGAACCACGATCAGGTCTCGAACTCCGCGCGCGGCGAGCGTTTGCAGTTCCTGACCGACCCGGGCCGATTCCGCGCGCTGACGGCGCTGCTGCTCCTCGGCCCGAACACGCCGATGCTGTTTCAAGGTCAGGAGTTCGGAGCGTCCGCGCCATTTCTTTTCTTCGCCGATCACGAGCCTGATCTCGCGGCGCTGGTGGCGAAAGGGCGCCGCGAATCTCTCGAACAGTTTCCGTCGATCAAAGATCTGCAGGGCGACCTCGCGGCGCCCGGTGACGTCGCCACGTTCGAGCAATGCAAACTCGATCACGGCGAGCGCGAAGAGCATCCCGAGGTGGTGGCGTTGCATCGCGACCTGCTCCGGTTGCGGATGGAGATGAACGGACGCGTACGCGGCGCGGTCATCGGCGCGGAAGTACTCGCTTTGCGCTACGACGAGCGCTTGCTCATCGTCAACCTCGGCGCCGAGATTCGGATGGACATCGTTCCCGAACCGCTGCTGGCACCGCCGCTCGATCGCCGATGGGAACTACGCTGGTCGAGCGATTCACCCGACTATGGCGGCCCGGGCATCATCCCGATCGAGACGAAGGGAACATGGATCATTCCCGCGCACGCGGCGATTGTGATGAATCCCAGAGACTTGTAAGTACACGCCGATGCGTGTGCGTAGCGCCGTCGGCCCGACGGCTGGACCGCCAGCGGCTCGCTGGCGTTTTTCGGTACGTGCCGCCGAGCCGGCGGCGGTCCAGCCGGCGGGCCGCCGGCGCTACGATGCCGAGAGCAGTTTCCCCGGCCACGCGTCCTCCGCTTTGCGGATCCAGTGACCGGAGCGGATATCGCCGAGGCGTTCGGTGAGCGTGTCGTAGACGGTGGTGTGGCGATCGCCGCGGTCGCGGAAATCGGCGCGGCTGAGCGCTTCGACGCGGCCGTCGGCGTGGCGGACGAAGACGCGATTCGAGTCGAGAATCTGCACGCCGAGGTCGCGCTCGAATTGGCGAAGAAGTCCGAACATGCGATCGATCGAGCAGCCGGACGTCTCGCTGCGCTCATCGACGGCGATGGCCAGGAAACTGTTCTCGATCAACGCGCGCGCGGAAGTCACAGGCGCGCCGTGCGCGGCCCATTCATCGAGAAACGCATCGACCTGTTGCAGCACGTCGCGGCTCTGCGTTTCATTCAGCGCGGGCGAGATACCGAACAGCCAGGTGCGGGAAGTGGGAAGGAGGGAATCGATATCAACTCTGGGCATGGGTTAGTAGATTAGTCGATTAGTAGATTAGTGGATTAGTCGATCAGTGGATTAGTAGATCAGTAGAATCGAAGCCCCCTGATCTACTGATCCACTAATCTACTAATCTACTATCCATGTCCTTCGCAAAACTGATGCAACGCTTCAAAGGCGGCGTCTGCACGGACGACAAACCGCCGCAACAGCAGGATCCGCTCCGCCTGGCAACGGCCGCAGTGCTCCTCGACATCGGCTGCGCGGACGGGACGCTGAGCCACGAAGAAGACGAGGATCTCGTCACCTATCTGAAGCGCACGTTCGTGCTCGACGACACGATGGCGCAGGAGTTGGTGAAGGCCGCCGCTGAAATTCGCGCGCAGACGATCGACCATTTCGCGCTGACGCATTTCATCCGCCGCAACGCGACGCTCACCGACCGCATCGAGATCGTGAAGACGATGTGGCGCATGGCCTACGCGGATGGCCGTCTCACCGAATACGAGAACTATCTCGTCCGCAAGCTCGCCGACCTCCTCGGGCTCGAACATCACGTGATGATCGACGCGAAGGTGAGCGTGTTGCGGGAGATGGGATTGGCGACTTCGTAGACGCCGCCGCAAACAAGGACGCCGGATGGCGTCCCGTACGGTAGCCGGTGGTCCGAGCGAAGCGAGCGACCACCGGAAATATGCACGCGTTGGGAGTTCGACCCCGGATGGGGTCGCGTATCAAATACCAGACGGCGTGAGTTCCCTCCGCGACCGCTGCCGCGGTCGGAAAATCGGACGCGTTCGTGGTCCGGTGGTCTCGCGCTTCGCGCGCGACCACCGGCTACCGTACGAGACGCCATCCGGCGTCAGGTACGCGGACGATATTCGCCAAAACAAACACCCGCGCGGCCTGACCGGAGATCCTGCGCGCTTCGCCGCAGGATAGAGTTCGTCGAACCATGACAGTCGCAATCATCGGCGCCGGGCCGATCGGACTCGAGCTCGCCGTCGCGTTCAAGCAGTTTGGCGTCGACTACATCCAGTTCGATGCAGGGCAGATCGGGACGACCATCGCCTGGTATCCGATCGAGATGCTGTTTCATTCGAGCTCGGACCGGCTCGGGCTGGCCGGCGTGCCGATCCAGACGGCGACGCAGCAGAAGATCACGCGCGAGGAGTACCTCGCCTATCTGCGCGCGATCGTGATGCAGTTCGGATTGGAGATTCGTTCGTACGAGCGCGTCATCGATGCGACGCGCTTACAGGACGGCGGATTCGAGCTGGTGACGCAGGCCATCGATGGCGAACATCGCTATCGCGTCGAGCAGGTCGTCATCGCGATTGGCGCCTTTCATGCGCCGCGCATGCTCGACATTCCGGGCGAAGAGCTGCCGCACGTCAGCCACTACTTCAACGATCCGCACACGTACTTTGCGAAGAAGCTGCTGATCGTCGGCGGGCGCAATTCGTCCGTCGAAGCGGCCGTGCGATGCCAGCGCGCCGGCGCGGATGTGACGCTCAGTTATCGCCGCGACGACTTCGATCCGAAAGTAGTGAAGTTCTGGCTGCTGCCGGAAGTGCGCGCGCTGATTCGCGACGATCGCATCCGCTATCTGCCGCGCACGGTGCCGCTGGAGATCCGCAATGGGACGGTGCTGATGGCATCGGTCGACGGTGGCGAAGAGTTCGAGATCGATGCTGATTTCGTTCTCTTGCTGACCGGCTATCGTCAGGATCCGACGCTCTTCGAGCAACTCGGCGTCGAACTGCGCGGCGACGATCGTCAACCTGTTTACGATCCGGAGACGATGGAGACGAACGTGCCCGGCGTCTTCGTAGCCGGCACCGCCGTGGCCGGAACGCCGCCGCGCAAGGTGACAGTGATCGTGGAGACCTGCCACGTTCATGTGCCGCGCATCCTCGCCGCAATTCAGGGCGCGCGCGTCGCGCTGCCGGATGGCTCGCTCGACGAGTGAAGTGACAGTAGATCAGTAGATCAGTAGATCAGTAGATCAGTAGATCAGTAGATCAGTGATCAGTAGATCAGGACAACCCCTCTGATCTACTGATCCACTGATCTACTGATCTACTGTCGTTGCACGAACGTTTACGGCGCTCGGCCATCAGCCCATGTACGATTCCGCGCATGAAAAACGTACGACTCTGGCTGGCCGTTTCGCTGCTGGCCGCCGCGCACGCGCATGCGGCGGTGAATGTTCCGGTCGTCTACGACAAGCTTCCGAACGGATTGAAAGTCGTCATCTCCGAGGCCCATGCAGCGCCGACAGTGACCGTGGCGGTTTACTACGGCATCGGATTTCGCGTCGAGCCGAAGGGGCAGACCGGCTTCGCGCACCTCTTCGAGCACATGATGTTTCAGGGCTCGGAGCACGTGAAGAAATTCGAGCACGCCAAGATCGTCGAAGCGAATGGCGGCAATCTGAACGGCTCCACGCGGCTCGACTACACGAATTACTACGAGACGTTGCCGGCCGAGGGGCTGGAGACGGCGCTGTGGCTTGAGTCGGATCGCATGCGCTCGCTCGACGTCAGCGCGGAGAATCTGAAGAACCAGCAGAACGTCGTTTCCGAGGAAGTGCGCGCGAACGTTCTCAATCAGCCGTACGGCCTCTTCGAATGGCTCGACCTCTGGCAGAACGCGAATCAGAACTGGTTCAACGCCCACAATTTCTACGGCGACCTGCACGACATCGAGGCGGCCAAGATCGACGACGTGCGCACGTTTTTCAAGACGTACTACGCGCCGAACAACGCGGTGCTGACGATCGTCGGCGACGTCGATCCGGCCGCGGCGCGCAAGTTGGTCGACAAGTACTTCGCATCCATTCCGCAGCAGCCCATTCCGAAGCGGCCTGACGTCAGCGAGCCGGCGCAGACGAAGGAGAAGAAGGTTGATCAGACAGACAAGCTGGCCAACCTGCCGGCGCTCGCCTTCGGCTATCACCTACCCGATCAGCAGTCGCCCGACTACGCGCCGGCGGTGCTGCTCGATTTCATCCTGCAGGGCGATGACAGCTCGCGTTTCTACCAGCGCCTGGTGAAGGAGAAGCAGACCTCGATCGATTGGGGCGGCGGCATCAACTACGAGCTCGGCAACGAGTTCGATTACGACGGGCCGATGCTGATGGTGTCGCGTACGACGTACAAGCCGGGCCACACGGCCGGCGAGATCCTGCACGAAGTCGATGCGATCGTCGCCGACCTGCAGCAGCACGGACCGACGGCGCGCGAAGTGGCCGATGCGAAAGTCCGCTTCCGTTCGAATTTCTACGACAGCCTGGAGACGACCGGCGGGAAGGCCAATCTGCTGGCGTCGTTCGCGCTCTTCCGCGATGACCCGTCGCAGATCAACAAGGTGCTGCCGCTGTTCGACGCGGTGACGGCCGCGCAGATCCAGTCGGCCGCACAGAAGTACCTGGCGCCGTCGAATCGAACATCGATCGACCGGGTGCCGGCGGCGAAGGAGGCGAAATGATTACAAGGATCAGACACTTCATTTTGCCAAAGCACAGACAAGAGTGTCTGTGCCACACTGGCTTCATTGCAGTCGCGCTCCTCGCGCTGGCGGCCAACGTCTTCGCGCAAGCCACCCCTCCCCCGCCCGCGCCGCCGCGGCCGATCAACTGGCCGGTCATCTCCGAGTCGAAGCTCGACAACGGACTGACGGTCGTCCTCGTCCCGCTGCACAACGTGCCGAAGATCACCGTGGCACTGTCGCTGCTGGCCGGACGCGGAACCGCGTACAAGACGCAACCGGGCGTGGCGCAGCTTGCCGGACGTGTGGCGAATGAAGGGACGGCCACGCGCACGAGTCTGCAGATCAAGCAGGAGCTGCGCTCGATCGGCGGCTCGCTGAACGTCGGCGTCGACAACGACGCCACCACGCTGTCCGCGACGTCGCTCTCCGACTTCGCGCCGAAACTGCTCGATATCGTCAGCGATGTGGCGCGCCATCCGGCGTATCCGCAGTCCGAGGTCGCGCTGGCCAAAACGAACTTCACTCAGGAGATCGAGGAGCAGCGATCGTCGCCCGATTTTCTGGCTCAAGAGCAGCTCGACAAGGCGCTCTTCGGCGGACATCCCTACGGCTTCAGCGTTCCCGATCCGGCCGCGATCAAGAACGTGACGCGCGATTCGCTGAAGACGTTCGCGGCGACGTACTACGTGCCGAACAACGCGGTGCTGGTGATCGTCGGCGATTTCGAAGTCGCGACGATGAAGTCCGAGGTCGCGAAGGCGTTCGGATCGTGGAAGCGCGTTCCGCTTCCGCCGGCGCCGAAGCTCGTCCTTCCGCTTCGCGAGAAGCGGCAGATCTACGTCATCGATCGTCCCGGTTCGGTGCAGTCGACGATCCTCATCGGCGCGCCCGCGCCGCCGCGCCGTTCGGCCGACTACATCCCGCTGCGCACAACGAACATGATTTACGGCGGTGCGTTTTACTCGCGCCTGACCCGCAACATCCGCGAGTCGAAGGGCTACACGTATTCGCCGTTCAGCTCCGCCGACCTACGCCGCGCTGCCGGCGCCTTCACCGCCGGCGCCTCGGTGCGCAACGAGGTCACCGGCCCGACGATCCTCGAAATGCTTTACGAGCTCGATCGCATGCGCGTCGAGCCGGTGACGGCCGAGGAGCTGCAGTCGGCGAAGACGTACAGCATCGGCGGCATGGAGCTGGAACTGGAGTCGCAGGCCAGCCTGGCCAGCCGCATCAGCACGATCTACATCGACGAGCTGTCGCGCGATTTCCTGCAGACGTTCCGCGACAAGGTCGCCGCGCTGACGCCGGCGGAGGTGCAGCAGTCTGCCGCAAAGTACTTCGATACGTACCGCAGCGCGATCGTGGTCGTCGGCGATTACAAGCAGATCAAGGATCAGATCGCGCCGTTCGGGGATGTGAAGCTGGTGAAGTGACAATGGTGCGCGACAGCGCGCCATTGTCATCCTGAGCCGCCGGAGGCGTTGGAGCGCGAAGCGCGGAACGCCGCAGGACGGTCGAAGGATCTCAAGATGCGCAACTCCGGCTGAAACCCCGTGGGATTCAACGCAGGTTGGGAAGCTTGAGATCCTTCGGCCGTCCTCCGCGGGTCGGCGCTGCGCGCCTCAACCGCTTCGGCGGCTCAGGATGACAGCAAGACACCGCGCACCTTCGGCTCATATCCGGGAAACACGGTCTTTAGCGACGGCACCGCGAGCTGTTTCGTCAGCAGCTCCGCGAAGATGTCGCGGAAGTCGGTGGTGATGGCGAGGTCGCGGTTTTCGTAGAGCTGCTGCGATCCAAGTCCCGGCCATTTGCCGTGGACCTTGCCGCCCTTCACCCCGCCGCCGAGGAGGAGCATCACGTTGGCGTGGCCGTGGTCGGTGCCGCGGTTCCCGTTCTCGCGAACCGTGCGGCCGAACTCGGACATCGTCACCAGCACCACGTCGCCCATGCGCGAGCCGAGGTCGCGGGCGAAGGCGGCGATGGCGTCGGAGAAATTGCGGAGACTGTTGGCGAGCTGTCCCTGTGCGCCGCCTTCGCCGGCGTGCGTGTCCCAGCCGCTGACGTCGGCGAATGCGACTTCGAGTCCGACATTCGACTTGATGAGCTGCGCGATCTGGCGCAATGAATTGGCGAGTGGTCCGTTCGGATAAACCGCGCCGTTCTCCGGCTGCAACTTCTGCGGATCGGCGCTCTTGAGGATGCGCGCCGCCTCGAACGATTCCTTCGCCGTTCCGCCCAGCGTTCCCGCAACGGCCTCGGCGTACATCGATTCGAATCCGCCGCTGACGTTGGCGCCGCCACGGATGCCGAACTGGCTGATGTTCGTCATCGCCACCGCGCCCGCGCCACCGGAAAGGATGCGCGGCATGGCCGGCGAGAGTGCGACGGCGCGCAACGGCGAGATCGTCGACTCTTTCTTCAATCCGACCGCGCGTGAGAGGAATCCATCCTCCGTCGATTTCACGCCCGGCGTTCCTGACTCCATGAAGTCCTGCGCGTCGAAGTGCGAGCGCGTCGTGTCGGGCGAACCAACCGCGTGAACCATCGCCAGGCTGTGATCCTTGAAGTACGGCGAAAGCGAAGCCAGCGACGGATGCAATCCAAAGAAGCCGTCGAGGTCGATCGCGCCCCCCTCGGCGCCGGGACGCGGCACGGCAATCGTCGGCCGCGCCGCGTAGTAGGCCTCCTCGCCGTACGGCACGATCATGTTCAAACCATCGACCGCGCCGCGCTGAAAAATCGCCACGAGCGTCTTGTTGCCCTTCGTCGTCGCGGCGTTGGCCATCCGGACAAAAACATTCGGAAGCAGCGTCCCACCGACGAGGGCGAGACCGGAGGATTTGAGGAAGAAGCGTCGATCGATCATAGGGTCTCCGTTACGTACGCTGTCATCCTGAGTCGCCGGAGGCGTCGTAGCCGAAGGCGGAGCGCCGGAGGACGACGAAGGATCTCAAGCTTCCCAAGCTGCGTTGAATCCCAGTGGGTTTCAGCCGGAGTTGCGCATCCTGAGATCCTTCGACCGTCCTGCGGCGTTCCGCGCTTCGCGCTCCAACGCCTCCGGCGGCTCAGGATGACAGCGTCGATCATGAGTGGATCCTCACTGCCGTTGGAACTCCGGCGAGCCGAGAATCAGCCCGGCCACG
>Ga0157375_10001799_pt1 | contig 18373 bp, 16 predicted proteins | sample M35metaG_FD_115311 | JGI IMG/M metagenome (GOLD analysis project Ga0157375, IMG submission 115311) | Miscanthus rhizosphere microbial communities from Kellogg Biological Station, Michigan, USA - M3-5 metaG | ecosystem: Host-associated > Plants > Roots > Rhizosphere > Soil | place: USA: Michigan... | reverse complement strand
TTCGGGAGGGTAGCGGTCTTTGCGACCTAGATCTTCTTGACCTGGTCGTAGCCGACCTCGACCGGCGTCTCGCGGCCGAAGATCGAGACCAGCACCTTGAGTTTCGCCGCGTCCTCGTTGATCTCGGCGATCTCGCCGGAGAAGTCCGAGAGCGGGCCGGAGATGACTTTGACCGATTCGCCGATCGAGAACTGCGCCTGGGTGCGGGGCCGCTCGGCGGTCTCGCGGTGGAGCAGGCGGTCGACCTCGGGTTTGGAGAGCGGCACCGGCTTGTTGCGGGAGCCGACGAAGCCGGTGACCCCGGGGGTGTTCTTGACCAGGCCCCAGGCGTCGTCGGTCATCTCCATGTTGACCAGAACGTAGCCGGGCATCGTCCGTTTCTCGGTCTGGACTTTCTGCCCGTCCTTCATCTCCGAGACCTGCTCGGTGGGAACGACGACCTGCCGCACGTTGCGGTTCTGGCTCATCGTCTGAACCCGGTGCTCGAGGTTGTGCTTGACCTTGTTCTCGTGCCCGGAGTAGGTGTTGATCACGTACCAGCGATACAAATCGAAGCCTTTGTTCGGGGACCCTGAGCTACAGGATCCGCTTGATGAGGAAGTCGAAGAGAGCGTCGAGTGCGCCCAGGTATACGGCGGCGACGGCGACGAAGAGAATCGTGACCGCGGTGGCCTGGATCAGCGTGTCGCGATCCGGCCACTGCACTTTCTTCAGCTCGGCCCAGCAGGAAAGCAGGAATCCGATCACGCCGCCGCGCTGACGTTCGGCGCTCGCCTGTTTCTGCTTCTTCGCGAGCTGCTCGCTCTCGCGGCGCTTCTGCTCGGCGCGCTTGCGCTTCTCGGCTTCCTTCTCCGCCTTCGCTTCGGCGCGGCGGGCGGAGCGCGGCTTCGGCGCGTCGGGGGTCTCCAGCTGGCCCTCGGAGGCACCGGCGGCGATCCCGGCCTCGACCGCTTCGATCTCGGCTATGTCGCCGGAGACGGGGACCTGGGTGTCGTGCTGGGCGCGCGACTCCGCGCGCCCGCCGTCGGAGCGTTTGCGCTCCTCAGCTTCCCGAGCCCGGCGCTCGGCCTTGCGCTGTGCGCGGGTCTTGGCCATCGGGAGCTACCGGGTCTCCTTGTGGGCCGTGTGGTGACCGCACCAGCGGCAGAACTTGCGCATCTCGATCCGGTCCGGCGAGTTGCGCCGAGACTTGTTCGTCTGGTAGTTCCGTCGCTTGCAGTCTTCGCAAGCCAAAGTCACCGCGATGCGGACATCTCCGCGAGCCATCTTCTCCCTCGTTCCTGAGGACAGTCGTTGCAGAAGTTCGTTACAGAAAAAAACCCCGGGCCCGAGGCGCGAGGCTGAGCAAAGAATAGCGACCCACCAAAGCCCGGGCGGGGCGGCTCAGAGGCCGAGCGTCTTGGCGATGATCCCGCGCTGGATCTCCGAGGTGCCGCCGTAGATCGTCGAGACCAGCGTGGTGCGGACGAGCCGCTCCATGTCGTACTCGGAGGAGTAGCCGTATCCGCCCATCATCTGCATCCCCTCCAGGGTCGTGCGCTTGGCGACCTCGGTCACGAACAGCTTCACCATCGACGCCTCCTTGGGGAGCATCCGGTCCGGATCCTCGTCGGTCAGGGTGGCGACCCAGCGGGTCATCAGGCGAGCCGCCTCGAGGTCCGTGGCGAGGTCGGCGAAGCGGTGCTGCAGCGTCTGGAAGGAGGCGATCGGGCGGCCGAACTGACGCCGCTCCTTGGCGTAGGCGAGAGCGTCGTCGAAGGCCCGCTGGGCGATCCCGAGCATCGTCGCGGCGAGGATCAGCCGCTCGACGTTGAGGCCGGCCATCAGCTGGGTCCACCCCTGGTCGACCGTGCCGAGGACGGCGCTCTCGGGGGCGGCGCAGTCGCTGAAGTAGAGGGTGTTGGTCTCCCGCCCCCCCATCGTCTCGATCGGGACGATCTCCATCCCCTCGGCCTCGCGGGGGACCCAGATCATCGTCATCCCCTCGTGCTTGGAGTCGCCCTTGGTGGTGCGGCAGACGACCAGCACGTGGTCGGCGATGTGGGCGTTGGAGATGAAGACCTTCTGGCCGTTGATGACGAAGCCGCCGTCGACCCGCTCCGCCTTCGTCGTCAGCGCGCCGACGTCGGAGCCGGCCTCGGGCTCGGTCATCGCGATCGCCTCGACCGCGCCGGCGGCGATGCCGCCGAGGATCTCGCTCTTCTGCTCCTCGGTGCCGAAGCGCTGGGTGGCACCGGCGACGATCAGCGTCGTCGCGTAGCCGCCGATCGGGGCGAGGCCGCGCGAGGTCTCCTCCATGAACAGGCAGGCGTCGAGCATCGAGCCGCCGGAGCCGCCGTAGCGCTCCGGGATCGTCACCCCGAGCCAGCCGAGCTCCGCCATCTGCTTGTAGACGTCGAAGCTGTGGTGCTCGCGGTAGCCCTCGGTGAGGCGCTCGCGCTGGTCCTGGGTACCGCACTCGCGATCGCAGAAGTCGCGGATCGCGGCGACGAAATCGTTTTGCTCATCGCTGAGGGAAAAGTCCACGGCGGCAGCCTATATATGTAGAGCGCTGATCTGGCCGCTCAGCCAGGCTCGCGCTCTGAACAGGCAAGAAAAAATCCCGCCTGGGCGGGATTTTTGAGAGCCCGGAACGAGACTCGAACTCGTGACCCCTTCCTTACCATGGAAGTGCTCTACCAACTGAGCTATCCGGGCGGGTCAAAGGCGATCTTACGGCAGCGGCAGCCGGATCGCAGCCGGGAAGCTCACGACTCGGCTGCAAGGCCGAACTCGGCGGCGAGCAGCTCGTAGGACCGGCGCCTGGCCTCGCGATCGTGGGCGATCATGACGACGATCGCCTCCTCGGCGCCGTAGGCGGCGGCAACCTCCTCGATGTCTGCCCGCACCTGCGCGGCCGTACCGGTGAGGCGGCGGCGCTGGCCGTCCGCCTCATGCGTCTCCGGGTGCAGATCGAAGTAGCGCGCGGCTTTCTCCGGCGTCGGCACCGGGCCGGGCCGGCCCTGTCGCAGCAGGTCGAAGGCCATGCGCCAGCTCCCCGAGAGCCACTCCGCCTCCTCCTCGCTCGCGGCCGCGAGCGCCCGCACCGCCACCGCCAGGCGGGGCTGCTCGAGGCGCGCCCCGGGGGTGAAGCCGTCGCGGTAGACCGCGGCGAGCGGGGCGCCGCGGGGATTGATGAAGTCGGCGAAGGCGTAGCGCAGGCCCATCTCCCCCGCCCAGATCGCGCTCTGCTCCGAAGAGCCGAGCAGCCAGGGCTCCGGCGTCTCGGGCTCGCCGGGCAGGCTCTCGGCAAGCCGGGCGAGGTGCCCGACCGGGAAGCCGCGCTCGAAGTAGGCGAGCAGCTCGGCGAGCTGCTCCGGGAAGTCGTCGGGCAGGGGCCGGGAGCGGTCGCGCTGCAGCGCCTGGGTGGTCAGCGGGTCGGTGCCGGCGGCGCGGCCGATGCCGAGGTCGATCCGGCCCGGGAAGAGGCCGGCGAGGACGCCGAAGCTCTCGGCCACCTTGAGCGGGCTGTAGTGGGGCAGCATGACCCCGCCGCTGCCGACCCGGATGCGGCTGGTCGCGGCGGCGATCGGGCCGATCAGGACCTCCGGCGAGGGGCCGGCGACGAGGCCGCCGCCGTGGTGCTCGGCCACCCAGTAGCGGTGGTAGCCGAGGCGGTCGCAGAGCTGGGCGAGCTCCAGCGAGTCGCGCAGCGCCCGAGCGGAGCTGACTCCCTCCGGCACCGGCGTCTGGTCGAGGACGCTGAGCCGCAGGCCGGAAGGCACCTCAGCCGCCGCGGATCGCCTTGCCGGCGATGTTCTTGATCCGCGTGCGGTCGCGCTGGGAGAGGTTGTCCGGCCGCCCCTTCGACTTCTTCAGCAGAGCCCAGAACTCGTGCTGCTCCTTCTGGGTGAGACTCGCCTGGACCCGCTCTTTGCCCTTCGAGCCGAGCCAGACGACCACCGTCCAGACCATCTTCCAGGGGATCCGCTTCCAGATGGCGGGGGCGGCGCGGCGGGCGATCCAGGCGGGCACGGCGTCTACTCGACCGCGACGCCGTTGGCGCTGAGGACTACGTCGACGTTGCCGCGGGTGGCGTTCGAGTAGGGGCAGACGGCGTGGGCCGCGCGGACCAGCTCGACCGCCTCCTCGTCCTCGACCGAAGGCAGAGTCACGTGCAGCTCGACGGCGATCGCGAAGCTGCGGTCCTCACCGGTCATCAGCTTCACCTTGGAGTCGATGTAGACGTCGCCGGTCTCGAGCTTGCGGCGGCGGGCGACCGCCCCCAGCGCGCCCTCGAAGCAGGCGGCGTAGCCGACGGCGAAGAGCTGCTCGGGGTTGGTGCCGCCCCCCTCGCCGCCCATCTCGGTCGGGGTGCGGAGGTCGACCTCGAGGGCCCCGTCGGAGGTGCGGCCGTGGCCGTCGACGCGACCTCCGGTCACGTGCGCCTCCGCGCTGTAGAGCTCCTTCGCCATCTCGCCCAGCGTACCCGGCTAGCGCCGTCTTACTCGCACGTGGAGGACGGCCGGCGTCGGGTCGGCATTGCCGCTGGGATCGACGGCGAAGATACGGACCGTGTGACGGCCCGGCCGCAGCAGATAGGCGAGGGGCGAGACGCAGCCCCGATAGGCCTGGTGGTCGAGCCGGCAGCGGAAGCGGGACCCGCGCTCGTTCGAGCCGAAGCGAAAGACGACCCGGCGCCGGGCCTTGGTCGTGGTCAGGGTCGTCGCGGGGCGCAGGAGGATCCGCGTCTTCGGGGGCGTGCGGTCGGGCGGCGGCGCCACCGGAGGCGGCGGCGGTGGCGGGGTCGGGAAATCGGGGAGGAGCTGGAAGCTGTTCGGGTCCGCCTCGCGCACGACCTCGCAGTTGACCGGGGTCGCGTCCCCGTACTGGGGGTGGTCGACGAGCGCCCGGTCGATGTCGTCGCCGCAGTCGATGACCGGGTCGGCGTCGCCGGAGTTGGCGAGGAGCGAGTCGGACCCCGCCGCCCCGTAGTAGACGTCGGGGCCTTCGTGGCCGAGCAGCTGGTTGGGACCGCCGTCGCCGTAGAAGACGTCGGCGAAGTTGCTGCCCTCCAGGTCCTCGATTTCCTGCAGCCCGTCGAGTGGGCCCGGGCAGCTCGGGGTGGGGCCGGTGCCGGGGCGGCCGGCCTGGCCGCTGGCGAGGTTGGCCTCGACGCCTTCGCCGAAGCGCGCCCAGGAGGCGTTGTCGCGATCGGCGCCGCCGTTGAGGAGGCTGCCGTCGCAGATCGAGCTGGAGAGGAGGAGGTCGTTGCCGCCGCCGCCGAAGAGCTGGTCGGGGCCGGCGTTGTGCAGGAGCGCGTCGTCGCCGCCGAGGGCATCGAGGAGGTCTCCCCCTCCCCCTTCCGCGGCCGGGCCGTCGACGAGGACGTCTTCGCTTTCGCCGCCGCCGGTCAGCGAGTCGCCACCCTCGCCGCCGATCATCACCACCGTCGTCGAGGCGGGGAAGCCGTTGGCGGCGAGCGCGTCGTCGCCCCCCATCCCGGCGAGGACGATCGAGTCGAGCGGCGTGGCCAGGGGGCAGGTCGCCTGGGTGGCGCTCGCGTCGACCGTGCAGCCGGAGGCGTCGGCGGGGGCGGTGTCGAATTTCCCGGCGCTCAGGGCGAAGGCGACCGAGGAGCCGTCGTAGGTGGCGGTGGCGACGTCCCGGCCGCTGCTCCCGGTCAGGTAGAGCTGCGAGAAGGAGCCCTGCCCGGGCGCCATCAGGCCGACGCTGACCCGGCCCGGGTCGCGGCCGACGACGCCGCCGGCATCGCCGCTGTCGCCGTCGGCGCCGCCGTCGAAGCTGCCGCCGCCGGTCATCACGTCGGCCCCGCCACCGCCGCGGATCGTCTGACCGGCGCCGCTGCCGACGACGTAATCGGCGAACGGGGTCCCGATCACCGTCTCGAAGCTCGCCGCTTCGACTTCGTCGACGCCGCCGCCGAAGCTGGCGACCCCGTTGTTGGCGTTCTGACCGCCGGCGCCGAGGTTGAGATAGACGCCGCGGCCTTCCGCGCTCGGCGGGAAGCCGGCCTGGCCGGGGTCGATCCCGGCCCCGAACCCGGGCGTGATGCCGCTGGCGAAGCTGAGCGTGTCGTTGCCGCCGCCGCTGTCGCGGATGCGGTCGATGGTGCCGTCGCCGTGGACGTAGTCGTCGCCGGCTTCGCCGTCGATCGCGTCGGCGCCGAAGCCGCCGGCGAGGCGGTCGTTGCCGGGCCCACCGAGCAGGACGTCGTCGCCGATGCCGCCGAAGAGCTCGTCGTTGCCTTCGCCGCCCTTGAGGGTGTCGTTGCCGCGCTGACCGTAGACGACGTCGTCGCCGGGCCCGCCTTCGAAGGTCTGGCTGCCGACCCCGAGATAGGGAAAGGCGGCGGCCACCGGCGCCGCGACGATCGTGTCGTCGCCGGCGCCGCCGCGCACGGTCTCGACCGCCGGGGAGGCGACGATGACGTCGGCGCAGGGGGTCCCGTAGACGGTCCCGCCGACCGTGGTCGGGCCGGCGGCGCAGCCCGGATGGGGCGGCATTTCGGCAGCGTCAGCCGGACCCACCCCGGACAGGAGCAGGAGCACGGCGACCGTCAGGCCTGCGAATGCAGAACGCATCCCTCTCAAGGACCCGCGGTCGAGCCGATCGATTCGGTCCACTCAGGCCGCCCTGGCACTGAGCAGCTCGAGGCTGCCCCAGGCGGTCCGCAGGCGGTCGTGGCGGCGGACCGGCCCGAAGCCGGCCTCTTCGAGGAACAGCGGCAGCCTGCCCGCCGCGTGGTCGCGGATGCCGTCGAAGCCGTCGATCAGGGCCAGGGTGAAGAGGCCGCAGCGCATCAGCGGATCCTGCGGTCGCCCCCAGTCGGCGACGTGGAGGCTGCCGCCGGCGCACAGCACCCGTCGCGCCTCGGCCAGGGCGGCCCGCTTGCCGTCGGCGTCGAGATGGTGGAGCAGCAGCGACATCGCCACCCGGTCGCAGCTGCCATCCGCCAGCGGCAGCGCGTCCGCCTGCCCCCGCTCCCACTCGACGGCGCCGGCGCCCGGCTTGGCGGCGGCCAGGCCCAGCGCCTCCGGGTCGCCGTCGATCGCCACCACCTCGGCCGCGGGTGCCGCGGCAGCCAGGGCGATCGCGAAGGTCCCGGTCCCGGCGCCGACGTCGGCGACGCGTGCCTCGCTCGGAAGGCCGGAGAGGACCTGGCGCTGAAGGCGGCCCCGAAAAAGGCCCTCCCGCATCGTCACGGCGACGATCGAGTCGTAGAAACGGGTCAGCCCGCGCAGGCCGGTCGCGGTCACGTATCTGCGCTCGGCCATCGCGCCCCATTAAAGCGCGGCCGCGGCGGACGACGGGAGTCGCTCGGTAGCCTGCTCGGGCGATGCGACCGGCCGGGCCCCTGCGAACCCTCCTCCTGCTTGCCACGGTCGGCGCCGCCCTCCTCGGGTACGGGTGCGGCGACTCCGGCGAGACCGCCGGGCGGGCGGCGCCGCCGGCGACCGAGTTCCCGTCGGCGAAGGGGAAGACGATCCCGGAGCTGATCGAAGGCTCGGGCGCGAAGAAGACCGATCTGGTCATCGCCCCCGCCGCCCAGGCCTTCGAACTCGGCCCCAACCGCTACCCGTTCGGGGTCTTCACCGTCGGCAACGAACAGGTCAGCGACGCCGACGTCGCTCTCTATTTCGCCAAGGACGGCCACAGCCCCGTGCAGGGGCCGCTGCCGGCAGCCGTCTCCTCGCTCGAGACCAAGCCCGCCTACCGCGCCCAGGGCAGCGAAGGGCCCGGCGAGGCGAAGTCCGTGTACGTCGTGCCCAAGGTCGACTTCGACCGCAAGGGGCCGTGGCTGGCGGTGGCGATGCTGAAAGGGTCGAAGGGCCTGGAAGCATCGGTGGTGCCGAGCCCCGTCGTCGGCAGCGACCCCAGCGTGGTCAAGGTCGGGGAGAAGGCGCCCACGATCCACACCCCGACCGCCGCCGACGTCGGCGGCGACCTGGCGAAGATAGACACCCGGGTGCCGCCCGACCAGATGCACAAGGTCGATTTCGCCGACGTCGTCGGCAAAAAACCGGTCGTGCTCGTGTTCGCGACGCCGGCGCTCTGCCAGAGCCGCGTCTGCGGCCCGGTCGTCGACGAGGTCCAGCAGGTCGCCGACAAATACGGCAGCCAGGCCGACTTCATCCACATGGAGGTCTACAACGAAAACGACGCCGGCAAGGGGATCCGCCCGCAGCTGCGGGCCTTCGGCCTGCGGACGGAGCCGTGGACCTTCCTCGTCGACCGCGACGGGATCGTGCGCGACCGCATCGAGGGCGCCTACGGCGTCGCCGAACTCGAAGCGGCGCTGAAGACGATCCTGCCCGGCTGAGCGCGGGCCGCCGCCGAACGAACAAGGGCCGCCCGGAGGCGGCCCTTGCCTGGTGCATGGAACGAACGCGGGAACGACGGCCGGGTGGGACAACGCCCGGTCTCCCTCAGCTCGCCGGTGCCCGGGGTGGATTCCGCCGGGCGCCCAAACCAGTGCGGCGCCTAGCGGCCCTGCACCTCCAGAGTCCCCTCAAGCATGTGACTCAAAATTAGGACCACCTCCTTTCTCTGGTGATCCGATTGAAGCAAACCGGCCAGTCGGGGTCTACAGCGACCCCGCCTTGAAGTTGGTCAGCCGGGTGATGTTGCCGGCGCCCTCGAGGCCGGCCTTGCCGCTCGCGTAGGTGGAGTCGGACGCGGTGAGGACCTGAACGAAGCTGGGTCCGCTCGCGGGTTTGACCCAGGCCGTCAGAGAGCTTCCCTGGTCGACCAGGGCGACGGCGGTGCCGGTCGGCAGCGGAAAGTTGGAGATGCTGGTCAGGGCCGTCTGGAAACCCGACTGCCATTTGGCGATCGCGACTTTGAAGGTTGCCGAACCGGTGGACGTGAACCGCAGCTCGTAGCCCGCCTTGACCCCCGTCGGAGTCGGCATGTCGAGCCAGAGCGAGAAATAGCGTTCGGCGATGCCGGGGTCGACGGCCAGGGTCGCGACGGCAGCGCCGCCGCTGCCCGCATCCGCCACGGTCGTGCCGTAGGAGGCGCCGTTCACGGTTGGGAACGCCGGCCCGGGATGCCAGCCGTTGGTCGCGTCTTCGCCCTTGCCCGACGCCCATCCCAGCTGCGACCATTTGGAGCCGAAGTTGGCGAGCGAGGTCGCGGTCCCGTCGAAGGGCTCGGTGACGGCGAGGGCGCCCAGTCTTCCAGCCGTGGTCACCCCCTGGGTCGTGAACGTCTTGTCGGCGCCGTAGGTGGTGCCTTCCGAGCTGGTCGCGACCAGCCTGTAGTGATTGGTCGTGCCTTCCTGCAGACCGGTGAGGGTGTAGCTGACCGCGACAGGCGAGTTGCCGGAGCCGGCCGAGGCCGGAGTGGCCGGCCTTCTCACTCCGTAGCCGGTGGTGACGCCGTATTCGAAGTAGTAGGTGGTGGCCGCCCCTTCCGGGTTGACGGTGCCGGTGACCGTGGCTTCGTTGAGGCCGACCGGGCCGGCGGCTCCGGTGGTCGCGGCCGGCGGTTCGAGCGCGACCGAGCCAGCCAGGTTGGCGGCGAACCAGCCGCCGCAGCAGGGCGCAAACCAATCGTGGCCCAGAGCGCCGGTGTTGGTGCGGAAGAAGACGTCGACGGTGCCGTCCGACTGGGCAACCGCGTGGGGGACCGAGTTGACGGGACCGGGAAGGTTGCCGGAGAACCAACCGGCGCCGCCCGCGTCGAACCAGGTGTGGCCCAGTTCGCCGCTCGGGGTCCGGTAGAAGACGTCGATCGTGCCGTTGTTCTGGACCGTCGGGTACGGATCGCCGGCGACCGAGCCCGGAAGGTTGCCGGAGAGCCAGCCGGCGCCGCCGGTGTCGTACCAGTCGTGGCCAAGTTCGCCGCTCGGGGTCCGGTAGAAGACGTCGATCGTGCCGTTGGCCTTAGCGGTCACGTGCGGATCCGACGCGACCGAGCCGGGGAGGTTGCCGGAGGCCCAGCCACCGCCGATGCCGATCCAATCGTGTCCCAGTCCGCCGCTGGTGGTGCGAAAGAAGACGTCGAGGGTGCCGTTGGCTTGGACGATCGGACGCGGGTCCGAGGCGAGCGGCCCGGGGAGGTTGCCGGAAAGCCAGCCGGCGCCGCCGGTGTCGTACCAGTTGTGCCCCAGCTGCCCGCTTGGGGTCCGGTAGAAGACGTCGACGGTGCCGTTGGCCTGGACCGTCGGGTACGGATCGCCGGCGACCGAGCCGGGCAGGCTGCCCGCGAGCCAGCCGGCGCCGCCGGTGTCGAACCAGTCGTGGCCGAGGCCGCCACCGGGCGTGCGGAAGAAGACGTCGATCGTGCCGTTGGCCTGAACCACGGCGTGCGGGTCCCCGGCCAGAGAGCCCGGCAGGTTGCCGGAGAGCCAGCCGGCGCCGCCGATGTCGTACCAGTTGTGCCCCAGACCTCCGCTGGTCGTCCGGTAGAAGACGTCGATCGTGCCGTTGGCCTGGACGATCGGCTGGGGAACCGAGCCCGCCGCGATCGAGGCGGGCAGAGTCGCGGAGGCCCAACCGCCGCCGGTGCCGAGCCAGTTGTGGCCGAGCTGTCCGCTCGGGGTGCGGTAGAAGACGTCGATCGTGCCGTTGGCCTGGACGACGGCGTGCGGCCCGGGGAAGTCGTCGTCTTCGGCCTGGATCGGCGGCGGCGAAGCGGGCGTCGTGAAGGAGACGTCGGAGCCATAGCTCGTACCCGCAGCGCTGCTGGCGACGACCCGGTAGTGGTAGGTGGTCGACCCTTTCAGGTTCGGCAGCACGGCGCTGACGCCGACCATGCCGGCCCCGTGTCCGGCGTCACCGGCGGGACTGGGAGCGCTCAATCCATAGGCGGTGGTCTGCCCGTACTGGAAGGAGTACTTGGTCGGAACCAGGTTCGGGTTCACGGAACCGGTGGCGGTGGCCTGATTCGCCTGGACGTTGCCGACGGCGCCGGAGGTCGCAGTCGGGGCGCCGCCTTCGCGCACCGGTGCGACCCGCACGCCGAGCGCGTCCGCGTCCCTGGTGATTTCGGTGAAGTAGCTGTACCGCTGGCAGACGGGAGGCACGCCTTTCAAGGAGTTGTCGGCGGAGACGATCCCCAGGGCGGCATGACCGCCACCGTTGAAGACGGGCGCTCCACTGTCGCCGCTGTCGATGCAGACGGGGCCGAATTTACTCGTGTGGGCGATCGTCGTTTCCGGGTCCGTGTAGGTCACGTCGACTTCGGTGACCGGGCCGCATTCCTTGCCGCGGTTGGCGCCGATGCTGCAGACCGTCTGACCGACATAGCTCCAGGCTTCTGAGTTGATCGCGTATTCCTGGCTGACCCCCCAGTTGAGGATCTGGTATTTCCAGGCGCCCCCCGACCACCAGTCGCCGTCGACGTTGATCGAGCCGTAGTCGTTGCCGCCGCTGAACGAGAACGCTTCGGTGTGGCCGATGCGATGGGGGGTCTTGCCGGCGTCCCAGGTTTTCCAGTTGAAGGACTGCACCAGGCAGTGACCGGCCGTGACCAGGAGCTTGTGCCCTCCCACGTTGCTGGTCGCCGGGAACCCGGCGGTGCAGTTGTACTGATTGCTCTCTTCGATGGCGATCGCGACGCCACCACGGCCGGGAAGGTCGCAGCTCGTCGGGTGGGCTTCGGAACATGCGGTGGTCGAGCCGAAGAGGCTGGATGCCTGTTCGCGGTCGAGTTCCACCTCGACGCCGGCGCCTTCCAGCTTTTCCTCGATCGCGTCCTCGGTCGCCTGGCCAAGATCCTCCGCCTGGTCGACGACGACGGCGTTCGCGCGTGGATCCACCGAGGTCGACACCTCGCCGGCCGCGAGTGGGCCCCGCAGACCCCTGTCCAGCTTTGCGTGCGCCGCGAGCAGCTCCGCCCAGCTCGACTGAGCGGCAGTGAGGCGAAAGTCGCCATCGAGGCCGAGCCGGCGCAGGGTGGCTTCGGCGAGGCCGCGGCTTCGAGCGTCGAGAACCGGCACGACGAACTCGCCCGCCTCGTTGTCGAACCAGACACCCGCGTAGTCGGCGCCGAGCGCGACCTGGAGCTGGCCGACGATGCTGGCGCCGCGCTCCTGGGCGGCCAAGTTCGCTTCCGCCGTGGCCGCCGAGACCCCGAAGTCCTCCTGGTAGCTCCTGACGACGGCCGGTTCGACCTCCGCCGCCTGCGCGGCGAGTGGACTGAGCACCGCCGCGAAGGCAATCGTCAACAACACCGGACCACCGCGAAACCGCAGCGACTGGAACATTCGTCTCCCCCTATAGGTCTTGGCGCAGAGCCGACTCCCGATCGGCCGCGGCGAGATCCTACAGATTAAAAACAGGAAGTTTTTTAAACTCCGCGAATGGTCTAGTCGCGGTCTCGGCGCTCTGGGACGTTGGACCCCCGAGTGCGCCCGACTGGATTCGAACCAGTGACCTTCGGTTTCGTAGACCGACGCTCTATCCAGCTGAGCTACGGGCGCGGGTTTTGGGCCTGGCGGCCCGGACGGCGATTCTAGGGATTCGCCAGGGTAGCTAGGCGGTGGCCGGCTTGTTGAGCCGGACGTGCCAGCGGACGGTGGCGGAGGCGACCTGGGTGCCCTCGGCGTCGGTCAGCACGACCTCACAGGGGAACTCGACCTTGCCGTCGCGATCGAGGCTGGCGAGGGCCTCGTCTTTGGGCATGCCGAGCCTGGCGCTGGCCTCGATCGGGCCCCTGGCGATCTTTTCGTAGGCGATCTCGGCGCTGCGGGCGAGCGGGGTGACGTCGCCCATGCGCTCGGCGAAGGCGGCGACGAAGGCCGCTCCCGAGGCGGTCTCGGCGACGCTGAAGAGGGCGCCGGCGTGCTGGGAGCCGACGTGGTTCTTGAGCTCGTCGCGCTCGGGCAGGAGGGCGACGGCCTCGCCCTCGGCCATGCTCGTCACCGTCACCCCAAGATGGCCGGCGAAGGGGATCGCCATCGTCATGCCCTTGGCGATCGCGTCGAAGTCGGTCATCGGTGCGCTCCTGTCCGGCCGGCGCTCAGCGGCCTTCGAATTTGGCGTGGCCGGGGCCACCGTGCTCGAGGAAGGTCTTGACCGCGTTCTGCAGGTCCTCGCTGGCGAACAGCTCCGCCGCCTCGGTCCGGACCGCCGCGTCGGCGGCCGGCATCCCGCCCTCGCGGAAGCGGCGCAGGATGTGCTTGGTCATCGCGTGCGCCCTGGTCGGGCCGGCGGCGAGCTCCTCGGCGAGGGCGCGCGCCCTCGCCTCGAACTCCGCCGCCGGAAAGATCAGGTTGACGACCCCCCAGCGCTCCATCTCGGCGGCGTCGAAGATGCCGCCGCTCATTACGAAGTGGCGGGCACGGCCGCTGCCGGCGCGCTCGGCCAGGCGCTGGGTGCCGCCCATCGACGGGGTCAGCCCGACGACCTTCTCGACCAGGCCGAACCTGGCCTCGGGACTGGCGACGATCAGGTCGCAGGCGAGGGAGATCTCGAAGGCGGCGGTGAGGGTGAGCGCGTGGGCGGCGAAGACGATCGGCGCCGGCAGCGCCTCCAGCTGGTCGATCGTCCCCAGCAGTTCGTCCCAGAGCCGGCTCCCCTGCTCGGGCGTCAGCCCCTCGAAGACGTGGACGTCGACGCCGCCGGAGACGGCGCGGCCCTCGGCCCGGATCAGCAGCGCCCGCGGCGGCTCGGCGGCGAGGTCGGCGACCGCCGCCTGGAAGTCGTCGATCATCCGCTGGTCGAAGAGGTTGAGCGGCGGGCTGTCGAGGGTCAACACGGCCAATCCGCTCTCCTCGCGCTGCAGTCGGGCCGCCGGGCTCATACCGCCGGCACCCTATGCACCTCGAACAGGTTCGTGCCGAGTTCCTGGCCGTCGAGGCCGGCGGTGATCGCGACCAGCTCGCCGGGCTCGGCGACGCCGTGCTCGGCGGCGAGGCCGGCGCAGTGGTGGAGCAGCCCTCGCAGCTCGGTGCCGAAGTCGCTCTGCACCGCGGTGACCCCGAAGAGCAGGCTGAGCCGCCGCACGGTCTCGATCTGCGGCGAGATCGCCAGCACCGGCACGTCCGGGCGGTGGGCGGAGACGAGCCGGGCGGTGCGGCCGCTGTTGGTCGGCACCACCAGCGCCTTGAGGCCGAGCCGGTAGACGGCGCCGACGGCGCTCTGGGCAACCGAGTCGGCGACGTCCTGGGTGGTCTGGTCGGTGCGGGTGAAGAGCCACTCGCCGTAGCGCAGGTCGGGCTCGGTGGCGCGGGCGATCCGGTCCATGAACCGCACCGCCTCGACCGGGTTCTGCCCGACCGCCGTCTCCTCGGAGAGCATCACGGCATCGGTGCCGTCGTAGATCGCGTTGGCGACGTCGGTCACCTCGGCCCGGGTCGGGCGGCGCGAGGTGACCATCGAGGCCAGCATCTGGGTCGCGGTGATCGCCGGCTTCGAGCGGCGGCCGGCGGCGCGGATCAGCCGCTTCTGCTCGACCGGCACTTCCTCCAGCGGCACTTCGATCCCGAGGTCGCCGCGCGCGACCATGATCCCGCCGGTCGCGACCTCGACGATCTCCTCGGCGTTGGCGGCGGCCTCCTGCTTCTCGATCTTGGCGACGAGGGGGATGTCGGAGCCGAGCGCGCGCAGCCGCTCCGCCACCGGGGCCAGGTCGGCGGCGGTGGAGACGAAGGAGACGGCCAGCAGATCGACGCCGTGCTCTACCGCGAACTCGACCCAGCCGAGGTCGCCGTCGGTGGTCGCCGGCAGCGCCGTCGCGCCGCCCGGGATGTTCATCCCCTTGTGCGAGGTCAGGGTGCCGCCGACCTCGACCTCGCAGTCGATCTCACCGTGGTCGGGGTCCGCGACCCGCAGCCGGATCGCGCCGTCGGCGAGGTAGACGATCTGGTTCTCGCGCAGCTCGGTGACGCCCGGCCAGGAGACCGGGATAGTGCCGCGGTCGCCCTCGACCTCGCGCGGGGTCAGGGTCACGTGCGTGCCCGTCTCCAGCTCGGCGAAGTCGTCGCGCAGGGAGCCGATCCGCAGCTTCGGCCCCGGCAGGTCGCCGAGGATCGCGACCTCGCGCCCGACCCGCTCGGCGGCGGCGCGGACGTCGACGATCGACTGCGCCTGGCGCTCGGGGGTGGCGTGGGAGAAGTTGAGGCGGAAGACGTCGGCGCCGGCGGCGACCAGCTGCTCGAGCGTGGCCGGCTCCCAGCTGGCCGGCCCGACGGTGGCGATGATCTTCGTCCGGCGGCCGATGTGGCCGCTCGTCTGCGCGCTCGGATTCGCCTGCATCGACTGACTGTAGAGGGCGCGATAACCTCACACGCCGTGACGACCGCAACCGCGCCCGCGGCACAGCTGGTCGGGGAGGCGCTCGCTTCCCCCGCCGGACCGATCGACGCAGCCGAACAGGCCCTGCTGCCGGCGCCGCCGTCGATCTCGCTGCCCCCGCTGCTGCAGACGCTGCGCTTCAACCAGCGCCAGGTCGAGTTCGTCTTCCGGGGGCGCCGGGAGCTGGGCGAAGTCTTCGGCATGCACGGCTTCTTCACCGGCGACGAGGTCTTCGTCGTCAGCCATCCCGATCACGTCCGCTCGCTCTTCAGCGCCAAACCGGAGCAGGCGCACTCGGTGACCGGCGAGTCGCCGCTGCGGCCGATCCTCGGCCCCAACTCGACCCTGACCGCGATCGGCCCGCGCCACATGCGCCAGCGCAAGCTGCTGCTGCCGCCCTTCCACGGCGAGGCGATCGAGGCCTACGCGCAGATGATCTCGGAGGCGGCCGAACGCGAGATCGACAGCTGGCCGCTCGGCCGGCCGTTCGCGCTCGGGCCGCGGATGCAGGCGATCACGCTCGACGTGATCATGGCCGGGATCTTCGGGGTCGAGGGCGAGGCGCAGCGGGGCACCCCGGAGTACGGCCTGCGGCAGATCACCCGGCGCCTGGTCGCGGCCTCGACCAGGCCGGAGGCGCAGCTCGCCGAGCTGCTCCAGCTCGGCAGCGACGAACCGGTGGGGATGATGAAGTTCCTGATGGGGCTGGTCGACCGGCAGGTCTACGGGGTGATCGAGAACCGCCGCCGCGCCGGTGACCTCGAGGGCCGCCGCGACATCCTCTCGCTGCTGCTGCAGGCGCGGACCGAGGAGGGCGAGGCGCTCAGCGACAAAGAGGTGCGCGACGAGCTGCAGGGTCTGGTCCTCGCCGGTCACGAGACGACCGCGAACTCGCTGGCCTGGGCCTGGGAGCGGCTGGTCCGCGCCCCGGCCGCCTACACGGCGCTGAAAGAGGCGGTCCGCAGCGGCGAGGGCGCCGAGGAGCAGGTCGAGGCGACGATCCACGAGACGATGCGCTCGCGGCCGGTGATCCCGATGATCGGGCGCCGCATCACCGTCCCCTGGCAGCTCGGGGAGTACGGGGTCCCGGCCGGGTCGACGGTGGCGATCAGCATGCTCCTCGTCCACCACCGCGAGGACCTCTACCCGGAACCGTTCGAGTTCCGCCCCGAGCGCTGGCTCGGCCGCAAGCCCGGCACCTACGAGTGGATCCCCTTCGGCGGCGGCATCCGCCGCTGCCTCGGCGGCGCCCTGGCGATGGCGGAGCAGCGCGTCGTCCTCGAGGCGATGGCCCGCCGCCTCGACCTCGAGGCCGAGGACCCGGCCCCCGAGCGGGCCCTGCACCGCAACGTGACGATGATTCCGGCCCATGGCGCCCGCGTGGTCGTCCGCGCCCGGCGCGTCTAGCCCAACCGGCGCCCCTCGTCGCCTCCGCCCCGGTTAATTCCTACAATCGACCCGCACAGCCCGGAGAGGTGGCCGAGTGGCTGAAGGCACTCGCCTGCTAAGCGAGTAGGGGGCGCAAGCTCTCTCGAGGGTTCGAATCCCTCCCTCTCCGTTTCCCGCCGGGATAGGCTGACGCGGGTGTCCGGCCCCCCCAGCCAGTCCCACCAGCGCTACGAGCAGATCTTCGCCGAGGTCGAGGCGCCGTTCGCCTTCGTCGATCTCGACGCGATGTGGGCCAATGCGGACGCGATGCTGGGCCGGGCCGGGAGCAAGCCGATCCGCCTCGCCAGCAAGTCAATCCGCTGCCGGGCGCTGCTGGCGGCGATCCTGGAGCGGGACGAGCGCTTCGCCGGGTTGATGACCTACACCCTGCCCGAGACCCTGTGGCTGGCCGAGCAGGGCTTCGACGACCTCCTGCTCGCCTACCCGACCGTCGACTCGGAGGCGCTGGGCGAGCTGGCGCTGCGCTCGGCCGCGAACCCGGCGGGAGCGCCGATCGTGATGGTCGACTGCGCCGAGCACCTCGACCTGATCGAGTCCGTGCTCGGCGCCGACGCCCCGCCGGTCCGGGTCTGCATCGACCTCGACGCCGGCTGGTGGGCGCTGGGCGGGCGGATCAAGGTCGGCTCCAAGCGCTCGCCCGTGCACACGGTCGAGCAGGCGCTGGCGCTGGCGCGGGAGATCGAGGCGCGGCCGCAGATCGAACTCGACGCGCTGATGGCCTACGAGGGCCAGATCGCCGGGGTCGCCGACCGGCCGCCCGGGCAGCGCCTGCGCGGCGCCGCGATCCGCTTCATGCAGCGCCGCTCCGCCACCGAGCTGGCCGCGCGACGGGCCGCCGTCGTCGCCGCGCTGGCCGAGTTCGTCGAGCTGGAGATCGTCAACGGCGGCGGCACCGGCAGCCTCGAGCTGACCGGCGCCGAGGAGGCGGTGACCGAGGTGACCGCCGGCTCCGGCTTCTACGCCCCCGCCCTCTTCGACCACTACAGCCGCTTCAGCCTCACCCCCGCCGCCGGCTTCGCGCTGCCGATCGTGCGCAAGCCCGCCGCCGCGGTGGCGACCGCGCTCGGCGGCGGCTACCTCGCCTCCGGCAGCGGCGACGCGGCGCGGCTGCCGGCGACGTGGCTGCCGCCGGGACTCGCGCTCGACCCCGAGGAGGGCGCCGGCGAGGTCCAGACCCCGCTGCTGGGAGACGCCGCGGCCGGCCTCCGGGTCGGCGACCGCGCCTACCTGCGCCACGCCAAGGCCGGCGAGCTCTGCGAGCGCTTCGACTCGCTCCACCTGGTCGAAGGCGACGAGATCGTCGACACCGTCCCCACCTACCGCGGCGACGGCAAGGCCTTCCTGTAGCGCCGCTCAGGGGCCGAGCACGCGCTCGGCGTACCCGTTGGCGAAGGTGCGGGTGGGGTCCAGCCGCTCGCGGGCGGCCTGGAACTCGGGCCAGCGCGGGTAGCGGGGGGCGAGGGTCGCGGCGGTCTGGAAGTGGCGCTTGCCCCAGTGGGGGCGCCCCCCGTAGGAGTCCATGATCTCCTCGACGGCCTCGAAGTAGGGGCGCCACTCCATGCCGCGGTACTGGTGGACGGCGATGTAGGCGGTGTCGCGCTGGTGCGATGGGCTGAGCAGGGCGTCGTCGCCGGCGGCGACCCGCATCTCGATCGGGAAGAAGACCGGGTAGCGGTTGG
>Ga0157375_10001798_pt1 | contig 18385 bp, 11 predicted proteins | sample M35metaG_FD_115311 | JGI IMG/M metagenome (GOLD analysis project Ga0157375, IMG submission 115311) | Miscanthus rhizosphere microbial communities from Kellogg Biological Station, Michigan, USA - M3-5 metaG | ecosystem: Host-associated > Plants > Roots > Rhizosphere > Soil | place: USA: Michigan... | reverse complement strand
TGTTTCGCGAAACGGCGTGCGGAAATTCTCGAACGACTGGAGCGGGTCCATCCGCCCGCCGAACGTCTGTTGACGGCGAAGCAGATAGTCGATGGCTTTGGCCACCTGCGGATTCGACGCCGGCACGCCCGCCGCCTGGAGTGCCCACAGCGCGTGCCCAGTCTGGAATTCGACCTCCGGCTGTTCCGGGCCGAACCGCATCGACCATTGCCCGCTCGGCCGTTGCAGCGTGAGGATCCGCTCGGCGTTTTTCTCAATCTGACCGCGATACCGCTGCGGATCGATCTCGGCCAGCGCCAGCGTCTGGTAGCAGAGATCCACCATGTTCTCGATCTCGCCGCTCGCGATCAACTCACCCATGCGCGCGTCGCGCGTGTTGGTCCACGCGTACCAGGCGACCTCGTGGCGGCTCACGAGAGGCGTGTTGCCGTTGGTTTCGTCGGGCGGCAGCTTGTCGACGCCCGCGTAGTACAGCTTGAGGTACTCGCCGATGCCCTCGTGGACGTTCGACCGGCGTTCACCGGAAATCTGGCGCTCGTAGATATCCAGCAGATGCGACATGCGGCCCAGGACGTTCGCCGGCGCCGAAATGACCCGCGCCCACACCGCGCCCGTCTGTTCGAAGCCGTAGAACGGGCGCGGGTTGTTGTAGAAGCGCTCGGTGAGGAACTGAAGCTGCTGGCGCTGCACGACCGGATAGCCGTTCCGCGCGGCGTACAGCGCGGCGCGCAGAGGGAAATGCGTCGCATGGCAGGCCACGCAGAGCGACGTTTCCTGGTGGACGCTCGAGACGCGGTCGTACACCGATCCCCGGCGCGGAGTGTTGGCATGCCACGAATCACCGGCGGCCAGAACGTAGTCGAGCGCGGTACGCACGGCCGTCTGTGGATCCGTGTACGGCGGCGGATCGTACACTCGCGTCCGGAGCTTGTACTCCGGATGGCCCGCTTGCACGGCCACGTAGTACGTGCCCCGGTCATTCAGCATTCGCGGCGTGAACTTGTTGCCCATCAGCGCCTGCGCCTCGTGCGGCAGCGTCACGGGATCCTCGCCGTCGAAATACTCCTGCGGCTGGCCGTTGACGAGGCGATAGACGGCCACGTCGGCGGGAATCTGGTCCCGCTCCATCAGGTCCACCTGGAAGAAGACCAGCTTGGGCGAGCCGGATGTGAACTCGAACTCGTACCAATCGGTGGACGCGGCGCGCGTGGCTGGCGTGCGCCGCGTCGTACCGGCAAGCGGCACGTAGCTCTCGTCGTCGCCCGATGCGAACACCGTCTGGCCGAGCGGAATCTTCACCGCCTCCTGCCAGCGCCGCGCCGGCGAGCTCTTCACCAGCCCCGTACGCGGCCATCGGTTCACGTGAAGCTCATAGTTCCCGGAGACGTGTGTCGGATGCACCACTACCGTCGCCCGGCCTGCCTTCGCAACGCGGAACTGCGTGTAGTAGTCCGCGTCTCCCGCGTGCAGCGTCTTGGATGCCAGAACGGTGTTCCCCTGTCGAACTTCTACTTCCACGCGTGCGTCCGGGCCAAGGCCGGTCAACGGGGTCAGCGAATAGAGCACGCTGTATTGGCTGTTGGGATCGAGCGCGACGAGCGGCACGCTCACGTCCGCGACTGGTCCGCTGCGTCGAACCACCGTGCTCAGGGAGGCCGTGCCCGTGGCGTTCTGGGAAACCGTACCCGTGACGGAGGACAAAAGCAGTGCCAGGATGGTAATCAGGATCATCGCGGTGTGGCGAGAAGAAATATTAGCGCCGTCTGACAGTTAGACACAGTCGAAAGTCAGGATCCGGTTGAAGAGAGCCGACTTCCTTCGATCTGCGTCGCCAGCACGTCGTCCTCCTGCTCGTACATCAGCCGGATTTCGATCTCGCCTTCCCAGTTTGGCCAGTGAACGCGGTGCAGCTCCGTGAATTTGCGGGCCTCCTCGAGCGCTTCCTCTTTCGACGCCAGGTTGAAGATCGAGAACCCGCCGATCACTTCCTTCGATTCGCTGAACGGACCGTCGGTCGTCACGATCGTGCCAGCCGTGATGCGCATTCGCGCGCCCGACGATGTGGGTTTGAGACCGCCAAACGAGACCATCTTGCCGTTCTTGGTCGCTTCCTCGCCAAGCCTTTCGATGGCTTCGATGAGCGCGGCCGGCGGCGGCCCGGACGCGGCGAGACTTTCGGAGCCCTTCACGATGAACATGTAGCGCATTGGTGCCTCTCTCTCCAGACGGGTGAACCTGCTGAAGGTCGACGTTCGTGTCGCTTCCCTAACCTTACGTCGAACGAACGTGGCTGAAATCGACACCCCGACATGGCAGCCTCAACGGTAAGGAAGGGGACTCGCCGGCGTGAACGTCGCGTCGAGGTTACATCGGTTTACGCACAGCGAAAACGTTCCCTGCTGCACGTAAGCGCGGACCCCGCCCGCGCAGTCACGCTCTTGCCCTACGGCTGGAGATCTTGAGTGGCCACCGGTTTGCTCGGACAGTCGGCCGAAAGGAGCGAGCTCATGTCGATACGTTTGGGTTTCGTGGGACTCTGCACCGTCGCCGCACTGGCAGTCGGGTGCGAGGGAAAGGCACCTCTCCCTGCCAGCCCATCCGCTTCCGATCACGGTCAGGCGATTTCAGCTGGGACGGCGGCACGCTTTTCGGCGGAGGCAGAGAAGGGCAAGACGGTCTCGCTGATGGACGCGTGCGATCCGGACACATTCAACGCCCCACCGCCTGCGGGAATCGGACCGGGCACCTGTTCAAGACAAGGAGGCGTGCAATTTGGGAACTTCCTCGATCAGCTGACTCGCCATCACTCCGTCGGCGCCTGGCATATGGCCCCAGGTGAAGTCATGCTCAAGCTGGGGGATGTGCTGTCGGCGACCAACAAGGGCGGCGAAACCCATACGTTCACCGAAGTTGAAGATTACGGTGGTGGTTTCGTCCAGGTGTTGAACACTCTGGGTGGGTTCGGAGCCACGGTTCCGGAGTGCGATCCGACAAAAGTGCAAATGCTTCACCCAGGCGAGTCATTTCACGAAACCACCGACGAAGTTGGCGTTGAGAAGTATCAGTGCTGCATTCATCCGTGGATGCGAACGGAGGTTCGAATCGTTCAACGCTAACTTCTCGCAAAGAATCCACGCGAGCGAGAGCGGAGGTCTTGCCGCAGGGCGCCGCTCTCGTTACCTTCGATGCAGCCCCTCGGGAGCCTGTCAGGTGAGCTACGGATTCTTCATGGAGATCCGTTCTTGCGATCCCAGTTCAAGACGACCGTCGCCATCGACGTCGCTTCGCCCGGCAGAATGTTGACGAGAAATCGCTGGCCATCACGAGTCGGCGCGTAATCATACCGGCCAGGAAACCCCTGCTGAATACGCGCACGGAAGAGCTCCTGCGGGGAGCTGGCTTCGAAGCCGGCGTCAGTCTTAACTCCAACCGCCATGATCGCGCCGGCGTCGGTTCGATAGAACAGCTCTCGGCCGTCGCCCCGCCAGGCCGATTGACGCCCGCCGGATGTCGACACGAGCCGCTTGGTGTCGCCCGCAGGAAACGAGCGCACGTAGACTTCGCGGCGGCCCGACTCGTTCGACGTGTACGCAAGCCATCGACCGTTCGGTGAGAGGCGCGGTTCGCCTTCGAAGAACGGCGTCTGCAGAATCGGCACCGGCTTGCGATCGGCCGACAGCCGCAACCCCCAGATATCGGAATCGGTTCCTGGCGCTGAGCGGCTCCACATCAGCCATTCGCCGTTCGACGACCAGTCGTTCGGAAAACCGAGCAGATCGCCGGTGAAGAGCGGCTCCTGTTCGGTGGCTCCGCTCGTCGGTTTCTGAAAGATGCCTGCTTTTCCGTCAGGCGCCGCCGCAAAGGCGATTCGCGATCCGTCGGGCGACCAGATTGGGCTCCAGTTCCACGACGGATCGAAGCTGAAGCGCGAGGTTGCGCCGCGTTCGATCTCGTGCACCCAGATCACGCCGTTGCCGTTGGTGTCGAGCCGTTCGATGGCGACGCGACGGTCGTCCGGCGACAGAGTAACGTGAACGTGTTCCCCGGGATCGCCCACACTGCCCAGACGCCGGCCGTTTCGATCGAGCCACCACAACTCGGTGATCTGCTTCGCAGCCTGTCGGAACACCACGCTTCGGTCCGAGGCCGAGAACGCGCTGCCGCCGTGGCCACTGAAGGCCCACACATGTTCCGCGATCCGTACCGGCTCAGCGGTCAGACGCAAATGTGTCTGATCGAACCGCTGCGCCCACAGCGTCCCTTGCCTGACGAAGTAAAGATGGTCACCCGCTGGAATCGCGTTCGAATCGACGGCGATGAGGCGCGTCGGCGACGACTTTTTCAGTGAGCCGACATATACGCCGATGTTTTCGGGGCGCGAGCTTCGCACGAGGTAGAGAAAGTGCTCGCCGTCCGCCAGGAAATGCGGCCACGCGTGCATGGTCTCCTGGCGCGACGCGTCGAGTGAGGTCAGCTGTGCCGGGTTTCCTCCAGCGGAAGGAACCGTGTACAGCGAGCCGGTGACGAAACCGCTCGAGAAGACGATCGTGCCGCTCCGACTCCACGAACCGCCGATGCCGGGCGACGCCGCACAAATCGTCTGGACTACCTGGTCGGCCACCGAGATCCGCTTGAGAGCGTTGTCTGCGAAGAACGCGATCGAAAGGCCGTCCGGAGACCAGAATGGGTACTGCCCGCTTTCGGTACCGGCCAGGGGCTCGGGTGTCAGTGAATCGGTCGATTGAAGCCACAGCTGCGATCGGCCATCCGCTCGGTTCACGGTGAGGACGATCCGTGACCCGTCTGGCGAAATCCTGACCGGATCCGCGAAATCGTAGAACGCGGTATCCGGCGGCGCGGGCACGTTGAAGCGGACAGTGGGCGCTGTCGGCAGGGCAGTTCCTCGCAACTGCAGTGTGCCGAGTGCGATGACCGCCAGCGTCAGGGCGGCAATCGCGGACGCCATCGCCGCGCGCCCGACTCGACTGCCGCCCATTCGAGTCGCCGGTGGGCCTTCCGCATTGTCGCGGTCACGAATCCACGTGAGCTCCCGCAGCAGATCGCGCGCATCCTGCCACCGCTCCTCCGGATCTTTCGCCAGGCACGTGGCGACGACGCGCCTGAGCGAGGCCGCACCGATTGCGTCGGCGGTGATCGGCGCTGGGGCGGACGTCAAGATCGAGGCGACGACGCTGGCCGGCGTCGGTCCGGTGAACGGTCGATGGCCAGTCACCATCTCGTGTAGCGTGCAGCCGAGCGCCCAGATGTCGGCGCGGCGATCCGCGTCCTTGCCCTCGACCTGCTCGGGAGCCATGTAATGCAGCGTGCCCAGGATCGTGCCGTGTCCCGTAAGTGCTTCGCGGGTCGCGAACGTCGCGCCGGCAGGCGCCGCGGCGGTGCCCGACTCGAGCGCCTTGGCCAGGCCAAAGTCGAGCAGCTTGGCGCCGCTCTTGGTCAGCATCACATTCGCAGGCTTGAGATCGCGATGAACGATGCCGGCTCTGTGCGCGGCTGCCAGCGCGTCGCCGATGTCGATCGCGATCGCGATCGACAGATCGAACGCGATCGGCCCCCGCTTCAATCGCTCCGCCAGCGTCTCTCCTTCGAGAAGCTCCATTACGAGATAGCGAATCGCTGCGTCGCCTGCCGCTGCGTCCGGGCGAGGCGCCGACCCGACGTCGTAGAGCGCACAGATATGCGGATGCGCGAGTGCGGCGACCGCCCTGGCTTCGCGATCGAAGCGGGCGATCAGATCGGGATCGGCACTGGGCAGGATCTTGATCGCGACCGCTCGGCCCAGCCGCGTGTCGGTCGCCTTGTAGACCTCGCCCATTCCGCCCGCGCCAAGCGCCGAGACGATCTCGTAAGGGCCGACGCGAACGCCGGGGGCGAAGCCCATGCAGGAGTGCAGCGGATTATAGCCGAGCTTACGGGGGGCTGGATCAGATCACGGGCGCCGTCTGTTCGCCTTTCAAAAGCGAAACTCGGCGACAGATCGTGTCACGAGAATTGATGTCAGGCCGAACGTATACATAACAGGAAACAGCGGCGGTTGCCGCTGTCTCCTGGCATCGACAGTTGCGTCGCGCTACAACGCGAGCAGGAAGGCGACGAGATCCGCTTTTTCCTGCGCGGTCAGGCCGATGTTGAATCGGGTGTCATAGAACTCGACGGCGTCCATCACCGTCGCGGCCGAACCGTTGTGAAAGTAGGGCGCCCGTGCCGCGACCCCGCGCAGAATCGGACCTCTGAACTTGCCGATGTCGGCCCACTTTCCAGTGATCATCGCGCGTCCGGGGTCGGTGGTTTGCACCCGCTCCCCGGCCGCCGACAGCCGTCGAAGGGTATAGAGCGGCATGTCCGGCGTCCGCCGAGACACGTCGGACAGCCCGATGTTCAGCGGGGCTTTCACGGAATGGTCGCCCGCGTTCGGCGCGTCGTGGCACGTCGTGCAGCTGCCGGTGAACGGGTCCGGAACTCTGAAGCCATTCGGGAAGGTCTCGTTGTTGAGCCCGGCGACGCCTTGGATCACGATCGGTTTGGTGTTGAAGATCTCCTGGCCGCGCGCGATGGCGGCGCGGGCCCGCGCGACGTCGCGGCGGTCACCGCTGAAGCTGGCCCACTTGTCGAAGATCGTGAAGGCCCGCGGATCGAACGCAGCGCCAGTCGGGTTCAGGCCGACCGGGTCGTTGATCCCGGTGAAGAAGAGCTGCTGAGACAGGTTGACCGGACCGCCCAAGGCGCCGGCGGCCGTCAATGAGCCGGCCAGATTGTCGCGTCGCTGAGCCGTGAACAGACCGGTTTCGAACGCGACAATCTGCTGCGCCTGGGCGGGCGTCAGGTGCAGGCTCGCCTCGGCGTGTCCCGTGGTCGCGTCGTCGGCTTGCTTGGCGAGATCCTGGAGAATTGTTGTCGTCGGGCTCGACTCGCGCCCGTCCCACATCACGGCGCTCAGGAACCTGAGATTCGTCGAGGGCAGTGGCCGGCGGTACATCGACGCCTGCGTCAGTGGCGCCCCGCACATGTACGGATCGTCGACGCTCTCGATGACGAACTCGGCGCCGACTGGAACGTCGATGCCGACGCGGATGAGACCGCGCGTCAGGAGAAGGCTGAACGCAGCAATGCGCCTGGGCAGCGTCGACACATCGGCGCCTTCGCAGTTCGAGCCGTCGTTCGGCCGAAAGATCGGATCGAGGCCTGCGGTCGCGGCGAACCGCACCCGGACCGACTGCGGCGTGACCGTCCACCCCTCAGCGGGCCTGTGACAGGAGAAGCAGCTCCGGCCGTTGGCGCCAAGCTCCTGAAAGAACGGGTTGTCCAAATCGATGTCTCCGGTCACGTCCACGGTCCGGATCTGACCCGACGCATCGTTGAAAGTGAGGCCGAGTTCGTTGTCGTCGGCCGTGGACCTGCTGGCCGCGGCGAACGTGCCGACAAGAGCGCCGGCGCACAAGACGACGACGAGCGTGCGCACCGATCTGATTGGCATGGCTCCTCCCACCAACGCAGGCCCGGCACGGTCGTTCGAGGCCGTGCGCTTAGCGTCACGATCCTCGTCGTGAGCCGCGGTCCTGTACCGGGATCAGGCAGGAAGGAAGAAAACCTTTCAGACCGGACGCGCCGCTATCGCACGCCGTCCAAATTGGCCCACTCGCCGGCTTGAATGAAGCTGGCCCAGTAAAACGGATGCTGACGGTTCGTGCGGGCGAGCATCGCAAGCTGCGCGTCGCGCAGGGCGTCCCCACGGCCGCGGCCGTCCTTCAAGCCTGCATAGTAGGCGCTCATCATCTGGCGCGTGACGAAGTCGCTGACCGGCCACAGGCTCATCACGAGTGTCTCGGCCCCTGCCAGGAAGAATGCTCGGCGCAGGCCATAGACGCCTTCACCGTTCCGCACCTCCCCGACGCCAGTGTCGCAGGCCGAGAGGGTCACGAGCTTGGTGCCCCACAGATTCAGGTTGGAGGCTTCGAGCGCGGTCAGGATGCCTTCGTCGGTCGCGCCCTTCGTCAGGTTGGCGCCGGTCAGCGCGAGGCCGGATCGAAGGAGAGGGTTTTCGACTCTCGTCGTCGCGTTGATGGCGCGGGTCTGACCCGGAAGCGCTGCCGACGCAGCGGGCCCACCCGGATCGTCGAGGAAGAAACCGTGCGTGGCGATGTGCAGAATCCGCGGCGCCTCGAGGTGGAGCAGCGCGGATTTGCTGGCGTTCCGGCCATTGAGCACGCGCGCATCGGGAAACAGCGCTTTGATCGCGCGCGCCTCGTCCGCCGTCCCCGCCAAGCGGGCGAAGTACACCGTCGACAAGTCCGGCGCCGTCGTCACGCTGCGGCGAACGGAGGCGGCGAGCCTCGGGGTGGTTTCCCGCGGCTCGCCCGCGACGGAAGGCGCCGGCTCGCCGAACAGCGGATCGGCGACGATCGTCGGCGCACTCCGGGCCTCGCGAGCGACCTGCATGCGCAGCAGATCGCTGCCGCTCGTCACGTAGTTGATCGCGTAGCGCTCGATCGCGTAGTGGTCGCGATCGTCGACGAGCGCCTCGAACGGGATCAGGCTGAGCTCTCCATCGGGAGAGACCACGAGACGCGTGGCGTCGCCGGCGAGGGCACGTATCGGCGCCAGGATCTTGGCATCCACGGCGCGCGCCAGCGCTTTCACGTCCTTGCGGCCCGGATCGCGGAGCGCCTGCCGCAGCGCGTCGATCGCCTCGTCGATCCCGGCGGCCGGACCGAGATCGTATCCACGCGGCGGCGTTCGGCGCCGGATCACGTACGCCGCGTAGTGAGGCTTCCCGTAGGCGGTGTTGTTGCTGGATGCCTTCGGATCGAACGGACGAAAGACCGCGAATTCCAGGAACGCGGCGCCGTCGGGGATGGCAGCCTGCACAGCGGCGACGGTCACGGTCTGCGAACGGGCCCGGAACTCCGCATCCCGATCGTTGATCTGCGCTTCGAGCTTCTCCCTTTTCTCCTCCAGTTCCTTGATGAGGCGCTGGTGATCGGTTGGGGCCATGTCTTCAGGGCGGCTCAAGGCCACGCGCGCCAGCTGCGCCATCGTCGCGCCCAGTTGATCGATCAGTCCCTGCTCGGCGGGATCGCCCGCGCGTCGTCGCACGGCCGCAAGCGTGTCGGTCATCGCGTCGAGCACACGCCCCTTGCGCTGCAGCAGAACCAGCGCCGCCAGAGCGGTCGCATCCGGCTGGTCAGGGGCCTGGTACAGACTGAGGGAAATCGTCCGGTCGGTCCGATCCGACATTGAATCGGCGAACGCGCGCCGCTGCCGCTCGGATCCGATGGCGAGGTTCAGCTCCAGCTGAGTCTCGAGAACGGCGTCGACCCGCCGCTGAAACTCGATCGCGCGCGCCGTATCGCCGATCGCGGCGTACGTCCTGGCGATGTTTCCGAGGGAGAACATTGTTCCGTTGTTGTAGGGACCAGCCGATTGCTCCCAGATACGTAACGCCTGGAAATGCGTCTCGAGCGACTTGGGCACGTCGCCCTTGTCGCGATAGACGAGCGCCAGATTGTTGAGGATCGGCGCGATGTCAGGATGGTCGGGCCCGATGATTCTCTCCCTGATCGCCAGGACGCGCCGGTTGTATTCCTCCGCCTGGTCGTAGTTCTTGCGCTGGCGCGCGATCATCGCCAGGTTCTGGAGGGCGATTGACGCTTTGTAGCTCTGAGGTCCGAGCAGCGTTTCGTCAATCTCCAACGCCTTTCGCAACAATTTCTCGGACTCCGCGTAGTCGTGGTTCCTGTCGTTGAGAACGAGAGCCAGGTCGTTCAAGAGCTCCCCGTACAGCAGGTCGTTGGTGCCCAGGCTCCTCTCGACGATGCCCATCGCGCGGCGATCGGCTTCCTCAGCCTTCTCGAAGTCGCCGATGGCATGCCTGAGGAGCGCGAGCATCCCAAGGCATCGGGCGACCAGAGGATGGTTCGGTCCGAGCGCCCGTTCACTGACCTCGAGCGCCCGCGCGGTCACCTTCTCGGCGTCAGGGCGTCGACCCGTGCGGTAGTAGGTGCCTCCGAGCAGCTCCCACACGGACGCGGTCATCGGGTGCTGATCGCCCAGCTTCTGTTCGAACACTTTCTCGGCCCGTTCGTACAGCGACGTCGCGAGGCGCGAGTTCTGCAGGCCGGCGGCGATGTCGCCCAGCATCACGACGATCGCCGCGACGTTCGGATCCTCGGCGCCGCGCACCCGTTCGCCGATCGCAAGCGCTCGCTCGGCGGCACCGCGGGCGTCGCCGAAGTTGCCCTCATCCAGCAGGCGTCGAGCGGAGCCGAGGAGCAGTAGCGTTTCCGCCATGTCTCGATCGTCAACCGTGGCCTTCCGGATTTCGTCGAGACGAATGACATACCGGCCCGCGGGAAGATTGTTCAGCGCCGGCTTGACCAGCACACGGTAGAGGCCGCTCGACTCGGCCACTATCTCGAGATGCTCGTGGCCGTAGTTGCGGTCTTCCTTCACAAATTCAGAAATCACCCCACCATCGGGGCCGATTACCGCCGCGATCGCGTGAATGCCGTGCGCGTCCAGGGTCACGCTCGCGTACTGGTCGGCCCGCAGATCCAGCTCGTAGCCATGCTGGTCGCTGTTCGCCAGTTCACGCTCGACGGCCTCACCAGCGGTGAGGCGCGTGGCTTCGCTGCGTGGCGCCGGCTGCGCGGCGCGGCGAAAGCGAGCCGCGCGAATCGTCTGGGTGGGGGAGCCGAGGATGGCCGCAACGGTCGCGAGTGTCGTAACCGTCATGCGGAGAGCGCGCATCGGCATGCCGCGTCTCATTTCAGTTCTCCGATGAGGATGGCAGCCTAGCCGGGAGCGCTAGGGCACTATCACACGAAAAACGAAGCTGCCCGCCAATCCGCCCGCGGCTCCCGTCGCAGGCATTCCGATGAGCTCAACCATATAGGTTTGCGGCTTCAACAGCGCCGACGGAACCGTCGCTTCCACGATTTTCGCACCACCGGAAGGCTTGGGCTTCAGATCGCCACTCCGCCAGATGACGCGTTCGCCTGCCAGTTCCTTGAGCGACGCACGGTAGCGCACGAATTCGTCGGCTTCGGGCTCCATGCGCAGGGCGATGGCGGCGGCGCCGCGCGGGATCGCCATCGTCGTCATTTCTCCGAGGCCGCGCCTGGCGGCCGTCAGGAGGAAACTTGCAATGACTGGCGTGCCGACCGGCACATTCATGTGCGCCTCGAGCTGCGCGAGTGCCTCGCGGCTGCGCGCCAGCTCTTTTTCCGCTTCGTCGGCGGCGGCACGGCGATCCACCAGCTGCCGTTGCAGCTCCCGCTCGCGCGCCGCGATCGACGCGCTCGCGGCGCGCGACTCGGTTACCTCCGTGCGGAGCCTGCGGGTTTCCAGTGCAAGGTAGCCGGTGGCGACCAGCGCGAGCGATGCGGCCGCAGCCAGCGCCCACCGGGACAGCGACTCCGTGCGGAAGGATCGACGCCCAAGACCTGACGAAGGCTGCTGATACGCGACAAGTGATTCCGCGATCCTCACCTTGTCTCGCGTGGCCGGCGACGAGAGACAGCGCGACTTGAATCGCGCCAGCATGTCGCCTGAGAGCTCTCCCCGCACGTACGAATCCACCAGGTCGTACTCGACCGCGTTCAGCCGATCGGCGAACGAGGGGTCGGTGATGCTCAGCTCGTCGAGACGCTCGGTCTCGTCGTCGGGCAGCGCACCGACCAGATACCGCGCGAGAGACTCGTCGTCAGGCGCGCGTGACGGAAGCGACATCACTACTCCTGATAAGGCGCCTGGGGCCAAAACATTTCACGATCGCCGTTCGCCCGCCAGCACGCAGGCTTCGAGGCGGCCCCGGATGCGGCACGCTCGGATGCTGAGCGCGTTCGGCGTCAGGCCGAGCCGCGCGGCGAGCCTGCGACGCTGCTCGATTTTCGTCCGTTGTTCGCCTTGGTAGTACTCGAGAATTAGCGTTCTCTCGTCGGCGTCCAGCCGCTGCAGACATCGATCGACGCGATCGAGCAACTGCTCGCGCTGTTCGGCAACAGCGTCGGGTCCGCGGGGCGCGGCGAGCGTCAGATCGGCGAGGTTCGACTGGATTGGTTCCCGGCGCACATACTCCAGGAAGACGAACCGCGCCACGATGTAACAGTACCGCGCCGGCGGAGTGTCCGTGATCGCGCCCTCTTCCTCGAGCCGGCGCGCCACGCGGTTCAGCGTCTCGTCGGCGAGCTCATCGGGAGCGCGAGTGCGCTTACGGTCGAAGTAAGCGACCAGCCGTCGGCGCATGTCGAGGTAGCGCTCGCCGCCCGAGTCGACACCCTCATCCAACCAGTTCAGGAACTTGTGGAATGAGCGTGGAGTCTCTATCCAGTCCTTTTTCAGGTGTTGCCTGCGGGCGGAGTCTTCCGCGAGCGCGATTCTAACCTGTGATCCGCAAAAACTCGCGTTGGATCGGATCTCGCTGCTGCGATTTCGCCAGTGGCTAATTCGCAACCATCAGGTTGCCTGATAACATCGTCTCAACACCAGACGCAGCGCCAAGTTCGGTCAGGCGTTACGGCGATGAGAATCAGCCGGCGATCTACCGCACGATGTCCGGCATGAGCGTCACTCGGACGTAGCGAGCGAGATCGAGGTACCTGGCGGCGGCGCGTGTCACCGCGCCGCTGGTGAGGGCCTTGATCTCTGCCGCTTGCTCGCTCACGACATCGCGAAGGAGAGACTCGCCAGTTTCATAGCGGCGCAAAATCTGGTCCAGCAGATACGCGTTGTCTTGGCTGCTCCGATCGAGCTCGCGCTGCAGGTAGCTGCGGATACGTGTCATTTGATCGTCGGTCAACGGCGTGTCTCGTACGGTGGCCACTTCCTGGAGCACGCGCGGCACGAGGCTCTCGACTTGGGCAGGATCGCAGGTCCACTGGATGGTGATGCGATACTCCGGCCGCGGATATCGGCTGGTCTCCGATTCGGCGGAGATGGCGTAGGTGGCCCCGAGTTGCTCGCGGATCGCGTCGCTCAAGCGGCCCTGCAGCAGGAGCGTCGCCGTCTGCAGCGCAAGCCGGCCCTGCGGCGTGAACTCGAACGGTCCGCTGAACACGATCGCCACCTCGCTCTTCGGCGCGATCCCCTTCCGCACCGTCGTCTGGACGATGCCGGCGGGCGGTCTGACGCCCTGGTCGCGCCAGGTCTCGTGCGCGCGAGTCGCGGGAAGACTCGCAATGTAGGTTTCAACCAGCGGACGCATCGCCTCCAGCGTGAAGCTGCCGACGAACACGAAGGTGAAGTTGCTGGCGTCGGCGAAGCGCGCTTTGTAGAACGCGAGCGAGGTGTCGAGATTCCACTCCGCCACGCTGGCCGACGTCTCCGGCTGACGGCGCGGATCGTTCCCGCTCAGTGCCGAGACCAGCGTCTGGTTGAAGAGGACGTCCGGGCTCGCCGATTGATCGGCCAGCATCGCGAGCGCACCCGCCTTCATCGCGGCGAACACCGTCGGATCTGCGCGCGGCGCGGTGAAGCGCAGGTACATCAATTGGAACATCGCCTCGAGGTCTCGCGGGGCGCTGCCGCCGCGCATGCCTTCGCGGATCTCGCTGATGAACGGCTGGACGGCGAGCGATTTGCCGTTCAGCAGCTTGTCGAGCACCACTTCGGAGAACGCGCCCACTCCACCCGCGGGGATGACATCGTCGGCGACCCGAGCCGAGAAGAAATCGGCATCGCTCGCGAGCGACGTCCCGCCTGGCGCCGTGGCCTGGAACAGGATCTGATCCGCCTTCAACGTCGTCGGCAGGAGCGCCACCGTGGCGCCGTTCGACAGCGTCCATTCGGTCACATCGCCCTTCTGGACGGTCTTGACGATGCGCCCTCTCGCCGGCGGATGTTCCATCAACGCCCGCCCGGCGCCTTCGTCGACATAGGCGGTCACCGATCGGGCGGAAGCGGTTTCGACCGCGGCGGCCAGCTGCGATTCGGTGGGCGGCACCCGTCCCGCAACATCCGGTGTCAACGCGACCACCAGCCGATTCGCTTCCGGAAACCAGTCCGTGGCCAGCGCGTTCATCTCGTTCAACGTGATCTCCGGCAGGAAGCGGCGGTGAAACGCCAGCTCCTGCCAGATGGTTGGCAGGGCTTCACGCTGGAGAAAGTTGCGCGTGTATTCGTCGGCGCGGCTCGACGACTCGCGATCGGGGCTCTCCTCGGCGGCGCGCTCGGAGGCCGCCAGGCTCGCCGCTTTCGCCCGTTCAAGTTCGGTGGCAGTGAAGCCGAATGTGGTGACGCGTTTCAACTCGCTCACCAACGCGTCGAGTCCACGCGCGACGCCGTCGTTCGGCACCATCGCCTGCAGGGTCGCCTGATCGCGCGTCTTCGGCGCCGGAAACAGACCGCGGCCGGCGGCGGCGCGCAGGAACGGAGGCCGCTCGCCGTGGGCGACCTCGCCGAGCCGATCGCCGAGCATCTGGGCGAACAGCTGATCCTTCAGGATGTCGCGATAGCCGCCAATCGATCCTTGATTGCGTGCCGGCCGGAGATCGCTGAGGCTCACGACGGTATTGGTGCTCTCCTTGTCGGTGAGGACCGCGTAGCGGGTGGTGGCGTGCTCCGGCACGTCGAAGATCGGCCGCGGCCGCTCGGACGCAGGATTGTCGATCGCCGAGAAATGCTGGCGAATCATCGAGGCAACGGCGTTCTTGTCGACGTCGCCGACGACAATCACCGCCATCAGATCCGGCCGGTACCAGTCGCGATAGAACCGCACCAGCTGTTCACGTTGCGCCGTCTGGATCACCGCCGGGTCGCCGACCGGCGATCGGTCGGCGTATCGCGATCCCTCCAGCTGTACATGTCGCATCTTGTCTGCGGTACGTTCGTCGGCGCCGAGATTGCGCCGCCACTCGGCGAGCACAATGGCACGCTGGCGCTCGATGGCGGCATCGGCGAAGAGGGCGCCGCCCGCCCAGTCTTCGAGCACGGTCATCGCCTGGTCGAGAGTGCCCGGCCGATCGGTCGGCACGCGCAGCGAGTACTGGGTGTCGTCGAAGCTGGTCACGGCGTTCGCGTCCGAGCCGATGCTGAGGCCGATCGACGCCAGGAAGTTGTCGATGGTCTGCCCCGGGAAATGCCGTGAGCCCTGGAACTGCATGTGCTCGACGAAATGCGCGAGACCGCGCTGGTCGTCGTCTTCGAGCACCGATCCAGCCTTCACGACCAGTCGCAACTCGGCCTGGCGCGCGGGCCTGGGATTCTGCCGGATGTAGAAGCGGAGGCCGTTGGGCAGGCCGCCGATCATCACCTCCGGATCGACGGGCATGTCGGCCGAAAGCGGGTAGCCCGCCACCGATGCAGCGGTGGTTTCGCGGCCGCTCGCGACCTGCGCGGCCGGCGTTCCGACGCTACCAGCAATGAGTAGACAGATCAGCAGACGCGCGGTCGCGTGCCGAAGAGAGTGGAAGGCGATTGGCATAAGGCTGAAATCCAGCGTTGTTCTATCGTCGCATGGAAGAACCCGCCCATTGGCGGCAAACGAGGGCGCTCCAGAGGCTCGGCTCAGGTAATCTGCCCACGCCTGGGTCGTCGTAGAGACGCGGCGTCAGCGGATCGCGTTCGAACCGCTGCCCCAGCCGGACGCCAGAGGTGTTCTGTAGAGGGAACGGTACTTGGAAGCCTCGAAGGTCACAGCGAGGGCAGCTTCGTCTCGAGCCTGACCAGATAGTGGTTTTCCATCGAGTGATCCTCGATCTTCTCGATGCCGCCTCTCAGGATCTCGGCTGCCCGGTCGCGGAAGGCCTTCTCGTGCTCTTCTGTGAAATCACCCGTGATGACGCTTTTGAGGCCGTCCGCCACGAGGCCGGCCACCTGACCAAGAGCGTTGAGGTTGAACGCGCCCTTGGCAAACGTGAGCGCGCCGGTCAACGTCTCCACGGCGGACTCGGCATTGCTGGCTTGGCCGGCGTGATCGAAGGACAGCTGGCCGCCGTAATGACAGAAGCCCATCGTGAACAACGGCACTCTGGGCACGATGTCGCGGTCGTTGACGAAGCGGAAGATGCCGGACCCGAGCTTCGCATTGAGCGCGTCGGCAAAGTCTTTATCCCCAACGCGCGGCTGGCCGAACGTATAGACGCCCTGCACAGGGATCTTGTTCACAAACAGCGCCTGCGCCGCGCAGAGCTCCGCGAGCGCGCCACCGAGGCTGTGCCCGGTGATCCAAATCGTCTTGTTGCCCCGATTGAGCAGACGCCGCGGGAGGATCTCTTCGTTGCCGACGCCCCATACATTGCGAAGGGCACTGTAGAACCCGTCGTGCACGTGACCGACGGTGTGGGCCCAGGCACCGCGAGTGGCGCGGAAGTCGACAAACCAGTCCATCGGACGATTCGGCTGCGTGCCGCGGAAGGCGACGATGATGGCGTCGGGACTCTCGGCGACGAAGCCCTGCGTGTCGGCGTTGTCGAAGAAGTCGAACGGTCCGGTGAATCCACTAACCGCCGCCCACTTCGAGACCTGTGCCGGTTGCCGGTAGGCCACGGCCGACGCCTGGGCCAGGATCTGAGCATTGGTCTTGGAGAACGACGCCGCACGTGGTTCGAATGCCATGATGGCGTTCCTTTTCTCGAGGCCTGCAGGAGCAGTATAGTGCGGCCCGCATTCGGCTCCGAGCACGTCACTTCCGGCCGATGACAAAGCGGGCACGCGTCAGCCTCGCCGCGCCGCCTCGATGGAGGCGACGTCGACCTTCTTCGTCGGCCGGCACGCACCCATGCACCAGAGTCAACGTTTGGCGGCGCCGCTCGGCGCCGGTAGCTGCCCGAGTTGTCGCAACGTGCCGAGATCATCGCGGGCGGCCCAACTCTCGACAATCTTGCCGTTGGAAAACCGGAAGATCTGGATCGCCGGCGTTCGCACGGTCTTCCCGGTCGGCGGCATGCCCATAAAGCCAACGGTGTCGGTCCCGATCGCGGTGTAACGGCTGACGACGAAATCGCCCTCGGCGATCATGGCTTCGACGTTGATGCGAAGGTCGGGCAGCATCGACCGCAGCATCCTGACGATCCGCTTCACGTCTTCCGGGCCCTGCGCCGGAAATGGATCGCCGGGATCGTGGCGTACGTAGCCGGGCGCGACGATCTCGTCGGCCACCGTGAGATCGCCCTTGCTCCACAGTTCCTCACTCCAACGAAGTGCGACGGCCTTGTTCTGTTCGATCATCGTGCCTCCAGTAGCGATCCGCTGCGCGGCGACGCTCCCGGCGACGGCGACGGCAAGAAGCGCTGTCGTACCCGCCACCTTGGTCTTTGTCTTCCAACCGGCTGTCTGCCCTGTGCTGGTCATCGCTGGCCTCCGTCCTCAGGTTAGTGACTGATGCGGCACCAGCCATTGATCTGGATCAAGAAACGACCTCGTCGGGCGGAAGAGCGCGGGTGTCTACTTCCGCGACAGGTCTTTGCGGATGCGACTGATGGTCTCGGGCGAGACGCCCAGGTATGACGCCACCATCCATTGCGGCACGCGCTGCGCGATCGTCGGAAACGTGCTCATGAAGTCCAGGTAGCGCTCCGCCGCGGTTGCGCTCAAGGCCTTGACGATGCGCCGATCCTTGGCGGCGGCGTGCTTCTGAAGCCCGGCGCGCATCGCCGCCGAGTAGCCCGGGACGCGATCGACGACCTGCTGCTGAGCCGGCGAATCGATGAGCAGCACATCCGAATCCTCGATCGCGGCGAAGAAATACTGGGACGGCGTCCTGGTGTTCAGGCTGATCGCGTCGGCGAGCCACCATTGTTCAGGTGCGAACTGGACGACATGTTCTTTGCCCTTGCCATCGATGACGAAACTGCGCAGGCAACCGCGCGCGACGAACGCGGCATAGCGCGCCACCTCGCCGGCGCGCTGGAGGAACTCTCCCGCGGCCAGCCTCCGAGGCAGGAACATCGTCCCCATAAAGGCGAGTTCCTCTGCGGAGAAGGAAGCACGAGCCACGAGGTATGCCTGCAACACGTCGAACGGCGACTGGTCATCTGCCATGAGAAGCAGCCTATTCTGGCCCAGGCGCCAGCCGCGCGCTGGGGAACGAACTAATTCGAAAAGCATAGCCGCACCGGAGACGCAATGAGATATCGTTCGCGGCAGGAGGAGCGATGGGCGTACCACGACCTGTCACGTACGTAGTATTGGCGACGCTGGGGATGGCCGGCGTTTCGATTTCGCGCAGCGGCGTTCAGGCTCAGGCTCAGGCTCAGCGTGAGATCCTCGCGTGGGCGCCGATGCCAACCGAGCCTTCGAAATGGATCGCCCCAAACCGGCCGCACTGGAAGCTTTCCGAGCTGCTCGCCAAGCACAAAGCCGAGCCAAACTGGAGCGAGTCCATCGTCAACGACGGGACGCTGCGCGCTGAATACATTGCGATGGCGCCGGG
>Ga0157375_10001797_pt1 | contig 18393 bp, 33 predicted proteins | sample M35metaG_FD_115311 | JGI IMG/M metagenome (GOLD analysis project Ga0157375, IMG submission 115311) | Miscanthus rhizosphere microbial communities from Kellogg Biological Station, Michigan, USA - M3-5 metaG | ecosystem: Host-associated > Plants > Roots > Rhizosphere > Soil | place: USA: Michigan... | reverse complement strand
TACCTCAAGTTCGCGAGGAACCAGAAGCACGAGCAATTTCAGGAAGATCGCTGGCGATTGCTTCATCACCCTGTCGATGGCCTGACGCCCTCCGTCGCGGAAGGCGCGATGCATCTCCCGGATCGTGTCGGCGTTCAGATCACGGCGCGCACGAGCTGAACTGCCTCCAGGATTGCCAGACTGCCCCGGTTGGAACGGTCGTCCGACGATACGCTTACCGGTGGTTGGATCGGTCTGGGGCATATTGCTGAATCCATGCTGCCGCTGTGCTTCGGCATCATGCCCCTATTGCCTGAGTCTTTGCTAGGCCGCGACCTTTGCAATCCGTGCCCTGGATCGCTGGTCAACCTAGCTTGGCGAGCTGCAACCGTAGCAGGAGCTGGGCGAGCTGTGCCGCGTTCTCGTCCTGGCGCTTATCCATCCAACCCGGACACATCCAGACGCTTGCCGTCACCCCATCGGGCACCGCGACCGCCGACACCCATCCGTCGCCTGGAGCATAGGCCGCGAGGTGTCCGCCGATGCATTCCAGGGCCGTGACCATCGCGGCGACTCCTTTGCTTACAGATAGCCGTCGTCGGTAGTGTTTCGCTTGTTGCAACAAGCACATAGGCCGCGCGCGCGAGGCAAAAAGCGTAACTGATTCGAATCCACTTGGTCAAATAGTAGGTGTCGCACCACTACATCTAGTAGGTCGCCAGTGGATAACCGCACAAGATTAGGTCCGCTTTGATATACAGTGAGTTTGATACTTAGCAATCTAATGAAATTATCTTGCGCTATGACATGACGACAGAAACAGCGTAGAAAAGCCTTATGGCAAAGCTCGATTGGCGACGTGCGCGCACCTATCGGTTCGAGCGAGAGCCGGAAGGCACCGACACTGCGGAGTGGGCCGAGCGGCACCGCGCCCAGGTACGCAAGCTCAAGCTCACCTGCCGCGCTTGCGGGCACCAAGGCCGCGCTCGCGCTCGCCTGGACGCGCGCTTCGTTTGCTCCAAGTGTGGCTCCCACCGCATCAAGCCCCAGCTCGATCTTTGATGTTGCACTGCAGCGTCAATCCAGGCTCGGTTTGCAACTAATGCTGCACTGCTTTTGCCCTGACATAACGTCATATCGAAAATAAACATTTGTGCTCTGACAAGGGCTTAAGCTCAAACCCCGCCACGGTGTCATGGTCGAGCCTATCCGAGGGGGCATGCCGTGCTATTGGGAGGGCTCTACCAACCCACTACACCCATGGAGTCTGACATGTCTAACGAAGTGAACTTCCGCAAAGTCGGCAATACCTGGATGGTCGTCAGCACCGAGCCGCTGACGGCGGGCGACACCGTGCCGGTGACGCTCAAGAGCGGCAACCGCAAGCCGGTCAAGCTGGGCCGCCTCGTGGGCTACGTCTACACCATCGAGGGCGAGCGCCAGGAGGGCAACACCCGCCGCAATAGCTGGGAGCGGGAAGGCATGGAGCGCGACTACAACTAAGCCTGACGCTTCGCAGGAGGGTGCCGCGCGCACCCTCTCACGAAGCGCCATCGCTTCGCACCACGCAACAAGGAGTCTGACAATGTGGCGTGACCTCCTCGAAAACCTCGAACGCGCGCTATTCCTGGTGAACCTCGCGGCCATCGCTGCGGGGCTTATCCTCACCTACGTCTATGGAGTCTGAACATGACACGATCACAAACCAAGGCCGCCGAACTATCGGCCAAGCTACGCGCCCGCAATCCCCTGATCATCGTTCGCACCCGCGAGGAGCACCGAGTCGAGCCTTGGCTTTTCGAGGCAGCGGCAAAGGCCGGTTACATCCCTCGCACTTGGGACGTCGCGTCGGGCATACGCAACATGGATGGAACGCCGCTCTATCCGAACATCGAGCAGCAATCACAGACGCGGACCATTGACGGCACCCTGGACATTATCGCCAACCTTGCGCGCGACATGGCCGCAACCAAGGAAGCGCCCCGGCGCTTTTGCTGGGTGCTACGGGACGCCACCCCGTGGCTTATGGGCATGCCTGGAGCACAGCCCACGCGCCAGCTACGCAACCTCTGCAGGATGTTCCCCCTGCCACCCCGAGCGCAGCCGGTAATCATTCTCACCCCTTCCACCGAGCTGCCACCCGAGCTGGCCGGCCATGCCACCATCATTGATTGGCCGTTGCCAGATCGCGAAGAGATCGCAGCCATATTGGACACCGCGATAAGCAACCTCCCAGCCGAGCTGCAAGAGACTGCCGCACCGAACGGGCAACGCGACGCAGCCATTGACGCAGCCTTGGGGCTCGCGGGCTATGAGGCCGAGAACTGCTACTCTGACTCCATCGTGCGCCTTCGCAAGGTGGACCCCGTCAGCGTCAACGCCGAAAAGAAACGGATCATATCCGCCTCGAAGATTCTCGAAGTAATGGACTATCTCGAAGGAGGCTTTGAGGCTGTCGGCGGGCTCGATGCCATCAAATCATGGGTCGGCCTTCGCAAGCTCGCGTATGGCTTGAAGGCTCGTGCCTATGGCGTGCCTATGCCAAAGGGCATGGTGATCGTAGGCATTTCAGGTTGCGGCAAGACCTACACCGCTAAGGCCATCGCGTGGGAGCTGGGCAAGCTCCCTCTTTTCCGGTTCGACATCGGCGCGATGAAGTCAAAGTATGTGGGCGACTCGGAGGCCAAGATTCGCCGCGCGCTCGATACCATCGACACCGCAGGCCCGTGCGTTGTGTTGGTCGATGAGATGGAGAAAGCCTTCGCTGGTGCGTCCCAAGGCGCGGCGGACGGTGGCGTGAGCGCCGACGCGATGGGTACCTTTCTAACCTGGATGCAAGAGCGCAAAGGCCAAGCCTTCATCGTGGCCACTTGCAACGACGTCAGCGGACTCCCGCCGGAGATGCTGAGAAAAGGAAGATGGGACGAGTTGTTCTGGTGCGACCTTCCCACCATTGGCGAGCGTGCCGCGATCCTCGACGCGACGTTGACGCTTCATAAGCGCGTCATGGACGACCCGAGCGTGCAGAAGGTAGCGAAGATGACGGAAGGCTTTAGCGGTGCCGAGCTGGCCGCGCTGGTGCCGGATGCGCTCTTTACCGCCTTCGCGGACGGCGAGCGGGACCTTAACGTGAGGGACTTGCTTGCTGCCGCATCCAGCGTGAAGCCTCTCAGCGAGACGGCGAAAGAGAAAATCACCAAGATGCGCGAATGGTCCGTTGGTCGCGCTCGCCCCGCCTCTACCCCAGTAGAGGCAACCGAGAGCAAGACCGCCACGGGCCGAACGCTCGACATCTAACCTGGAGCCCATGCCACAGGCCGGGGAACCTGTGGCATGAACGGCAGGCTAGAACCTTGCCAGCATCATGACATGGTGTCATGATGGACGCTCACGACGAACAAGGAGTCTGATATGAGAGTCTCGACACTACGCCCCGGTTTGATGGTGCAAGTCCGCACCAGCATCACGGGCAACGTGAAGTATCGCACGCAAACCCTAACGCCCGACTACACCACGGACGAGGGCGAGCGAAAGGCCGAATGGTCAACCGAGCGCACCGTTCGCAACCCCGCAGAGCATGAGCTGGCAGTAAAAGCCCGGAGCGCGATCCGCTCGCGCATCCAGGGAGTCTGCATCCAGTCGAACGCTTTCAGCCTGTCGTGCCTGGAGAACAAAGCAGACGAGCTGGACGCCGCGATTAAGGAAGCGAACACCATCGCGGATGACTTCAATCGCGAGGCCGAGGTTACTAGGCTTATTGCCTACATAACCGTCTATCGTATCGAGCAAGACGACGCCCGCGCCTTAGCTGCCATCAATAAAAACATCCGCGAGTTGATGGATACAATGGCAGAAGGACTCCAGACGCTGGACGTTGAGAAGGTCCGCGCCGCAGCCAACGACGCCCGCGCCCTTGCTGGCATGCTCACGGACAGCGCCAAGGAAGAGGTACAGCAGGCGGTAGACCTTGCGCGCAAAGCCGCACGCCAGCTCAAGACCGCAGGCGAACAAGGTGCAGCCGAGATTGACCTTGTTACCATCGGGCGACTCAAGGAGGCTCGCACGAGCTTCCTCGACCTGGACGAGGGCGAGGCCATCGGCACCGTTGAGTCCGAAGGTCGGGGCCTGGACCTGGAGCCGGAGCCGGTTGAGATCAAGGCCGCGCCCGCTTCCTCTCCCACGTTCGACCTGTGAGGCGAGCCATGGACATCGAAGCAATCTTAGAACGCGCAACAACCGTTCAGGTGTTGATGGATGCGCTAAAGCGGCGCGTGCAAGGCAAGCCAGGACACCAGAACGCGCGCCCGCCGGAGCTATTAGCCAAGGCACAGCGCACCCTAGAAGACATTGCTGGCCTGTTAGCGGAGTCTGACCATGCCCTGTGATAGGAGATTGAAGCCGCGCCAGACTATCTCGCAGCGTGCGGCAGAGATTCGCGCAGCGACGGAGCGGCTCTCAGCCGCTCTTGTTGCTGGGCGAGTGCAAGTCAAGATTGGCGCGAACGGCGTGCCAGTCTTTACCGGCTGGGATGAGTCCTCGCGCGATGGACTCTCGGATGCGTGCGCCTATCGGCAAATCATGGCCACGGGCAGCTCGCTTGCAAAGCTCGCATTCGAGAAGGCCCAACTAATGTCCGGGCACCGCATCAATAACCAAGCTATCGCACAAGGCGTGCACTCGCACGATGGAGGCCAGACATGGCACAGCCACAAGGGATGACATGCGAAGACCTCCGCCTAATGGTGGCAGAGGGACTCGAGGACATGGACGCGGAGACGCTGGTCAAGGTGGTGCGCGCTATGTACGGGGCGCGCATACGCTGGAGCAACGCCAAGGACTGCTATCTAGTCAACTTACCCGATTGAAAGGAGTCTGACATGAAACGGATACTCCTCCGTTCCATCACTGCGCTTGCGTTGACCACATCGGCCAGCGCGCAAGCGCCTGGATGGATACCAACCGGCGAGTGGCAGTGCGGCCCGCATGTGCGGGTCGTAGTGTCTATTGACGGATTCGGTGCCATGGATTTCTTCGTGCAAGGTGCATGGTTTGATAACCACTACACCGTGCGGCGTGGCCAGCTATTCTACAACGCGATTCCATGTGTCTCTGTGGGCAACGTGTGGCCCCCACAGCCGCCACGCAAACGGCAAACCACTGCCCCCGATTGCGATGAATTATCGAAGGACCGGGACAAGTACCGGGCAAGCACTTGCGACAACGACTGATGAAACCCGAAACGCTAATCGCGCTCGCCCTAGTGCTGGCCATCGCTATTGCAGCGGTGGCCATCCTGGGGGCGTGCCAAATGCCTCTACGATAGGAGTCTGATCAATGAACCGCAAAGAACGCGAGGAACTAGGATTGCAGAACGCCCGCGACTTGGGGCGAGAATACTACCAGACGCAGCCTGACCTAATGTTGAGTGAAGTAGCACGCGAGGGTGCAATGCGCTGGGCCTGGAAACCTGCGGAGATTGCCTTCCTGGAAGGGTACCAGGAAGCACGCAAGCAACACGAAGAGTTCTTAACCGAGAAGGAGTCTGACGATGACCAACATAACACGCCTCTCTAAGCCACTCACATGCAGTATATGCGGCGAGAAGATCACACCCCATCCGATCAGTGGCTGGGCCGGTGGTAACAACGCTGATCCTATCAATGATGGCCGGTGCTGCGATGATTGCGATGCAATGGTGGTGATCCCCGAACGCATCGCTCGCATCTACCGGGCAACGCGAAAGGACAAGCCATGAAAAGGCATCCCACGTTGCGTCAGCTCTTCGAACTCGCGCGCGACAACGCCGTGAGGATATTCCACGACCAAGGCGAGGTAACACCGATCTGGCACGCTGTACCGGAAGGCGACGGCGATCATCTTCTGATCGCTACGCCCTGGAACGACGAAGACGAGAAGGAAATGGCTCTGGAAGCCATACGGGATATGTTCCAAGAAATGCGTGTTCAGAGCTATGTGAATATCTTGGAAGCCTGGGCCGTCATGGGAGGCGATCTTAATGCGATCAGTTCCGTGCGTCCCTCCCAGCACCCGGATCGCCGCGAGGTGGTTAGAGTCACCGCCGAGAACCGCGAGGGCAAGACCCTATCGGGACAGTTCTACATTTTGCGCCCCGAACATGGCCAAGCTACTCTCTCTCCGTTCCATGAAGACCCACCTAACCTGATCACGGCAGGCCGCATGAGCGGCTTGCTGACCCCAGCAACAGGAGGGCCGCACTGATGCGCCTTGGCAAAGACCGACATACTCCACGGTCGCGCTGTCTTGGTTGCGGACGTAAGATCGACGGCGCAACCTATGTGGGAGAAGAAGATCAGGCCCCCGATCCTGGCGACGTGACAGTGTGCATCTATTGCGGACACATCCAGGCGTTTGATGATGACTTAAAACTGCGAGAGCTGACCCCTGTGGAACAACTGGATATCGCTGGTGACCCGCGCATTTTGGCGATCCAACGTGCGCGAGCCATCGCAGAGAAAATGGAGAAAGACGAATGACAGCCAATCAATATCGACACGCACGCCGCGCCCTGGATTGGAGTCACGCCAGGATGGCAGACACCATCGGCAAATCAGAACGGCAGTCTTTCCGTTATGCCAGTGGTGAGGTCGAAATACCGGATACCGTCGCCAAGCTGGTGCGGCGTCTAGTGCAAGATCGCCTGACTCTGAGTTCACGCAAGTTCGATGAAATGATCCACACGCTCTGACTACCAAGGAGTCTGGCAATGATCGACATGGCAGACCCGAGCTTTGCGGCCACACGAAGAGTCGAGCAAGTAGACGGCGGATACGTCGTCTTCGTAAAGCCCCCGCCCATCATCGGAGAGCTTCCCGAGCGACACGTTGTGCTGACCAATGATCAGTATCAACGCTATCTGCTATGGCGCGAAGGGCCGCTGATGATCCAGGAGGCTCTCCCCGAGCTAACCGACAGCCAGCGCGAAATCCTGATGACTGGGCTGGATGACGCTATCTTCGACAAGATCGCAGACGGCTCAGACGAATAAGCAAAGCCCGGAAGGTGTGTCGGGGGACTATGCCTTCCGGGCTTCTCTGCGTCCGTTCCGCTAAGGGGCTTGGGGGGCAAGGACCAAGCGGATTAGACGAAGCTGTCAAAATCAGGCGGCGCACCGACTCGATTCGCCTGCCACTGAATATATCCCGATAGCTCTTCTGCCACCTGATAGCTCCTCGCCAGCGCCTGCCAGCGGTAGGCCATCTCACTGAAATTGTGCCGAGAAATCACGTCGTAGGTCTTGTCGTTCGCCATCTTGCGGCAAGTCTCGGCACGCTCAAGGCATATTTCAGCTTGTCCACTGATCCGTGACGTCATGTCAGCATTCTACTCCCCGAATCATTTCCCCATTGTACGATTTTATACAAATCCACGAGATTTTCTGACCGCTTTGTGAAGTGCCATCACACACTCCCAGCATGGGCACCCCAGCCTATGTCGTCCTGTCAGGTAGGAAATCTCCGCCTCGGTAAATCCATGAGTCCGCAATAGGTTCCGCGTCTCCAGCCAGTACGGCCCGCGCATGAGCCTTTGCACCACGCGCAAGTCCGCCGCCTCCGGCCCGTGCACGTAGAGCCGAAGCGCCAGGAGCTCGAACCGAATAGCGTCAGAAGTTGAACGAGTTGGACTGGCCACTGCCGGGATTCTTCTTGCTCTTGGCCCACTGAATCTGGGTGAATCTAATCCACTGACTCACCTCGGGACCAGGAGCCATCGCGGTGACGTTCTTCATGCTCCAGTCGGGCCAGACCTTGAACTTGTCCTTGTATTTGTGAGCAGCCCAACCCTGATTGTATCCTCTGGCCAGCGCGTAGCCCTTGAGCTGGGAATAAAATCTGGTCTTCTCTGCCATCGTGTAGGTGTTGGGATTGCGGTCACCCTTCCCGCGAAAGGTGCCGGTGAACTCCACCAGCTCACCGTCCTGCTCGTAGATTTTGCTCTGGGGTATCTCACGCACGAAGCCGCAGCCTGGGCAGACTTTCACGCCCACCGGGATCAGGCAGGTGCACTGGGGACACGGCTTGGGAAGGGGCTTCGCGCGCTTGATGGTGGCGACGTCGAAGCGCCCACTGGATAGCTTCTCGTGGATGATATCCGTCACGAATCCCAGTCGTGACGTCGTGTCGGTGTGATCCAGGATCAGCGCCCTGTCCTTGCCCTCGGCAGTGCGTAACGAGCGCCCGATGATCTGCGTATAGAGCATCTCGGATTTGGTCGGTCTGGCCAGGATCAGGCACCGTACATCCCAATCGACTCCGGTCGTCAAAGTCCCAATGTTTGCGACTATTCGATAGGTGCCGTCGTGGAAGCCCCTACGGATGGCAGCGCGTTCTTTGGGCGAGGTGTCGGCGTCCTGGTAGGCGCAGGTGATGCCAGCATCCTGGAAGCGTTCCTGCATGTTGCGGGCGTGGGCACAGTCAACGCAAAAGAGGAACGTCTTGTCTCGATTCCACTTGTCCTGCCACGTCTTGACCACGTTCGCGACCAGGGCCGAGCCCTGCATAACGCCGGAGAGCTGGGCTTCGTCGTAGTCGCCCGCCGTGTCCTTGACCTTGCTCAGGTCGGGGCTGTCAGACGCATAGACGATGAACGGGCTCAGGTATCCCTGATCGATCAGTTCTTTCGTCGTGCTCATGGTCTGGAGCGATTCGAAGTAGCGCCCCAGCCCCTTCGTCCAGGGCGTAGCACTCAGACCAATAAACGGCGTGTTCTCCCAGCCCGGAGCGCCCCCAGTTGGAATGCCGTCCTTGTCCAGTATCCCCATCCACCTGACATGCTCTTTGTGGAGCTGGTGGCACTCGTCAATGATCACCACCCTGGCGTCGGGATACTTCCCGCGCGAGCGGATCGTCTGGATGGACGCGATCTGCACCGGACGCGACCAGTCGGTTTCCTTGTGATCAGCCTGGATCACGCCGATGTTCTGGATGCCCTCGGCGGCGAACATCTCCAGCGTTTGGTCGACCAAGCTAATCGCCGGGACGCAGAACACCATGCGGTTGTTCTTGCGCTGGGCACCCAGGATGATCTCAGCGGCTAGACGAGTTTTCCCGGCCCCAGTCGGAGACTGCACGCAGAGCCGCTTGACGCCCTGTCCAACGCTATCCCGGATGTCCTGGAAGGCTTGAGCTTGGTAGTCACGGAGAGGAGTCACGCGGCACCTCACATAGAAACGCCCACCCGGAGGAGTCTGACGTACTCCGGGCAGGCGTTAAGCTGCATGAACCCGCCAGGACCCATAACAGCGATGGTGAAGATGCCATGTCAGACTCCAGAAATCAACCTAACCCTCCTGGCGCAAAGATCAAGTCAACTACGCGCGATGTTACTTCTTGCGACGTACTTTTCGACGTTGCTTCACTTTGGTTTTCGTCTTGGACTTTCTCATATCAATCCTCCTTGTCCATCAATCATGTAGGCAAAGAAATCTTGGATACAATCCGTGTGTACTGGAAGTCCACCTAGCGGCGCATCTGTGTACGTCACCCGCTCGAACTTGCCGCCAACTTGGTAACACACCGGACACCGAGCCTCAGAGGACACCTTTACACCGCGAAGCTGAAACTTTGCTCTGGGCGGCGCGACCGGCTTGGGTGGCGGTTGAAGCGTCGGATTGTACTTCGGCCTCGGCGGAATCAGCGGAGGGCGTTTTGTGCTTCCTCCGAGCAGCTCCAGCAGCTCAGACGGCTCCCGTAACAACGATGAACCTTGCTTGATCACATGGCACGGTCGTTTTGGTTGGAGCGGCTCTACAGGCGCACTTGCCAGGACATCGCCCATGCACCAGCCGCAAAGCCAATACGTGGGGTGATCCTCTGCCGATATCAGCAAGTAGGCCCAGTCTAGTTTTACTGCACCCACTGGAGAGATAAGACTGCGAAGATGATAGGGGATGCCCTTCACGTCGATCTTCAAACTCGGATGTTCCAGGTCCGCCACCTGCGTCGGATCATCCAGTATCTCGTTATGCCATACCGTCATCGGCAGATAGATGTGTCCCGCGCATTCCGTTCTCATCCCGAGCTTTTCTTCTTCTATCGCCTTTGCCTCTGACACATTGCGATTGTTGGTATGCACGGAGCCTCGTTGCCGCCGCTTCATGTAGCGAGCAATCCCACGTTCATCGCTGAACTTGATCCGCTCTTCGGGAAGCGTGATCCGGACGCCAATCATGGCTTTGGCTCCCATGTGATCCGGTCCAGTTTGATCTCGCCCTTTGGCTTTTGCTCAAACACAAACCACGCGAACGCAATCGAGCTCGACACGCGATTTCCGACCCAGCCATCCCGGTGCATCATCGGAAGCCTATTACGGAATACATGAATACGAGCGAGATTGCCGTCGATCAGGTCGCTGCGGTTCGTGCCCTCCAGGAACGCCAACCGAAGGAGCATGATCACCTTGGGACAGAGCCGAAGCCCGTGCCGCACGAACTGGGTGGCCAGCTTGTAGGGAGGATTCGTAACGATGCACTCGCATTTGTCCGGGATTTTCCACTCCATCAGAAAATCCCGCCCTGGGAAGTGCGTGGGATCGCCGTAGTCAGTCAGATCGCTGGCGAGGACAACGTAACCAGCACCCCGAAGCACATCCACAATAGCGCCGCGACCCGCGCACGGCTCCCATAGGTGCGTTGGGAGTCGCTCGACCTTGAGCAGCGCATGCACCGCCTCCGGTGGCGTCTCGTAGAGGTCTTCTTTGCGTTCACTAAGCGGATGCTTCTTTGGTGTCGTGCTCAGACCGTCCATGCTCGTTCACCACTATCCACACATGACCGTCATTGTACTCGTTGTCCCACCGCAGATTCAGTTCCTCCAGATATCTGTCATCCCATGTCAGCCCGCGACTCACCATCCAGTCCAGGATCAGTTTAGCGCGGCCATCCAGGTCCCCGCGTATCTTGGGTGGGAAGAGCATCTTGCACGTATAGGCCCCACTAATGGGGGGTACCGTCTGCAATCGCTGCAACATATAGTAGGCGTCGGCTTGCTTGATCCAGGCTCGATATCGACCGGATTTCACTCGCCCAAAGCCTGTACCGCCCTTACGATTAGCAAAGGCATTGTTAGCTGACGGGGCAACAGGGAGCGAGAAAGTTAGCATTGACTTCGGCCAAGATCGTATTACAAATACAACACACATCGCAACAGGAGTCTGACATGAAGTCTACCATCTTTTGCGCTGCCCTAGTGTTATCCACCAGTGCATATGCCGAGCCGATTATCGATCCGCTGCGGACCCATCTCATTGCGGGCTGGATGAAGTACTGCACTGGAACCTTCGACACTCCTGGCAACAAGAAGTCATGGACGCCCAAGGAAATCTCCGACTTCTGCAGTTGCGGTTCCGTCACCATGGCCGACCGGACCACGCAGGAGATGTACGACGCACGCCAGCGAACGGGAGAGTACGCCAAGGAGTGGTGGACGATGCGGGAAGAGGTCAGGGTGTACTGCACGGACAAGTACGTGAAGACTCCCAACGTGGACGATATCAAGGATAAGAAGTGGTAGTTTATCAAGAACTGATAAACCTAACGAGTTAGGCGGGACAGGGTATAGCTCATCGGCCAGCGCGAGGGTCGGTGCTCAGAAAGGTGACCTGCGGTCCTTGTCCCGTGGGGCGATTGCCCCAGTTAGTCATACGTTCAAGGTCACTAGCTCGCGCACTAATTCCCTGGCGGAGGACGCCATGCAACGTCGCAAGCATATCAGTTGGAAGACCAAGTGCGCCAGCGCGCTGCTGTTTGCGTCCCCCATGATGTACGACGACGCCAAGAAGATGACCGAGGACCAGTTCCTGAGTCTGTTTGAGTGGGACCACAACATGCTCGTCTCAAGCGGACACGAAGACATCGATATGTTCTGGAACCTGACACCACTGTTCAGGAAGGCCCATCGCGAGAAGACCAAGGCCGACGCCAAGATCATCGCCAAGTCACGGCGCATCCGAAAGCGCCAGAGCCTCGTTGAGGTTGGACACCTGCTGGCAGAGGCCGTGCATGACCAACGCGCTTCCCCATCTGAAGCAGTGGCCGAAGCTCTGACCGAAGGCTTCCTGCGAGGAGTACAAAAAGGAAAGCGCATGAGCGCCCCCCCAGCGTTGCGCCTGCTCCAAGCAGGGGAACGGGAACTGAAGAAGCGCAAGCCATCGTCTGTGCCCGAGGTGGACTGGAAGGTTGGTCCGACTGTTGGCGCTTACTGGATGAGCGACACTGGGCAACTCTACAAATACGAAAAGGGCAAACCCAAGCCTGTCAAAAAGATTCAGTCCCGAGGCTTCGACAAGACCCGTAGCCGCAAGATGAGCGGCAAGGTCGTCAAACGAGAGAGGTGACACCATGATCAAGCTCAGACACGGACTTGTTCTTCCCCCAGTGCATGAAAGGGTAGTGATCCGTGGAGAGCTTGAACCGGAGACTCTCCTCAATCTGCAATACGACTGGTATCAGCGAGGATTGGTCGCTCCCAAGAGAATCAAAGAGCTGATGGAGGGGATCGAGCAAAGTTCTGAGAACTTTCCTGATCTTACTATCGGCATGCGCGGCCAGGAACACGACATCACCAACAGTGAAGTCCTTCTGCACGATCCCACCTTCATCATTGATGGGCTGCAGCGATGGACGGCCTGCATCATGCTAATGGAGAAGGGCCTTCTCCCGTACATGGGCTGCAAGGTGTTCCTGTCATCTGACATTAACTTCGAGCTAAAGATGTTCCGCGATCTGAACTCGAAGCGCACCTCGATGAGTGCCAGCGTGCTGCTGCGTAACGAGAAGGAGTATTCCAGAGTTGCCGCTACGCTCTGGGGCCTTGCCCAAGATCAGAAGTTTGCGCTGTGCGACAGAGTCGCCTGGGGTCAGATGGTAGACAAGAGTCTGACTGGGCAGCTCCTGCGCGGTGTTACGATGTTGGATGTTATCTTCCTGTTGCACGCTCACGTCCCAACGGTGGTGTACACCAGGGGGCCTGTCCTCAAGCGACTCTATGCCTTGGAAAAGTACATCGACGCGATTGGCCTGCAGCAAGCCAGGGACAACCTCACCACATTCTTTAATGTGGTGGATGAGGCATGGGGCATTCGTGATTCCCAGATCAAGTACAATGCGACATTCATGACGCCGGGGTGGTTGCAGACTCTGGCAAAGTTGTTCTCTGATCATCGCGAGTTCTGGCGCGAAGCCGAGCTGTCGGTAAGCGCGCCGCTTATGCGCGACCTCAAGCGCATCCGGTGGACTGATCCAGGATTGGAGATGATGGCACGCGGGAATATCTCTGCTCACGATCATCTCAAAAGCGCGTTCCTGGATATCATCAACAAGGGCAAGAGCACCGGAAGGCTCGTTGATCGCTACACCCTAGAGCGTGCCGAGATGGCTGCGGAGCGCAAGCAATACTACCAGGGTGAAGCGGGAGCGAATCCGTAATGCTCAGGACACGCGGGGGTAACCGTTTCGAGGGATACGGCAACGTCAAGGTCGCAACGGAGGGCGGTAATCGTTCTGGCTGGCAGCTTGTTTGTTACGAATGCCAGGAACTCAGCCCTATCATCCATCGCACCGGGGCGAGCTACCCGCCCAAGGTTCTCGCTCGACTGTTCTCCGAGAAGGGCTGGAAGGTTGGCAACAACTCCGCGTCCGATGTGTGCCCTAAGTGCCTGGAACAGCGCAGGCTGAAGCATAAGGAGGAGCGCAAGCAGTACGCCAAGGGCAATGTGGATCGCCTGCTGGATATGATCCGTCAGGTCGATCTCATGCTCGCATCCAACGTGACGCTGGAATATGGCCCCTATCAGCCGCAGATCGCCGCTCAACTAAAGTCGCTCTTTGAGACAGCCTATCTCTGCAACATACTCACAGAGGAAATGCCACCAGCTAGTGAATACACCAAGCTGGTCACCCACGAACGTGAGCTAGAGGCAGAAAACAAAAGACTCTTGAAACTCCTGGAAGAAGCGCGCGACCAGCTACTCTTTGACGAACACCTTGAAACAGAATGGAGAAACGCATCCTCGCCAAAACCGCGAGACGAGCCTCCAGACGAAGAGCGCACCCTGACCCTATCACCTGATCCAGACCCGCCGCCGGAGCCGCCGCCTAAGCCATCACCTCCGCCCCCACCGCCTCCAGCTCCAGAAGGAGAGCGAATATCACCGCGCACGGCTGCATTCCTGGCCGAGGTACGCAAGCAGATTTTCAAGGGAGCAGCAGTCTAATGAACGAGGCCAACGATTACTGGTTGTGGTGGAAACATAAACTCCTAGGGCGCGATCTCAAGGCATCAGAGGGCACGCCCTTCGCAGGCTTCTACCGTATGGTTCGCAAGGCTCACTACGGCGGGATCAAGTTCGCTATCCCGGTTGCCTACTGGCCAGGAGAGAAAGGCGAGCTGCATTGCCGCGAAGGCTCCAAGGATGTCAGCGAGGAGCGCGGGTGCGATATCTGGATCAATGTCTGTAACCATGCGGTTCCCGAAGACTGGTATCGCGAGGTTGCCGAGCGCGATGCTCCGGAGTGGCCTGACGGCATGGCCACCTCGCCGCCCAAGGGTGACAACAAGCCCCCCGAAGGGATCGTTGATTTTGACTACCTGAAATCCGAGATCGAGAAATATGCTGGCTCAGCAACAGAACGTCTGACAGGTCCTCCTATTACAGAGCAGACCCAGGCCGACAAGATCAGCAACCTTGCGAACGAGCTCGGCGGGCTGTGGCAGTTAGCAGATAAATTACGCAAGGCAGAGCGGGCACCTCATGACGAGGCGCTCAAAGCCATCCAGCTCAAGTGGCTACCGTTGTTGGGGATGGCGGAGGCTTACCGGAACCTCAAGTTCAAACTCCTAACGCCTTGGCTGCTTGCCCAGGAGAAGAAGGCAAAAGAAGAAGCCGAGGCGGCGGCGGCGGCGGGGGAAACCGGCCCAGAAGCCCCCCGCCGTCCCCGTGCTGGCACACGCGGTCGTGCCATGACTCTCAAGACCTTCAAGACTGCCGAGATCACAGACTATGACCTGTGTCTCAAGTTCTTCAAGGACAGTCAGGACATACGAGCCACGCTGCAGGACCTTGCCAACAAAGCCGTTCGCGCTGGCGTGATCGTGCCAGGAGCCAAACTCATTGAGGAACAGAGGACAGTATGAACGAGACACCGCGCCGCCCTATCGTGCCGGGGCCAACCAATCAAGGCATCGCCGCCAAGGCCATCGCTGTACGTGAGGCAACACGACAGTTTGTCGAGCCAGAGAAGACTGTCACTGAGATGGCTCCCCAGATACCTACCATTCAGGAGGCGTTGCGCGCTGGGCACGCAGCATTGCGCGCTAGTCCCACGGGCAAGATTGCTGGTGCCATTGCCGGAGTAATGTCTGAGATCGGTAGCATTGCGAAGGGCGGCTACAACAAGTTCCACAACTACCACTATGCGCGCATGGAGGATTTGCTTCATGTGCTCACGCCGCTGATGGGCAAGCATGGCCTTGCCGTGTTCCAGACAGAGATCGAAATCAAGACTATCGAGAACCGGATCGCCATCACCTACGAGTTCACTGTCGCCCACACCAGCAACGAAACGATGACGGGCCTGCGCCAGACTGGCATGTGTATCGCCCGTAATTCCAAAGGCGACTACGACGACAAGGCCATCAACAAGTGCCACACACAAGCCAGGAAATACTTTCTCCTGAGCTTGTTTCAGGTGCCGACAGGAGACTTCGAGGAAGCTGACGAGGGGCCATCGAAAGAGCCAGAGAAAGAGCCAGAGAAACCACAAGAAAGGATCAAGCAAACCGAGCGTCCTCGCACCGTGCCAGGACCAGCACCAGCTCCTGCGCCAGAGCCAGTCAGCCCGTACAAGATTAGAGTTCCTAAGGGGGTCAGCGCCGAAACATGGATGGGGGCATATCTCACGCGCATCCATGATGCCAAGGATGCCGAAGAAATCTCACAGCTCGATCACTACAACGATCTGATCCTGCAGAACCTGAATGACAAGCATCCGGAGCTATACAATCAGATTGCAGCCGCTATCCAAGCGCGCCTCGCCCAGCTCCCAATAGCAGAAGACACCATGCCTGATCCTGTGGAGGATACCCAAGGGTCCATGAACTGGGTTGCCACCAAGCTGGCGCAAACGGTCAGCCTAGCGAGCCTGGAGGCATTCTGGAATCTGAACGTAGCTCCCCAGGAGAGCGCCTTCGATGAGATGGATTGGAGCCTTCTGCTGCAGGAGTTCAAGCGTCACGAAGCACGGCTGGCCAAGCCGGTCGAGGATGAGCCGGAGCCCACATGATTAGTGGTTATGAAAGTGCCAGCTTCATCATGCTGGTCTGCATCTGGATCATGCTGATGGTGATCTGGATCACAGTAATGCGTCGATGATCGAGAGCACGCTCACTAAGCGGAAAGCCCTATACAAAGGAGAGATCGGCTTCTTCCCCAGCAATCCCATGGCGGAAGAAGACCTATCGCTCGCCAAGATGGATGCAGAAGTCCTTTGCCGGTGGTACTCGCCGCGCTCCCTGGCGGCGCTGAACTATCTCTGGGGTGTCGTCTATAAAACCTTCCAGAACACCTCGCGCTGGCTCGATAAAGACGAAGCGATGGAAGACCTCAAGATGCGCGCCCGGTTCGCGCGCTTCGTCCAGGAAGACGACGGCAAGATGGTGCTCAAACCTAAGAGCCTGAAGCGAATCAACGAAGAGGAACTCCGGCTTCTGACTGGCAAGATTGTGGATATCATATGTGCGGAAATCGTGCCGGGGATGAAGAAAAACACCCTCCGCAAAGAAGTGGAGGAGATGCTGGCGAGCAAGCAACGATAACAATGGCGAATCCCTTACTTACTTGGCGACAGAAGTTGATTCTGGAGGCTGCTGCAAGAGTGAACTACCTGCCATTCAGAGCACACCGGCAGATCAATGTACCCAATGGAGTCTGGGGCTCGCTGGTTGATCGCGGGTTCCTGCGTCACAGCCCTACGGGATGGGAAATCACAGAGGAGGGGCGAGAGAAATTAAAAAATGGAGGACGAAGATGAAACCAAGATTCTATGTGAGACAGGGAATTAACCACTGGCTGGTCCTGGATCGACTACGCATCCCAATGCATAACGATGTGGTAGCAACTCTTGTATCCAGGAGAGAGGCCCGTAACACTGCGCGAGAGATGAATACGAAAGACAGACCATCGGCAACAGAAGAGGTGCGACATGATACCAGACCGGATTGAATACCTACTCATGCTGGCCCGAGACGAGCGAGTTGAGAACGACAGCCTTATCGATAAGCAAAATGAGATATTTGCAGCCCGAGCGATTAGACTTCTTCAGCTTGAGGAGCTGCACATGGAGACTGGGCGCGTCCTCCAGGAGGAGCTCAAGCGGTTCGCTCGCTGGATGCCTAAGGGAAATGCGCCTGCCACCAACACGCCTACACGGGAGCAATATGAGAAGATGCCTAGGGTTGTCCAACAAGGACCGATGCCCCATGTGAATAATCCATTGGCTATGAAGGAGAAGTAACATGGCTGAGTACACTACTGAGGCGCTGACCGAATGGCTGCGCGGGCAACCACCTGATGGCGAGTACGTCTGGTCTGATCCCGTACACTGCCTGATGGGAGAGTATCTCAGAGACAACGGAGCATGCTGGGGCGAGCGATCCTACTCCGACCTACCCCACTACGAGGAGATCGCCCACGAGAAGCCCTGGACGTTTGGGGCTGCGCTGGAGCGTGCCGAGGCGCTGGCGCTGCCAGCTCCTGCACTGCAGCTAGAGGATAAGCGCGAGAAGATAACTGCCTGATCACTCGCGCCTATGGCCACCGTGTCGGGGCTGGCACCTCTCCCTGACACGGTGGTCGCTTAACCTAAACATTAATTAATTATCCGCTTGTATTACAAACGACCCACGTTATCATCTCCTCGCGGCAAACCCACCTTCCCGAGGATATCAAATGAACAGACTACTACTACTCGCAGCCGTCCTGCTGGCGGGAACGGCCCTTGCGTCATCAGCCAGCGCAGCGGTGCTTAACAATCTAACCATCACCGCACTGCCCGCCGGTCTGACCGTGCCACAATCGTTGAGCAATCCCTGCATCATCTGCGGCACCAATGCATCGGCCCAACCGGCAAACTTCGGCTACAATAACTTTACCTCGCAGGGCAACCTGACGAGCTTCAATATGTTCTCCACCAACATCATCGGCGGCGGCGTGCTTGCCAACAATGATGAGGTAGACGCAATCCCCTACACCGGGGCACTCATCGCGGGCTTGACCAATATCGGCCTTTCATTCGGTGTGGTGATCGACGTGAACACTGCCAACGGCGGTGAAACGCTGACTGCGTTTCAGCTTATCGACCTTGACCTTCCCATCGGTGAC
>Ga0157375_10001792_pt1 | contig 18418 bp, 17 predicted proteins | sample M35metaG_FD_115311 | JGI IMG/M metagenome (GOLD analysis project Ga0157375, IMG submission 115311) | Miscanthus rhizosphere microbial communities from Kellogg Biological Station, Michigan, USA - M3-5 metaG | ecosystem: Host-associated > Plants > Roots > Rhizosphere > Soil | place: USA: Michigan... | reverse complement strand
CCTTGCGTATGGCTATCATCAATTTCAATTGGACCTTAGACAGCCCTTTTATTTCAGGTAAAAGTAGTGCGTTAAATTCACCTAGCTTTTCCCCATGAATTTCGTATGCGCGCGCTAGTGCCTCCGAATATTCCTCAGACTGACCGGACTTAAATTTATAATAGCTTTCAAGTGTCTGGTATACAGCCCAATCTTGACGCCCTTCTTCGTGGAATCTTTGCATATCCAGTTGCAGCCTAGAAGCCTCGGCAAACGAACTATCGTAAGATGAGCTGTTGATTTCAATGTCCGCTTTGGCATTCTGTACGACTGCAAGCCATGGAAGCAGCTTTAAAAATACCACTCCGAACTCTGCACTCAACTCTCCCGCCAGTTTTGTCGTTTCAGGCTCCGCAACCAATTTTACCTTCGCCATAGATGCAGTAATTGCTTGAAGCTCTAAAGTCATATCTATCTTTGTAAAATCTCTACTAACCAGCGTACCAAGCTTAATATTTGTAATTTCAATATCCTCTATAGCTTTTAAGTAAACATCATGCCTAAGCTTGCTCATTCTTTCCTTGGATTTCTCATTCGCATCATGATTAAGCTGCAACAAAAGGCGGCCGCTATTACTTTTATTCGATATCATCACTCCAAATAAAGTGATGGCTGACGCAACTATCCCCGACCAGATTACATCTGGGACTGTTTTCATAAATTCAATAATTTGCCCAATCATTCGCCACTCCTTGCTATTGATGGCCCACCAGGCCGTCCCAGCTCTGGATTGTTGAGTACCGTCACGTGCAACGGACCATCCATGAGTTCTCCGTAAAGCTCTTCTAAGACAGTTTTCACGGTCAAGGCGTCAGTCATGTCCTCGGACCGAAGGGCATTAATCTGAAAAGGCCACTCAAGTCCTATTATCCCGCCATCATCTACAAACGCGGTGTAAGACTTGCCCTTTGCGGAGAAAGTCAGCCCGTACCGGACGCCATCATTAAACACATGGGTATTAAAGATTCGCCTCCGCGTATGTACGTGTTGATATCCTTCGTTTTTTGCTATCGATGTGAGGGTTGGTGTTGGATCGGCATCACATTTGAATCTGCCACCGGTAGTCAGCACGTAAATCTCGCCAATATTCAGAAAGTCGAATTCAAAGGAATGCTCACCCACGTGATAGGACGTAACGGGATCACACTCGATCAACGCGCTTTCCAGTCCCTTGACCACAAGGGGAGGACTGAATTCTTTGAGCGGCACAAGGATGTGGCGATCTACGATAATATAGAGCGCATGTACAACCAACGGTCGATCCTTGCAGTTCGTCAAGGCGATGTCAGTCAACCGTGGTGCTGAGTAGCGATCATGTGAGAGCGAATACGTAATCAAAGCTTTGTTGCCGAATTTCTTCCACGCTAAAACGAATGAGAGTGGAAACAGAATCAATCCTGGTACAAGTTTGAAGAATTCTCCGACCATCGACCATCCCGCCCAAGCAACAACGTCATCCATATGTCTAGCTCGCAAAACGTGAGAAGCGAAAGCATACCTTTTTCTAAAGGTCCTGCCCTGCCAGTTCGACAAACCACTATCATTTGATTCAACCTGCTCGATGATCCCGGCAACCGGACTTTCCTCGCCACAGCACTCAAGGATGACGGCAACCATGCCAGACAACACAGATGCAAATATTGCCACCGCTGACGTATTAACCCTATTGCTGCATAACCAGTATGCATTGAGCGCCGCCATGGAAGAAATCACTAACTGGCTTTCTGAAAATGGGGCAACAGACGTTGTTGCTAACGCGCGGGGTGCAATGGAAACCATGGATGCAAACGCTCAAGGCATCACTGATGCCATTAACAGATTACGACGCTCGTAAAGTCGCACCTATTTGGGTATAGCCCAGGCAGTACCGTTAATCGGCTTCTTTTACCGTACCGAAAATAACTCTTCAAAACCCTAATCGGTACACATATAATCGGTACATCCAAAACGGTATATAGGATTATTCAAATGTTCGTACGTGCATACTTGAGGGCGTCCACTGATGAGCAAGACGCTTCGCGTGCCAAAGAAGACTTGAAGGCGTTCGCAGCAAATAACGGCCAGCGTGTTGCGAGCTGGTATGTCGAGAACGAATCAGGCTCCACCCTGCAACGACCTGAATTGTTCCGCTTGCTGGATGATTGCGAAGCTGGCGACATTCTGTTGATTGAACAGGTGGACCGGCTGTCACGCTTGAATGATGCTGACTGGAAGAAGCTACGGGCAATCCTCGATACCAAGGGCGTGCTGGTGGTGGCTCTCGACCTGCCCACGTCACACGCTGCCCTACAACCACCCCGTTCTGGTGATGACTTCACAGGACGTATGCTAGCCGCCATCAATACGATGTTGCTGGATATGCTTGCAGCTGTAGCCCGCAAGGATTACGAAGACCGGCGCCGTCGCCAGGAGCAGGGGATCAAGAAGGCTAAGGCAGCTGACGTGTACCAGGGGCGTCCAGTGGATACTAAGTTGCACACCCGCATCAAAGACTGCTTAGGTAGTGGCATGTCTCTTCGCAAAACAGCTGCTACTGTCGGTTGCGCTTTGAGTACGGTTCAGCGGGTAGCCAAAGCCTGACTGTAACGCTCCACGGAGCCAGCCCCAGCTTATTTTCAGCCAGGAAGCCCCAAGCGCCCATCGAGTTGTGATCCTGCCAAGCGGCGGGGGGTATGTTGTTCCATTCTCAGGTTACGCTTTGGGCAGATGATCTTCGAGTCGCTTTATCACTTCCGCAACCCACATCTTTGCCTCGTTCCAGCTTTTAAGATGCTCACCACATACTGGGCAATGTAGCTCATCCTTATCTCTCACACGGAGTTTGATAGAGCGGATTGAGAGAGTTGATCCGCATCGATTACAGGTAACACGTTCGGATGGCATTTTCGATCCTCGTTCCATTGTAAATATGCAGAAATAGAAAACCCTGCGGGCGCAGGGTTTCTTGCCGCCTGGTCTTGCTGGATCAGCCACCTAGAAGGGTAGTTGCTTTCCTCCACTCAGTAGGCGCTTCATCCGAAAGCGAAACTAGCGCTTCGTATTTCGTTATACCCGCCACCCGAGCAGCTTTGTCGACACAATTACGAGCATCTTGGAGGGCGCTCGCTTTGGTCCAGCCTTCCAAAAACCGTGCTGTCCAAAGTGTCGTCAGCTTGTGCTTGATGTATTTTTCCTTCTTAAGCTCTTCGTTAAATGTGTTCCGTGCCGATGAGGTAACGCCGCCGTCCAGATCGACGGTTAGAACTGCATGAATGGTCATGATCAGTTACCCCGCGCTTTGTTGGACTGGGCAACAACACTCGCAGCTAGTGTCTTGGTTTCATCACTGTATTTGTCGCTCTGGAGAACCTTTCCAGCGATTACCTCCATTTCGGCACTTGTCTGCTTTGTGGAGTGGGTTTGTGCCAGCGCTGAAGCAGCGAGGCGCCTAGCAATTGCAGAGGCATTAGGATCGCGAAGGGTTTCAGACGCCAGGGTGGCGACCTTCGGCGATGATTGCTTGGTGTTTTTGCTCATGATGGCAGTACCTATTTCAGTGGGGGGTGCCCGCCTGAAAAAAGCACCGTTGAGCAGGTTTCACAATCCATCGTTTGACGATGGGGTAGTGATTCGCTCTAATGCCGATTCTCAGGTCGGGTTACAACAAACCGCTGGCTTGAGGGGGCGATTGATTACGTTCTGTCCGGAAAAACGAAGCGTAATCACTCGCTGTCTTCTTACCTGTCCATACTAGGACACGGCTAACGCAAACCCCTACATATAGGGCTTTTTTTGCGTCTGAACACAAGATAATGCGTTTTGCGAGCCTTAGCAACGCAGCAACCTGTGAGTAACTTTGTGATTAAAATGTGTATAAAACGTGGAACACCCTTGTAACCCGCATGGTTACTGCATTCAGCCGTTTGTCACTGAATACTATAAAGTTTTCTTCAAAGTTTTTTTTTGACGGACGGGGTGTTTCGAACGGTTGGCGTCATGATTTTGACCATTCTGCTGTGTATGCGTACAGTTTTTGTTGAAAAAGAATATCGTCACTAACAAGTGAAGGATGGATCTGAGTCGTAGGATTCAGTCAGGACGGCTAATAGCTTGGGATAATGGACAAATTCTTGATGGCATTGAGTCGGCTTGGGCGATCAACCCTGCTGTAGGCACCAAACGTCACTGTCCCCGATTCATGACCGGCAAGCTCTCTGATCAGTCTGTCAGGCACATCTTCTCGCACCAACCGGGAGATGACCGTCGCACGGATTGAGTGGAACACGTGGGTATTCCCTAACCCTTGGCCGTTTTCAATCTGCCAAATGCCTTGGGCAGTGCATCTGGCCGAATGCCCTATTTGTTCTTGCTTTTGGATGGTATTAAGTGTCTGTCAGTGGGGGATCTACAAAGCGAGTAACGAGCTTTTTTAGCTGAGAGTGCAACTGGGACCTTTCTGATTACGGCGAAAGTTTTTGAGTCCGTGATATGGAACATTGTCACGCCCTCGACAATGTTAAAGTTCTCCGTGCGAAGCTTGCACAGCTCCTCGACTCTGCCGCCGTGCAGAAACTCAAAGCAAGAGATATGATCCAATCTTGAGGTCAGCGGCTACCTCGGATTGGTATTGCAACAGTCAAAAGTCACTGGAACAGAGCCTAATCTACAGCCGACAGGCCGGGCGATCATTCGGCGTATACCATCACTGACCATATCTAACGGTAACCTTGCCGCTCGAAATCATACCAAGGACTGTGGTTCTTCCACTTTAACCCTCGCATGTCGACACCCATTCCGCTGGTAAGCAAGGACATTTCCCTTTTGTTCTCCTCACTGGTGTCATCACCGAAAATCATACCCACTAAAGCACTTCCGTATGTTATATCCAGCGGCTCCGGCGACTTTGTAAATGCTACATAGCGATATTCATTCTCAGCTTCCCAATCGCTCATTTTTTCGAAGAAAAGCTGCTGATGATGCTTTCTTAAATGAATCGCCGGATACCTGTCTCGACCATATTTTTCAAGATCGTCTGTGTTGATGCTGAAGGTCAGCTCTTCAAAAAGGTCACGGGCGATTCCACAATCTTTGTACTGTACCTCACCACCGAGTAATGGAGTGTGTGCAGCAAGCTGAGTAGTTATTTCTTTCTCAAGACTTTCGCGGTGGAAGACCAGACAGACGCCGGTATGCTTTTCAGCGTACTGCGCCCACATTCGAGGCTTACAAAACCCCCGATTGAAAATATCGGTGAGGTGGTTACCGATCAGCGGCCCTTTATCACGTGAAAAGCAGGCTAGACGCGTATCTCGCTTCAATTCGTCTGAAAGCCAAGCCGACATGGCATCGCGGTCGTAATCTATTCGGTCAACTTTTGACTCAAACGATACGAAATCGAACAACCAACTTTTAGTTTCCTTGGGATCATTGGTCCGTCTGTACTCGCCAAATCGGAGCGTACGAAACTTGAGGATGCAATTGATCGCAGTCGCGGCGCTGGTGTAGTGGTAAAGGTATTTATTATGGTCTGTGACATTGATAATCACGGCTTCATCCTTGGCGCTGCATAAAGTGCTGATAGCCTAGGATAGTACTGCGGACCGTGCTCGATACTCCATCAAATGAGTAACCAATCGCACCGTAACGAGCTCACAGGAGCTCTTAGAGATATGGATGCACTCACCTTCAGGGATTTGGCAGAAGATTGAGCATGTGCCCCTCGTATCGGAGGGTATCGTCAAGTCGTCCGGACCGAAATCTTCGGATTTCCATCGCCAGCAGTGGGCAGTGAACACCGATTGCTAATATATTTTGGCGGGGGTTGAGTGGTCAAACTGAGTGGTCAAATGCAAAAAATCGAACACAAAAAAAAGCCTCGTAAATCAAGGACTTACAAGGCTTTTTGAATAATGGCGGAGAGATAGGGATTCGAACCCCTTCTTGCATACCAGTAGGCCGCCTCTGGCTAGAGAATACGGCGCTTCAGTCCTTCGCTCATGGCGTCCTGCGGTATATGGCGGTCCTCAATTTGCCCTAATTTTGCCCTAAACCACTCATCACTGCCGCTTCTATTCTGGTTGTTTTCTCGAAAGGATTCGGCCCCATCCCTTCTGATTACTTGCAAGGTGTCTAAAGAGTCCGGGGCGATTCAAGCCTGCGCCCCCCTCGCCTCGCCCCCCCGCCCATAAAAATTTTGACACGCACTGTGATGGCCTTGAGCCATCATGCGTCATACCTACCGTGGTTCAGTGAGTATGTTGAGCCACCGGCGTCATCTAGTGAAAATCACCAGGTGCTAAAATGCGTGACGAAATTCGTCTTTCGGCTATAAAAGCCTGGAGGGATCTTCTATATCAGGCTGTAAATGAACAGGACGTCGAGGACAAGTATTTTGAATTGCTTACGAGAGCCGATGAGATGGAGTATGCCGGCCTTATAACAGAGGAGGAGTGGAGGAAGCTTGTTCGCAAAGCGGGTGAGTTTCTAGCGAGCACAGCTATATGATCTCATTGGGTGGGAGCGCCTCAGAGCGACCCACCTTTGAAAACGACAACCTTCAAAACGGGCTCCATAACCAAGCCCTTCGGCTCGTCCTATCAAGCCTTCCGTTCAACGATCCAGGATAGGGATTCGCCCCCCCCTCTCAATTTGAGGATGTTCTGCCGAATTTAGCCTCATTGGCACGTCTCGTGGAATCTCTGAACGAGTCGTATTAATGTCCTAGGTGTAACTTTGAATTGATCAGCAACGTTCCGAATATTGACTCCCTGATTCAGAAGTAATTTCGCTTCTCTACACTGATCGACATTGAGAGATGGCTGCCTACCTAAATGTTTTCCTCGCGCCCGAGCCGCGGCCATACCCGCTCGAGTACGCTCGCTAATCAAAGAACGCTCAAATTCTGCTAGCGCAGCCATCATGTGAAATACAAGCCTCCCTCCCGAGGAGGAGGTATCTATGTACTCACAGATAGACTTGAAACGGATGTGACGATTCCCCAAATTTTCTAGCAGATGCACCAGATGAACTAGCGACCTGCCTAAACGGTCCAGCCGCCAAACAACCAACATATCCCCCGCGCTCAACCGCCTCAAAGCTTTATCCAAGCCCGGTCTAGCACGGACACTTCCAGAGATCCCACTATCTGTGTAAATCAGCTCACAGCCTGCGCATTTCAAAGCCTGAATCTGTAAGTCAAGGTTCTGTTCGTCGGTTGACACACGAGCGTATCCGATCTTCCGACCAATTACTGTGGATTCCATGAGGATCTCGAATGGAGGAGCGCTCTGGCCGAATGCCTACCGGGTCCCCAAACGGTAGGTAGAAGCTAAAAATAGCTTGCCTTGGTCGAGACGTTCTCCAGATTTGACAAAAAGGGGTCCCTTTAGGTGAGCCTCCTTGCATCCTCCAACTCCCCCTCGTAATGGCTACTTGGCAGCATCATTTTTGATTTTTGCAGCATCCCAGATAGGACCCCTTTTGTCCCGCTATTCCAGCCTCAAAGCACGAGATTCCGCGCGGTAGCTCCAAGTGGAAATTTTCTTTCGACGACGTCATCAGACGAGCTTTTGCACGATCGGTTCCAAGGGGGGAATATGTACGAATCACAGGTTTCGTCAAGCTCATACACGACATGTGCGATTTTAGTAGAAGTAAAAAATTATCATGAACTGAGCGAAGTCTTTGGTCCAAAATTTTCTGACTCCTTAAGAAATAGCGTAATATCGCGCCTGTTAAAATCAGGAGTTCTCCCTGGAGTCACTGCTTATTCAGAGGGTACTTTTGTAATTCGCACATCTGGGTCTCCGATAGATTCAGAAGCATCGCCCCTAGAACTAAAAAAACTTATTGAACTCATACGCTCGCGCATTGAAAGTGAGCCAGTTGACTGTTCAGCAGGCAGGGCCTATCTAAAACTACTCTTCAAAGAATATCCATTCAAAGAAAACAACCTTCTCGAACCATATAACAGCTCAGACACAAGCATTCTAAGTCTAATCACTCAAAAAAACTCTTCATCACAAATAGATATATTAGCGGCTTCATCAATACTGGATGAGCTACGGAGTGGAAATCTCATATTAGCATTCCAGCCAATAGTCATGATAAGCTCACCACAGGATAGTATTATACTTTATAGTGAGGCCTTACTACGAAGGTACTCGCCACAGACGCAAGACATATGCTCTTGGCCAAATGCAATTGAGGCACTCGAGCGCACCGGTTTAATTTCGCGCTTAGATTTTAGTGTAATCTGGTCAATTATATCTTTACTAAAAAGTCACCCAACCCAATACCTTGGCTGTAATGTCTCAGCTTCAACTATGAACCCTGATCACTATTGGAACTCAATAATTGAGTTTTTAGACAAGCATCGAAACATTGCAAAGAGACTTACAATTGAAATCACAGAAACCAGCAACTTCTATGATTTCGACAAATCTTTAATGATAATTTCAGACTTAAAAGCATGCGGAGTCGGAATAGCCATTGATGACTTCGGATCTGGTAACACTCCCATTCATTATCTAGCCAAAATTAGACCCGACATAATAAAAATTGACCGATCTATACTCTTACGCTCTAGAGACCCCCATTACTCACCAGATCTTTTAAGAAATTTCACAAAAGTATGCCATGATTACACTCCATGTGTGGTTATCGAAGGCATTGAAAACACCGAAGAGTTGGCAGCCGCTCAGTACGCCGGGGGGCAATGCATACAAGGATTTCTGATTCAACACCCGGACATAGAACCGGCTTGGCTAAATCCACACCAAGCTGTCGTAAGCGACATTCTCAGTATCGTCTAAAATCTAAATTAGCTGATGGATATAATATTTACGAAGATATTCGGACCGGCAGACTCAGTTCTAATGGAACTGAATCTGCAAAACCAAAATCTGGGCTTGAGCGGGATGAGGAATAACTTATATGATACTCTGCTAGCGACAGTTTAAAACGGCCAATACATAATGTAGGACCTGAAAAACCATGCACCAAATACTTCTCAAAAAACAAGGAGCAACATGCGGTAGATTATTCTACGCACTTTTGCCGATCTGTAATCAATGGAGCAAACTCGCATTATCAATTCTCGTAAATAAAAATTCAAAAATCACCATATACAACTTTATTTCTTCCACTATTTTTCGCCTTATATAGATTCTCATCAGCCAGAGAAAGCCAACACTCAACATTTACTACTCTCGGGTTCCAGGGTGCGACTCCAACACTCAATGTAGTTTTTGCCTCCGGAAAGACAGAGCCTACTCTGCTTGCAAAATTATCACAAACTTGCAACATTCTAGAATTCACTTCTTCAATAGAAACTTTAGTCATCAAGACACAAAACTCATCCCCGCCATATCGACATATTAAATCTACAGCTCGAAGCCTTGCACTTAAAATATCGCCTAAAATACATAGCACCTTGTCGCCAGAAGAATGACCATACATATCATTCACACACTTAAATCTGTCAACATCCAAAATCACCAATACTGACTCACTTATCAGATCATGTCGACCCATACTAGCAAAAACTAGCTCATTCCAATATCTTCTATTAAGCAATCCTGTTAGGGCATCAACATTGCTCAATTCCCTAAGCTTATGTTTACTTTGTTTTAACTCAGAAGCAACCTTATAAAAAGCCAACCCGAGAGTAACTGGATAAACTATTAATACGGGAAGACAGACGAAAATATCTGATTCTGAATTCCCACCATAAGAAAACCCAAAAGAGATCAATGCTGCAAAAGCGCCAAGAACTTTGAAAAGTAAACCACGCAAAAAAAATTTTGCCCCCCCTACAGCAACATTATTCATTGCGACCATCGAAAAAATAAAGACAGATGGAAGTGGCCTAAATTGAATTACAGCGATCCAAAAGCCACAAAATAGAGAATCAAATAAAAAATTTATTTTTTCAAATTTAAAAGGCCGCTTTGAAGAAAGGGCAATTTTCCTAGCCGCGTGCGCCCAAATTAAACTATTTAAAGCGAGTAGTACGAGCAATAGAGGCGACATCTTCGAATAGCTAGTCGAAATGATGACTGCACCACACAGACAAGTCCCCACAATTCGAGGGGCATACATGCGATTTACAAAAGCACAACCTTCAAAAAACTCGTCCTTACTATACAAAGCGCAACTCCAAGTGAAAACAAAAATCAATAAATTTAGATTTTCCCTAAAGCGTCGAATTAAATAATAATTTTCACCCCCCCCTTCCAGAGACATTTTTTTGACGCCAAAAACTCATAGGGACGGAATAAATATACTTCGCAAGATCATTAACAAAACTGACAATTCATAACAAATCTAAAAAAATAACTGAAGCAAATGAAGCTTTGAGCACAGTGAAACGAAATCACTTTATAGTAGTAACCTCCGCCAATTAACACATAAAATAAAACCATGTAGATGTCAACACCCATAAATAATTTTGCTAAATTCCCACACAAAAAGAAAGTGCAATGGACAAAACTACTCACCTTAACCACATTGAAAATCCGTTAACTACATACTTTTTTAAAAGAAAAAATCGAACATTAACCAATAAAAATCAATGCGTAAAGATTTCATTAACTAATACAGAATGCAAAATACTTGAGTTATTCATAATAGAGCATAGAAGATTCATAACCAACCAAGAACTAATAAAGCACCTTGAGAAAGACTCTGAAAACTACAAGGGTCTCTGCATGTGCTTTAGCAGATTTCAAAAAAAATTTGAAAAATATTCGCATGGAGAAAAATTGTTCCGCGCGGTTAGAAATCGCGGATACTACCTCATACAAAATATAGAGCCACTAATAGAAACTATCGAAAATCAACTAAACTTATAGAACCAAACATAACGAAGAATCACAATAAAAAAACAAAAAGCCAAGGAAGGCAAATATATCATTTTCTTTTAAAGAAACCATATATTCACCCTCTCAAGAAAAAGCGAGATTTCAACAAAAACCTCCGACAACCAAAATAATATTATTATTTAGTCACTCCACCGACATTAACTTTCAAACATCTTTCATGCTAAATCACATAGACCTAAAACCTTACCAAGATGAGACCACGACCAACCGTTCTGTTAATTAGGCGCGCAGACTTCTTTCACATAATCCTGGCAGGCCTTCAAAGCAATTAATCCTTGATCACCTGCATCGGTGATACCGATAATTCTTTGAGCATGCGCAGAGTCAAGGTGGGCTCGACGGGCTGCATGAACCACGCCGACGGCGCTGGCGGTGGAAGACACGCTGCAGACACTGGCTGGTTCCTCGGCGAGGAGGACTGACAGCCGAACATCAGAAGTAGCAAGACGATCACGCAGTACAGCCTGAGTGTGTTGAGCATCGGAAAGCTCCTGTATGTGTTTTTGGTCTTGGATGGCAAGCTGATGCTCTGTGGTCATGCGCTTGTCCTGTTCGGCGCGGGCTCGGGTAGCGGCGGCATTGGTGATCGCCGCCAGGTCTGCATGATGGAGTCCGGCTTGCTCTGCAAGCTCTCTGCCCAAACGCCAGGACTGGACCTGCCATGTACCGGCAGCGCTGATAACCATCGCCATCAGTACCGTAACGAGGATCTGCATGGGCGTCATCACGGTACATCCTTAAAAAATATATGACGTCCCAGGTGTAACGTCTGTTTAGCCTTCGCCGCCCAGTCAGGTGGAGAAGGCAAATTATTTGCGTAGTAATGTGTAGCACCGCCAGTAGGATCAGCCACGGTGCCTGCAATCACATCGTCAGCTGCACGCTGAGCCTGGGCAAAATGCGCGGCTGGAATTACCTTGGAGCCACTCATATATGCATAGTTCGGGTCATTCTGATTCCAGCAACTAAACTGCCTGGACTTCAGACACACCCCTGCATACCCCTCCCCCCACCAAGATCTGTCCTTGCCGTCGAACACTCGGTTACGGATGGTCCAGGCCACAGCGAGCTGTCCGTCCAAACCTTCGCCACGAGCTTCCCCCCAAAGTGTAAGCGCCAAGATTTCCCGGTCTTTCTCGGTTGCAGTCATACTTTTCTCCAGACGAAAAAAACCGCACAACGGCGGAAATTAGAATTGAAAACCAACTTAGTAAAGATGGATACACGGTACAAAGCCAAGCTGAATTAGGGCGGGATAACTATTGCGACAAGGAGTTCCCGAACCGTTATTACTTGTCAGCATTTAGAGGAAGCACATTGCTATCATCCACGCCATATTTCGTGCACTGAGACGAGGAATGCGTTAATGGTGTTGAGCCCTCCTAAAACTCCCAATAACCAGGGATGGATTTGGGTCTATAAAAAAATAAGGCAATTTGGATTCTCTCGATTTACAGCTTTTTACAGAGTAACCCTCTATATTTTACGTGGAGATACAGGGACTTTCAGATTAAAAAATGGCTGGACCAAGTTCCGCTTCCGACGTTAGTTGTCTTCAGCAATCTGTAGCGCCTTCAAACTCAGGCAGTGTTTTCAGGTACTCGTATGCCTGCTTGAATGGGTTCTCGCCGTCCATGTCGTAGCGTGTCGTGTAGTACACATACGTCAAAGGGTCGCCGTTAGCCTGGGCGCAGGTCTGAACGCTGAAGGTCATTTCTGCCTTATCCGCACCTAAGGTAGCCACTGCAACAGTGACATAGGCTCCTGTGACCTTTACGTTTTTGTAAATCACATCTAGTGCAAGTGCCATGCTAGTAGCCTCTGGAGGTTTAGATTGCGGCATTGCCGTTCACAGTGAGCCAATCGGTGGCGACGAGGCCTCTCGCATAGACCCATTGAGCTCCACCGGTACAGTCCGAGCAAAACGCCAGCGCCCCAATGTTGCTCGCCGCACTGAGAGCCAGCAGCTGTGCGCGCGTAAAGCTGTTGAAGTACAGCCCTGCACGTAGATGCTGCATGCCGCCGGGGTTGTCGGTTTTTACGAGCTGAGTTATCTCGATCCCTGTCGACGTGACCACATTGCGCTTGCGCACGTTAGCGGGTGTGTCGAAGTCAGTGGCCATGGGCTCGACGTTGGAGACCACACCGGGTTGCGACGATGTCCTGCGAAGAACCACCCCGGTAGAGCTGGCAAATGCAAAAGAGCGAGTCATGGTCAGCGTAAAGTCCGACCCCGAGGAGGCGTCCCCCGTGATCGAAATTTCCCGGCCTGGGCGATCGCCAATGGTTGTACCGCGAGCGAGCCTGGATGGGGTGCCACGGTCATTGACCGCACGAGAAACGAACCCTAAGTTGAATCCGTTAAGCCCCAGAAATTCCCATAGCATCTCGGCGGCATAGGCCTGTGCGGCTGCCACCGGATGGATGCCATCGTCAGTCCCGAAGATGGTGTTCATATCGGCATGCGTGCCCAAGAGGTGATAGCTGTCGAAGTACAGATACGACGCACCTTTGTTGCCGCAAAAGCCCTTCAGGTAGTGCCCGGACCTCATCTTGAATGAGTCGTTTAGGGTTCTCGGTGTCGACCCGATGAACAGCTTGTCGGCATATGGACTAGACGCATCAAGAATACCTATCAGGTAGTTGAACGATGCATCAGCGGTCGCCCCATCCCCGAAGTCGTCGTCCATCTCAAAGGTGATGAGGTCCGGGTTTATGTCAGTCAGTGCCGACTGCCAGATCGATCGCCCCTGTGCGGATGCTGTTGCATCAGCCAACAAAAGGCCTCCACGGTTCATGGTCTGATACAGGTCGAGACCGGACACGGTGGTGTTGCGGGTATGCACAAAGAGTATGCGTACCGAACCGCCAGAAACGGCGGTCAACACGGCAGCAGTAGCCACTGCTTGTGTGTAGGACAAAACGCCAAGACCAGTGACATCGGCGGCAGCGGAGACGGTTGCCACGACGGTACCGCCGACGGAAAGGTTCAGCGTGCCGGCGGAGGGCTCTTTGATGTAGTACACCTTCACCTCAGTAAAGGTTGGCGAAGATCCCGAACGAACCCAAAGCGCTGATGCGCCATCATTAAGACGACTGACGAGCCCAGTAGGCCAATACTGGTACTGCAGGGTTTCAGCAGTTACCAGCGAAGCGTTGTTGAGCGATAGGTCATACCCTCCAGTGGGCGTCCCTTCACCAGAGCCTGTGCCAGCGCTGTTGACGCCACTCATGTTAACCCCGCCCATCCGGCGATCCAGTGATGCGTTGAGCTGAAGCATTTTTGCCCCGGCCAAACTGTCACCTAGAATGACGACCCGCAGATGGGCGATAGCCGATGCGGCCGCAAAAAGCTTGCTGAACACTTTCCTCGGTTTTCGCAGACTCAGCTCAAGGGCCGCACTGACTGTAGTGCCCTTATCGCCGATCAAGCTAGCCCCTTTACCCGGATCGGTAGGGTTAGCAAGTGCTAACTGGATCGCCTGCCCGTCCGCATTCGGGGTATACCAAGCGAATCCCGTGTAAACACGCTCGATACCTTCAGAGGTATTGAAATATCGATCTCCAGCCACTAATGGTTGACCCAAAGGGTTTGTAACAGGGTCAGACGCCAGCGGACCAAAGTTACGTCCTGCGTATTCCTTGGCGACATCAGCATAGGATTTAGCAACATCCGCATATTGGCGCGACGCACTTTCAACCTTATCGAGCAAGTACCGGGTTGGAATGCGCTTTCCTGTATCAAAAGCCGTTCCATTGTCATTGAGATAGATCGCATAGGCGGCTTCATCTTCAGGTGCGACCACCTGAAAAATCTTACCGTTTGCAGTGGCTGCAAGCCCTAATGGAATGGTTCTGTATACACCGTTAGTCAGAGCGAGAACATCGTCAGGGTCGGTTACAACTATATCGCGGACCAGAGGTGCGGAATATCCACCTCGATGAAGTTGCACATCAATTCGGTTGCTACTGGTGTAAAAAAAGACTCGGGCATTCTTATCCGCTAAAAACGGATTACCCAGAGGAACACTCCCCAATGAGTCCAGAAAAAGCGCCGCCCGCGTCTGGGTGCCGCTTACAAACACATCTACCGTTGCACCGGGCAACAGGGCACCGTCCTCAGACCTGGCGGCGAAGAATTGGATGGGCTGCATGGTGGCTCTCTATCAAGTGTTAAAGATGATCGCCGGAGCGAAGTTGAGTTGGCTACGTACACTGCTCCAGGTGTCGTACGCGGCAGCACAGAGGTAATACGTGGTGTCTGGCGTCAGTCCAGTGATCTGCCCCGTACGCGTTACGCCTTGATAGCCAACAGTTCCTGCAGTTGCTGGATCAAAGTCTTCCTCTGTTGAATACACAAACACATAGCCGGCCGCGTCTGGCTCAACACTGGCTGCGCAACTGACGTCCGCAGTGGTGGTGCCAGTAACCGTGGCGGAGGCTCCAGTAACGGGCGCAGGCGCCCTATTCGTGACCAACAACGACACCAACTGTGCCTGGCCTGCAGCATTGCGCTCGATAACCTCCACGCGATAGCTGCGAATAAGCGCGCCGTCCAGTAGCGCATCTTCACGTTGGTACGTGAGCGCCGTGCTGGTGGTAGCCACCTCTCGAAGGAGAGCATTGCTGCCCGCGTGACGGATGCGCACAAGGCGATCCTCGGCCCGAGCACCGCCCATCCAACTCACAGTGAAATACGGCGCCTCAAAGGCACCGACCAGGGCAAGATTCTGCGCAGCATCAGGGGCCACCCGGGCGGGCGATAACGTGATGCTGTAGGCAGTGACATCCGCCAGATCCTCAAGCGCTCGACCAAACACGTTAAAAGAGCGGAACTTGACCCAGACGGTCTTGCCGACCTGGTCGGATGTGTAGCTGTACTTCCAGACCGCATCATCCAACCGCACAAAGGGTGAACCGGCCGAGTGACTGGAGATGGCCGTGCTCAGACGCCCGCGTCGCAGATACCCCAGCTCGTAGCCCCCGACGCCGGTGAGCACCGCGTCGCGGTAACTCAGCAGCTCACCGGCTACCCAGCAAAGCGTGGCGCCACTGTCCGCCTCGGCGGTCGTGGCGGCTGCCAGTTCGGTCGCTGCTGCCAGTTGCACCGACAAGGTGTTGACCGTATCGGGATCGCTTCCAGCGGCCAGCGCCGTCGTCAGTTGCCCCATGCGCGCCCTGCCGTAAATCGTCTCCGCTAACCGGTAGCTGTCTCCATCAGCACTGATCCAGATCTCGCACCCGCCCCAGGCTTCCCCCGTGCCGGCAACACCTCCCCAGATCTGCAACACGCCGGCGGGCAGCAAGCTCTCGGGTGGGTTGAACATGATGGGCGCCAGGACGGGGCCAGGTGAGACGTTCTGATTGCCCTGATAACCACTTTTGCTCTGCACGGGATAGTTGGGGGCGCTGCCGACGCCCAGCAACGCATCCTCGGCCACGATTACCAACTTACCCTGCTCGTCCTCCTCGACCGAAATCAGCCGGACCAGGCGCTGGTGCAGGTTTAATCCTGGCTCAGTGATCGTCACCAGGTCCATGGGTTCAAGGAGCACATGCTGCCAGCCGAGGGAGAACTCATATTCATTGCGCACATACAGCTTGCGCTGCACCAGCAACTGCGCCGCATGGGCACCGATGGCTATATCGCAGATTTCGTACGCTTTGATGGTATCCATTGGCTTGGAGCCGAACTGCTCAATGGCAGCCTGATCAGGCGCACGCACCACGTCAGTGTTGTACTCATGGTCGCGATCGAGGATCTCCAGCGACACTTCGTTGTAGCTGTCGGCCTGGCTCTTGATCTTGAGCGAGACGGGAGGCTCACCGTCCTCAGAAAGAAAATCGTCATCGGTCAGGTCCGCCACTGGAGTGATGTTCGGAAACCACGTCACACCGTTGCCCGTGACAGCCTGGTCACCGTAGGGGATCACCTTGAGTTGACCGGCAGACCACACCAGCTCGCTGTTGGTCAGTTGCAACCAGCGCGCGATGGCCTCATTCGCCGGCGACTGCTCGTCGAGTACCGGACTCAAGAGTAAGTTTTCCGCCAAGCAATAGTTGCGGTAGTTCGACATGTCCGCGACCCATGCGGGGGTAAAACCAATGCCGTCCAACGGATCGAGCAACAGCCCGGGCAGGAAGTCGCCCGGGTTAGCATCCGGTAGGCCAGGTACTTGATAACGCCCGTCCACCTCAAACGTATGATTCTGGACGCCCGCGTTATCGTTGAGCAGGTACCTGCTGGAAAACACGTAGGCCGTATCGGAATAGGCGATGGCCTCAGCCGGGTGGCGAGTCTGAAGAAAACCCCACACAGCCTGATCATGAGTGCCATTGGCGTAGTTCAAGCCTACTTGAGCCAGCGATGTGAACACTTCCTTGTCGCGGAAGACACGGTGAATATTACCCAGCGGTCCACGCCCGACAGCAAGGATCAGCGCCGCATAATAGGTATAGGTCGTGTCTTTTTGAGTAGCGCCGCCCCCACCTTTCCCCCCCGACTTTTTAGTCGTGGTTTTCGCGACCGCTTCAAAATCGCTGTAGTAGATAAGGTTTGGACTGACGCGGTTGCGGCCAGCGATCCAGGCGATCGGCTTGCCACTAGCGCTGCTTTGAATCTGTAGCGCATTGATGCGCGTCGCGCTGGTAGAAATCGTACTACTGCTGCCCCCCATCGCTGACTCCATATCGGTTAAGTGTGTAATAACGCACGGTGTGGCTGGATAGCCGCTCCTCACGCATATCTGCAAACTCGACGCCGATGTCCCGATAGGCGTGAATAATGCGGTGCTCATCGACCACCACCGCGCCGTGGCTGAAGGTGCGGCCGAATTTCCAGACAGCGACATCGCCATGCTGCGGGACATCGATCTGCCGGCCGTACAGCTCCAGCCACCCCAGGTAGCGTTCCTCACTGCGGTGCAGGTGCCAGTCCTGGGCGTACGCGCCTGGATCAATCGAGGGAATCAAGCCGGCGGCGTGATACACCTCAATCAGCAACCAGGCGCAGTCGACACCAACACCCAGCAGGTGCTGCCGGTGCTGGTACGGCGTGCACAACCAACGCTCGGCCTGCGCGATCACAGCATCACGCTGCAGCACTTCGAACGGACTCATACCGATGTCTCCGCAACGGGAATGAACGGCATACCCCGGTACCGCGCTCGGTTGCCGAATTTGTTGGTGCAGGCATCCAGCGTCCGTGGGCAACCCGGGTAAATCAGAAACTGATCACCCGCCACTGGCAAGCCTGGCAGCCCGAGGATCATCGTCACGGCGCCATCTGCAGTGAATCTGCGTACGGTTCTTGTCACACCTGCATTGGCACCGTTCACAAACCGAATCACGCCCTGGTCGAACCAGCCCTGAGGGGCGGGCACATTGGAGTTCACACGCAGGGCCGTGCTGCCGTCTTGGACCACACCCACGGTTTCAAACAGGGCGCGATTCACCCCGCAATCGGCGCTGTACACCGTGCGCAGGCACGAGGGCTGATAGACTCCCCGGGGCACCTT
>Ga0157375_10001791_pt1 | contig 18418 bp, 16 predicted proteins | sample M35metaG_FD_115311 | JGI IMG/M metagenome (GOLD analysis project Ga0157375, IMG submission 115311) | Miscanthus rhizosphere microbial communities from Kellogg Biological Station, Michigan, USA - M3-5 metaG | ecosystem: Host-associated > Plants > Roots > Rhizosphere > Soil | place: USA: Michigan... | reverse complement strand
TCCCAGTAGTTCGGGATCTCCGCTCCGGTGTGGTACCCCATCACGTCGGGCGTTCCCGGGTTGTCGGCCTGCGCGTACACGCACTCCTGGCTCATCTGCCCCTTCGCGCACGCCTTGACGCGGTCGGTCGCCGTGACGAACCCGTCCATCGCGCCGCCGTTGATGTCGTGCTGCGCCGCCCACTGGTTGTGTGGACCACCTTGGTCGTACACCCCGGTGTCGTGATACGGCGCCCAGCACTTCCCGGCGTCGTCCTTCGAGCAGACCGAGAACGATCCGTCGGGGTTGCGCGGGATGCCGTTCGCACCGGGGAACGTCCCGAAGTACGAATCGAAGGAGCGGTTCTCCTGGACCACGAAGATGAAGTGGTTGATGTTGTCGATCCCGAGCTTGGGGTCGACCGGTGCGGCGTCGGCGTCAGAAACCGTGATCACGGCCGCGCTCGGCGCCGGTGATGATGCCGCGGTGTCGTTGTCGGGGATGACCCGGATCGCGACCACGCCGATCGCGACGGCGGCGACGACGAGGACGGCGAACAGGGCGCGCTTGGTGCGCTGGGGGATCGGCACGGCCCCGGATGGTAGCAGTCGGACCTGGACAACCCGGGAACGGGCGACCGCTACCATGGGTGTTGTCGCGATCATCACGGAACCGCGACACGCGAGAGAGAGGGACGACGTGAGCGCTGCGCAGAGCACGATCCCCGTCACGCTGATCCCGGGCGACGGCATCGGTCCCGAAGTCGTGACGGCCGCTCGCCGGATCATCGAAGCCACGGGCGCGCCGATCGTGTGGGACGAGCACCGCGCGGGCGCCGAGGTCTTCCGCGAGGGACTCCCGAGCGGCGTCCCCGACGACACGATCGCGTCGATCACCGAGACGCGGGTCGCGCTGAAGGGTCCGCTGGAGACGCCGGTCGGCTTCGGCGAGAAGTCGGCGAACGTGACGCTCCGCAAGCTCTTCGAGACCTACGCGAACGTCCGGCCGGTCCGCGAGATGCCGGGCGTGAAGACGCCCTATTCCGGGCGCGGGGTCGACCTGGTCGTCGTCCGCGAGAACGTCGAGGACCTCTACGCCGGCATCGAGTACATGCAGACGCCCGGCGTCGCACAGGCCCTCAAGCTGATCAGCGCCAAGGGCTCGGAGAAGATCGCACGCTTCGCCTTCGCGTACGCCCGGTCCGAAGGCCGCACCAAGGTCGCCTGTGCGACGAAGGCCAACATCATGAAGTTCTCCGAAGGCGAGATGAAGCGTGCCTTCGAGAAGGTCGCGCCCGACTACCCCGACATCGAGTCGTGGCACGTCATCGTCGACAACGCCGCTCACCAGCTCGTCAAGCGGCCCGAGCAGTTCGAGGTCCTCGTCACCACGAACATGAACGGCGACATCCTGTCCGACCTGACGAGCGCCTTGATCGGGGGCCTCGGGTTCGCGCCGAGCGCGAACATCGGCAGCGAGGTCGCGATCTTCGAGGCCGTCCACGGGTCGGCGCCGAAGTACGCCGGCAAAGACGTGATCAACCCGACCGCGATGATCCTGTCGGGCGTGCTGATGCTCCGCTACCTCGGGCTGTTCGACGAGGCCGCCTCGATCGAGCACGCGGTGTTCGTGACGCTGGAGTCGGGCGTGCTGACCGGCGACGTCGTGGGCTACGACCGTGGCACCTCGACCACCGCGTACACCGACGCGATCATCGAGAACCTCGGCAAGCAGACCGAGAACTGGACCATCCGCGAGACGACGCCGATCGAGCTGCCGAAACTCGACCCCGCGCCCGACTACGTGCGGCCGCGGGAGCGCGCGGTCGTCGGGCTCGACGTCTTCGTCGAGTCGCCCCTGCCGGCGGCAGAGCTGGGCGCATCGCTGATGGAGCTCACCCAGGACACGAAGCTGTCTTTGAAGATGATCAGCTCACGCGGGACCAAGGTGTTCCCGCCGACGGGCGCCTTCACCGAGACCGGCGACCATTTCCGCTGCCGGTTCATCATCAAACAGGACCCGGGCAACCTGCCCGACGACGACGTCCACGAGCTGCTCCAGCGGATCTCGTCGGCGCACCGTTGGATGCACATCGAGAAGCTGCAGGAGTTCGACGGGGAGCTCGGCTTCACCCGAGACCAAGGCGAGAACTGAGCGCTATCCGCTCGGGGCGGTCGTGATCACCTGTGTGGTCGGCGGCGGCTCGTGGGGCGTGGTTCCCGTCTCCGGAACCTCCCACACCGTCACGCCGCCGATGTCCGTGCCATCCACGCCGAGCACGTCCTTCATCAGCGCGATGATCTCCGGCGGGACGGGGTTCTCGGCGACCACTTCCTTGACCTGCCGTTCGTCGATGAAGAACCGGACCGCGTTCGGCCCGGGGAGGTACTTCCCCGGCTCGGTCAAGATCATCCCGAGACCAGCCATCTCGTGGCCGATCGGGTGGATCGGGCCGATGTAGGCGCGCCCGAGCCGGAAGTCGAACCCCGTGGCCGTCTGCCAGTCCATATCGCTCCCGAGCTGATACGGCATGGTGAGGACCACGTCGCCGGGCTCGATGTACTGGGTGTACGTCCCGTCGGAGAAGAAGGTCGGCACCACCTGGGTGCCGTGGTACGTGGGCTCGAGGGCGAGGTTGGTCGAGAGCGCGACGATCCCGATCGCTGCGATCGCGTATCTCGTCCAGGCCCATCGTCCCGACGCCGCCGCGACCCAGATCGCGGTGAGGATGGCGAGCGACATGAACAGGTACAGCGGGAACCGATCGGGCGTCGCATGCTTGATCAGCGGCGCCTCGAACAACCACTTCCCCGGCAGGGCGCCGATCGACCTGCCCGCGATATGCAGCGTCGGACCCATCGCGAGCATGGCCACCAGGAGCGTGAACCCGGTCAGCAGCCAGGCCCACCACTGCCGCCAGAACTGGACCGTGAACCAGACGAGCACGACGAGGAGCAGCACGCCGATGTAGCCGGTGTCGTTCTGCGACAGGACGGGGAACTTCTCGCTGAGCGACAGGAACCGCTGGCCTCCGAACCATCCGTACTGCGACGGCACGATGTAGCTCAACAGGTCCATCGAGTTGATGTCCGGCGCTCGGATCGCGTGGTCGGGCGGCGGGTCGTACTGCAGTCGTCGGAGGATCGGCAGCACGATCAGGCCGCAGACCGCATAGGACGCCGCGAGCAGCGGCATCGTCCACAGCAGCCGCTTCTTCACCACCATGGGCGCGACGATCAGTGCACCGAGGTAGGCGAACCCACCGAACAGCGTCATCGTCGCGAACACCTCGGTGGAGGTCGAGAATTGGCCCGCGAGAACGAGCGCCGATAAGAGGACGAACGCGATCCGTCCGATCGAGCTCTCGACCCGCCGGATCACCAGGTACACCGCCAGCGGGATGAAGAAGATCAGCACGAGGTTGAGCTGCGCCCGCATGTGCTGGTTCACGTACGTCGAGAACCCGAAGAGGAACCCGCCGATGATCGCGGGCCAGAACTTGTGGGTGAGCCTGATGCAGACGAGGTACGCGGCCCACGCGGCCAGGGCGGGCGCGAGGATCATCAAGACGTTGACCGAGAACAGGCCCCCCAACGCGGCGGTGATCGGCTCGAACAACAGCGCAGGACCCGGCAGCGTCGTGACCCACGCGAGGTGAACACCGCTCGGCGCCCAGATCGTGTCCGTGAACAGCGGATCTGACCCGGTGCTGATCGCGTGATGCATCCAGTTGAACGACCACTCGTACAGGCTCGTGTCTGGCAGGCACGAGCCCACGCACCGGTTCCCAAGATCACCGATGACGGGGAGGGCGAACACCAGGATCGAGCTGCCGAGATACAGGAGGAACGCGAAGAGACCGCGCATGCGCGGACCGCGGGTCCGGAACCATCGGACGACCCGCGTGAGCCCGCCCGGCCGGTCGCTCTCGACGAGCTCGGAGGGGGCTTCCGGGTCGGAGATCGCGCTGCTCGCGCTCATCATGGCGGCTCAGGATACCTGGGGGCGCGGCCCGGAACCCCAGGTGAGGCGGTTGCTACACTCCCCCCCTCGGTCCGGCCCTCGCACGCCGGCCTCAACGTGTCCGGTCCCATCGTCTAGAGGCCTAGGACACCACCCTCTCAAGGTGGAGACACGGGTTCGAATCCCGTTGGGACTACAGAGCTATCGCGCATCATCGTTCTTGCGAGTGACGATTTGGGTGACAGTCGCAGATCAACCGATCACCCGTTGGGGGTTGGGGAGTCGCGATGCGACGGACGACCCATCGCGCCCGCGGAGGTCGGTCTTCACTCGGTAGCCAGTCGTACTCCTCGCCGAGTGTCTCCTTCAGATCCGTCGCTTGCATCGGCTCGACGCAGGCGCGCTCGAATGTCCCTGTCGAGAACTCGACCCGCCACGTGAGCGGCAGATTCGAGGTCTCGGATCTTCTGAGGCCCGCCACCGATCTCCTCGAAGGAGGCGATCAGCTATTCGCTCGCTGAATCCACGTTGGTAAGCGTGCCCGCCTTCGATCCTCGACCTTCGAGGCGTCGAATACGTCCATCGAACTGACGTCGGCGATCCCTGTGCATTCGAGATATGGGATCTCCTCCGCGTAACCGGATACCTTTCTCGTTCTCAACTCGAAGGCGAGCGACGGTGGTCGCCTTGAGTTGATCCGTTCGCAAGCGAGATAGCGGGTTCCCGATCCAAGCGTTGCGCGATGCTGTCCCATCACGTAGATCGCCTTCGTCATGTTCTGGATGATTCCTTGCCCTCCGATCGCGGCCTCGACCGATGGGTGCTTCCCCTTGTTGAAGTGAGGGATGAAGAGGATCGAGAGGTCCCCTTCCTTCGCCAACCTGAACATGAGATCCATACCGCGGCGGTTCTCTCGAAACCCGTGGTACAGGTTCTTGAAGTGTTGCTGCATCAAGTCGAGGATCAGAAGGTCGGGCCGTTCCCAACGCACGACGTCGCGGAGTTCGCCAGCATCGTCGGGAATCTCGACGTGCCAGTCGGAGAGCTTCTTGTCTCAGTGCATCACGGACCTGAAACCCCTGATGCTTACCTAGGTGATTCCTCAAGGGCACAGCACCACCACATTGGCGGTGGTCAAGGACCGCTAGTCCCACTTCTAGGAGCCGTCTGCCTCAGGCTGACATCAATGGCACGAATCCGTTCCCTGATCCAAGACGGTTCCTGACACGGCGACGAAGCGCCAAGAGTACCCATCACCCGCGAGGGTGAGTTCCAGTACCCCTTTCATCCCGCTGATCCTGACCTCGGAGTTGGGTTGGATCGCCCCGAACGTGCCCGCCACCCCTCCTGTACCGACGACGAACTCGCGGATACCGAGGCTCGACGTCGCCCCGGCGGTGGTCTGAGGCGAGAAACGTTCGTAGTCGTGAGTGTGGCCGTTCAACACGACCTCGGCGCTGTCGGCGATCAACAGATCCCAGAACGGCGAGACGGCGGTCGTGCCGCCGTGCTCCGCACCCGAGGAGAACAGGGGATGGTGCCAATAGGCGAGCGTGCACGCATGTTGGTCGTTCGCTAGATCCTGCTGGAGCCAGGCGTACTCAGGGCTTCCGATGCTGCATCCACCGACGAAGGTGCAGTCACTATCGAGCGAGACCACGTGCCAGCCGCCGATGTCGAACGAGTACCACAGGCCGCCGTTCGTCTGGACAGTAGAACCGAAGTAGTCACGATAGCCCTGCGCATTCGCCGTTTTCCATTCGTGATTGCCGGGAGCCGGCCGCGTCCGCGTCTTGAATGCCCCCCAGGTCGTGTCGTAGGAGGCGGAGTATTGAGCCAGCGTCCCGCTGTTGTATTGGTTGTCGCCGAGCGTCAATGCGAGATCGGGATCGAGCGCGACAACGAGGTTCGCGGTCCCCTGGCAACTCGCCGGCTTGACGCTGCAGATGTCACCAGCAGCCGTGACGATCGGGTCGATGCGTGGCGGCACGTTCGCCGTCGCGTAGACGTCGTCGAATGCGACATCCCCCGTCACCGCTTTCGTCGCTCCGATCTGCACGCGGGCGATCGGGTTCGTTCCGAGCGACATGGTCTTCGATAGCGCCATCACCGGCGACCCGTCGAGCGAGACATCGACCGTCGAGGAGCCGCCAGCAACGACTACGTGGAGGGTCACGTCATGCCACGCATCGAAGTCGAGGATCGTTGTGCTCACGACCTCCATCGCGCCGACCTGGTTCCTGACCAGGAGCCTCCCGACTTTATCGACCTTCAATGAGACGATCCCCGCACCGGTGCCGGTTCGGACCCGCAGCAGCGTCAGCCGACTACCTGCGGAGATCACTTCGACGTGCGCGGAGAGGGTCACATCCGTCCGCGGCAGCAAGGTAGCGGATGCATACCCAGCGGCCGCTGAGGTCGTCGCTCGTCCTGCCCACGAGCCGGTGAAGACCAGCCCCTGTTGGACGATCAGGCCGCTGGAGGTAGTCCAAGCAGCGAGGTTCCCGCTCTCGAAGCCGTCGCTGAAGATCGAGACGTCGGCTGCCCGGGCCTCGTTCGGAGGGCCAAGAACGATGGTGCCGAGCAGCAGCAAACCCACGACAACCCTGTGCATCAAACCCCTCCGCATTCCGATCCCGCCAGCTCAGTTCTCGACGTACGACACGTCGGCGACAGATAGAACTTTGATCTGCATGCAGGCGACAGATCGGTCAGTGGATACCCCGACCATCCGCTCTCACACGTCGGGCTGGATCACGTCGTCCTAGCCGGCGGCCCCAAGCCGCCGGTACTCACGGAGGGTGATGCCAAGGAGCCGCGCGGCGCGGCACTCGCGCAAGCCGAGGCGTTGGCGACTTCGGCGCATCATCGTCGGATATGCCGCAAGGGTCGCCACGACTCGACGCTAGCGCGCTGACGCTCGCGCAGCTCCTCAGGCCCAAGAAAGTGCGAAGCCGCTCGAACCCGTCGTCATGGTTGCCAGCCGGAGTGCTCCGGCGCGACTGGTGAAGTGTCTTGGCACCTGCTCAGCGTCGGGGAGGTCCAGCCACCGCGCCTTCAGACGACTTCGGCGTCGGAGTGTCTACCGTCAGGCGGTCCTGGACCGCGAACGTTGATGCCCGGCTTGTGGTCAAGCACCTTCCGAAGCACCACGAGTAGATCAGCTTCGACGGGCGACGCCTCCGGAGGCCTTTCGGGCATCTCGATCAGGACGATGCCGTCCTCCCTTTTTGAGACCACGCCCGATGTCATCGACGAGGGCGGGCCAATCGTCCACAGGAACGCGATCGTCACGTGTAACCAGGTTCGTTCGCGGTGAACGCGCCAAGGCATGTGTGCTTTTCTACCCTACCGACGATGCCGTAAGCCATCTGGCCCCCGACGCGATAGTGTTCGGCCCGATGGAGAGCTTCGAGTTCAGATGCGTCGGTGACCGCGATTCGTCTCGGAGGGCGGCGGTGCGGCGCGCCCTACAGGTCGCCAATGCAAAGGGGATCGACGTCGCCAGCGAGCCGGTGGTTCGTCGGCGACGCTTCCCTATCCCGATCTTTGGTCCCAGAACAGGGTTCGTCGTCCGTTTCGATGAGGCGACACGACGCGTCGATACCTGAACCGCGCTCGACGCAAGGATCCTTGAACCGGTACCACAGATGTTCGAACTGAGCCGTGCCGCCGTTTCCCGGCATCCCACCTCGAGCCTTCGAGGAGTGATTGATATGAGGCGTGTGATCCCACCGGCCCTGGCCGTCGCCATCGTGGTGTTGCTGGAAGCCCGGCCCTGGCAACCATCTCCTCATTCCCGACGCCCTATGGTGGAGACATGCGGCAGCAACGAGGGCGGTCGTGGCGGACGTTCCGTCTGTTGACGGCGACGATCGCGATGGTGCTCGCGTGGGCCCTCCCTCAAGCGCAGGCCACCTTCCCGGGCACGAACGGACGCATCCTGTACCGGGACGGGAACGACCTGTGGACCGTCTTACCGGATGGCTCTTCCCCCGTGCAGATGACACATTCGTCAGCGATCGCGGGGGCAGACCCCGCTTGGTCGCCGGACGGATCCAAGGTGGTTTTCTGGAGAAGCGGCGACCTCTGGATCGTGAACGCGGACGGCACGGGACAGACGAACCTCACGAACGGCTCGAACACGGGGACCTCGCCCGATTGGTCCCCCGATGGTCTCCACATCGTGTACGTGGGTTTCAACGGGCAGCTATGGACGATCGACACCGATGGAAACAACGCGGCGCAGTTGCTGACACACGCAGGGTACGGAGATTCCGAACCGAGTTGGTCGCCCGATGGCAGCTCCATCGCGTTCTCCGCCTACGATCCCACGACACATCACAACGATCTCTGGGTCGCACCCTCGTCGGACCTCAACGCGCCCATCCAGATCACCAGCACCAACGCGCACGAGTACAACGTGGGATGGTCGCCAGACGGCACGCAGATCATCTTCTCGAGGGAGGGCCGCCACAGCCTCATGGACATCCGCACCGTCCGGTCGGATGGCACACATCCGCACAGACTGACGACCAACCCGGCGTCCGATACCTATCCGTCGTGGTCACCCGACGGAACCAAGATCGCGTTCGGCAGCGATCGCAGCGGCCAGATCGACACGTACGTGATGCGCGCGGATGGCACGAGGCAACACCGCATCACGACGGTGGGGACCGTCGGCGACGCCTGGCAGCCATGTCCGGCCACGTGCCCGCCCATCACCTAGGCAGCTCCTCTCGGAGCGCCCGTCTCCCCTCGCCCAGCTGTGATCGGCCTGCCGTGGGTCTCGAGTGGCGAAAAAGGCCCCGGTCGTGATTCCATATCGATGCACCGCGGTTCCCTGGCTCAGCCTGATCGGTCCTCAGTAGCGTTTCTCGCGCCGCCTCGAGCCAGATGCGGCTCGGACCGTTTGCGGCGGCATCGGCCAGGGGACCATGAACACCATCCGGGGAGGCGCTTCTTCAGGGAAGCAGCAGAAGGTGAGGGTCCCATGAGGATCGACTGGTGGTTCGTGTTCATGTTCTTGCCGTGCTGCATCATGTGGTGTCTCGCAGGGTTCGCGTTGTGCTGGGGAACACACCGACAGCGAGGCATCGAGGTCGATCGGCCCGTCACGGACAACCTTCCGCTGCTTCCGAGCCCCATCGTGGTTCCCGACCACGTGCCGGACGAGTGGCTCATCGATGAATCCTTGATGGATCGATAGCTCCTTGGTGGACGGGTAGGGCCATCGGGGTCCGGCCCAGACGGCTGTCTTGGCTTGCTATCCGACGTGGAAGTCGGCGAATTCGGTGAACGGCCGGTGCAGGAGCGAGCGGGGACCCGTCTCCAGGACCGTCCATTCGTGCGCCGTTCCTTCCGAACCCTCTCCGACCGGTTCCCATCCCAGGTTGTCAACGCAGAACTCGATCGCTCGTCCGATCGCCGGCAGGTGAGTGTCGTCCACGAAAACGATGCCGCCCTCGGCCACGAGGCGGCCCGCGTAGATCAGGTCCAAGAAGACCGCCTCGAACCGGTGGTTCCCGTCGATGAAGGCGAGGTCGAAGCGTTGCCTTTCGTCGAGCAGACGGGGCAATACGACCTGTGATTCCTCTTGGCACAGATGCACGAGGTCGCCCACGCCGGCTCGCTCCAGCGTCTCAAGCCCGACGCCTGCGTACGTGGTCCGCGCGCCGGGACCGGGTTCGAGCTGGAACGGGTCGACCGCCACGTGTCCGCCGCCCGGGCCGTTCATGAGGAGCCCCTCGCAGATGAACAGCGTCGAGATGGCGAACCCGAGACCGACCTCGAGCGTTCGCGTCGCCCCCTCTTCGACGACACGATCACGGAGCGCGGCGCCTTCCTCGGGGCCGATCGCGACCGGGAAGATCTCGGCGAGCCGCCCGTCCGGCGTCACCACCGTGCCGTCGGCGATCAGCTGCTCCCGAACGGAGTGCAGCCGGTCGAGGGACGTCGGCATCCCCCAACGGTAGCCGCCTGGCCAAGGCGGTACATGACTTCCCGGCGGATGGGTAGGCTCGTTGCCATGAGCTACCGTCCCCCGCAGCAGGTGAGCGCCGCCCGCAGGGTCGGCGACCGGATCCAGATCGAGGCACGCGAGATCACGCGGTTCCTCTCATCGCCCGCCGGCAGGCGCATGCGCGGCGTCCTCGCGGGCGCGGTCATCGTCACGGCCCCACTGATCTTCCGGGTCCCCGGCCTGCGCCGGTACCCGTTGATCCGCGCGCTCGAGTTCCTCGGCGGCGCCGCGTTGATCGTGCGCTTCGCCGAGGCGCTGCGCGATTGGGAGCGGAACGAAGAGGGCCCGCTCACGATCGACCTCCCCTGACCCGTGTGGGCCGAGCTCGCGCTCGATGCGTGGTCGACGCTCGTCCGCGACACGGTTCGCACCGGATGGCGGCGAGCCCGCGTGCTCGACGGCCCCGGCGGCAGGCCCGCGGCGGCGTGGCCCTTGGCACAGGTCGTGTGGGCCGCCGCAGAGGTTCGGGCGCTCGGCGGCGATCCGCCGACCGCGACGCTCGATGACGCACTCGGACGACTGCGGTCGGGAGACGCCTACGTCGCGGTGCCGCACGACAAGCGCTACTTCGACGACAACGCCTGGCTCGGCCTCGCGTTCCTGCGGATGGGGGCGGTCTCGTCCGATCCATCGTGGCTCGACCGGGCTCGTGGCCTCGCCCGGTTCGTGACCACCGGCGAGGACCCCGACGGCGGCGTTCGGTGGGTCGAGGGATCGGCCACCCGCAACGCGTGCAGCACGGCGTCCGCGGCCTGGCTCCTGCTCGAGGCACGAGAGCCGGACGCCTCGTCCATCGCCGCCAGATGGCTCGATTGGCTCGACGCCACCCTCCGCCGTCCGGATGACCTCTACGCGGATCGGATCGACGGCGGTGTCGTCCACGAAGAGGTCTGGACGTACAACCAGGGCGCGGCGCTGACTGCGTCGCGGCTCCTCATGCGGCCGACCGACGCGCTGCGTGCCGCGATCCTTTCGCGTTGGTCCGCGGATGATCTCTGGCGGGAGCCGCCTGCCTTCGCCGCGATCGCCTATCGGGCGCTCCTCGGAGACGCGGATCCGAGCGACGCGATCGAGCGATGGGATCCGTACCTCGAACGGCTCCACACGGAGGCCCGCACCGAGGATGGCTGGTTCACCGGCGGTGGCGTGGGCCGGTACGACGACCGCCCGACGCTCGATCAGGCGGCGGTGGTGCAGCTGTTCGCCCTTCGCGCCGCCGTTACCAGCGGCGTTCGCCGATCACCGGCGTGAGATGACACTCACATTCCTCGTCGGTGCAGCGCGACGACCGGTCCGGGCCGGGTTCCCACACGAGGTCGTGGTCGTCCTCGGCGATGAGGTAGCGGCACCCGCAGCCGTAGCAGACGTCGCGGATCACCTGGTGCCAGGTGCCCTCCGCATCCTGTCGCTCCGCCAGCGTCAGCGTCTTCGCCATGCGAACCCCTCGGCTCCATCCTCCATCCGCCTTCGAGGGGATGCAACGAGCACGTTGCCCTTCCAGGCGACCCACGCCTAACATCCGCGCGTGCGGTTGCGAGTGGGGAGGATCGCGACGGCCTGCGTGCTCGTGGCCGCCTTCATCACGTCCATCGGCACGCCCGCCTGGGCCCAACCGGGATCCATCTCGCTGGATCCGACGCACGGGCCGGTCGGCGCGACCGTGACGATCAACGGAACGGGCCTCGCCCAAACGACCGCCGTTTCGTTCGCGGGCACGGACGCCGCATTCACGATCGAGGATGACGAGCACGTGTCCGCGACGGTCCCGCCGGGGGCCGAGACGGGGCCCGTCCAGGTAGACACCACGGATGGATCCGCCACGAGCGACCCCTTCGTGGTGCAGCCGAACATCGTGGTGATCCTCACCGACGATCAACGATGGGACAGCCTGTCGCTGATGCCGACGGTCGAGTCCGAGCTCGTCGGGAACGGACTGACGTTCACCAACGCGTTCGTGGAGAACCCCCTGTGCTGTCCGAGCAGGACCAGCTTCTTGACCGGCTTGGATTCGCACTCCACCGGCATCTACGCGAACGACGCTCCGTACGGAGGATTCTCGATGTTCGACGATCAGACCACGGTTGCCACCGCGCTGCAGGGCGCCGGGTACGAGACGTCGCTCCTGGGCAAGTACCTGAACCACTACGCGGTCTCCGCCGGAACGTACGTTCCGCCCGGCTGGACGCATTGGCGGGCGTTCGCATCCGAAGCGAAGTACTACGACTACGACCTGTCGGTCGACGGGACGTCGATCCAGTCGTACGGCAAGTCACCGGAGGACTACTCGACCGACGTGATCGCATCGATCGCCGACACCGAGATCCGATCGGCGTCGCCGCAGGATCCGCTGTTCCTGTGGATCGCGCCCTTCGCCCCGCACGGTCCGTCGACACCCGCGCCGCGAGACGTCGGGACGCTCGATGGGATCGATCCATGGCGGCCCCCCAACTACAACGAAGCGGACGTTCGGGACAAACCGGCGTACATGCAGGCCATGCCGTTGCTGTCGCCTGAGGACCAGGCGACGATCGACGCCGATCGGCAGAACCAGCTCGAGTCGCTCGGTGCGGTTGATGACCTAGTCAAGTCCACCCTCCGGGCGCTAGACGCCACCGGCCGTCTTGGAGACACGATCGTTGTGTTCGCCTCCGACAACGGGTTCGAGTGGGGGGAGCACAGACGAGAGGGCAAGCTCGTGCCATACGAGGAAAGCGTGCGGATCCCACTCGTGATCCGATGGGACCGGGTCGGCGCGCCTGCGGCCAACGACAAGCGGCTCGTAGAGAACATCGACCTGACGCCGACCTTGGAGCGCGCGGCAGGCGCTGCTCTCACGCCGGTCGACGGGAAGAGCCTGCTGCCCTTGCTGCAACGACAGCGGGTGCCGTGGAGACAACACATGTTGATCGAGCACGCCGGAGGGAGTCCCCAGCCGATCTATTGTGCGGGTCGCACGCACAAAGACGTGCTCATCCACTACTCCACAGGCGAGGAGGAGTACTACCGCCTCGGCCCGAGGGCAGACCCATACGAGCTCAGCAACAGGATCTCGAAACCCCGATTCGCATCACGTATCGCGACGCTCCGGGACAAGCTCAGATCGATGTGCACCCCGCGTCCGCCTGAGATGCCGGCCTTCTAGGTCAGCAGCCGCTGTCGACCCAGGCGGGCGGCGCACCGACGCCGATCCCACGCTTGTGCGCGAGCCGCCGCACTCGGTGGCGGTAGACGTGCATCGCCCAGTGCGGGAAGTCCGCGTGGGTCATGCATCTCCAGCTCTTGTACAGCTCGTGGTGGTACGGGCTCTGGAGCGTCTCCGCGTGCCCGATCACGTTGCCGATGTTGATGCCGTAGGTGTGCATCAGCCACAGGGTCAGGCGCAGTGACGACCGCATCTGCGCGTGGTCGCCCAGCACCATCTTGTCGCTCGTCCCGACGTGCTCGATCCCGATCGCGGTCCAGTTCATGCCGATCGCGTGTCGGCAGCGCACCTTGAGGGGAACCAGCTGGTAGATCGTGCCGTCGCGGTCGACGATGAAATGGGCGCATGTCCCCGGGAGCTCACCGTCGTGTTTCGCGTTGGAAGCGAACGTGTTCCACGCGCCGCTGAACGTCGTCCCGTCCGTGTAGTGCTCCACGATCACCTTCGGGTGGCGGAGGTGCCAGGTTCGCCTGCCGTAGTGACGCTTGGAGTAGGCGGCCATCTCGCGCTTGCGCTTGGCGCCGAACGGGATCGCCTTCCACTTGACCGGCGGCTTCCGGATCGTGCCGGTCGCTCGGATCTCCGACGGCGCCGGGGCCGCGTGCAACGACGGCGCCGGGGCCGCTCCGACGATCGTCACGGCGGCCACCGCGGCAACGAGGGCGCGCTTCATCCCGCGGCCGCCCGCACGCGTGCGATGGTCCGGTCCTTGCCCAGCAGCGACAGCGACTCCGGTAGCGGCGGCGACACGTTCGACCCGGTCACCGCAGCGCGGATCGGTTGCCACCCCTTCGTCCGGTTCAACCCCGCGCCCGAGGCCAATCCGTCGAGCGTCGCTGCGATGGTTGCTGCGTCCCATGCCGGTGAGGCATCGAGCGCCTCGGCCGCCTCCTTGAGGTACCCCGGCGGCGCCTTGGCCAAGATCCCGGCGGCCTTGTCGTTCGGTGCGATGTCGTCGCTGAACAGGAACCGCAGCAGCTCAACGGCTTCGGTCAGGGTTTTCATCCGCTCCTTCACCAGCGGCATCGCAGCCCGCAGCACATCGGGTTCGACGCCGACGCCCGCCTCCACCAGGAAGTGGACGCAGCGCGCCGCGAGGTCGTCGTCGCCGAGCGACTGGATGTACCGGTTGTTGAGCCAGGTGAGCTTCTCGGTGTCGAACGCGGCCGGATTCGACGACACGCGCGCCAGGTCGAACGCCCCGATCATCTCGGCCATCGACAGCACCTCGCGATCGTCACCCGGCGACCATCCGAGCAGCGCGAGGTAGTTCACGAGGGCCTCCGGCAGGTAGCCGAGCTCTCGGAACGACCGGACGCTCGTGGACCCGTGCCGCTTCGACAGCGGGCGTCGATCCGGACCGAGCACCTGAGGCACGTGCGCGTAGACGGGCGGCGTGCCGCCGAGCGCCTCGATCACCCGGGCGTTGCGCGGCGCGCTCGCGAGGAGGTCGTCGCCCCGGACGACGTGGGTGACCTCCATCAAGAGATCGTCGACGGCGACGGCGAGCAGGAACACCGGCGATCCGTCGGCGCGGGCCAGCACGAAGTCACGGAGCTCCCCGGGTGCCCACCGCACCTCGCCCTTGACCAGGTCGTCGACGACCTGGTCGGTGTCGGGCATGCGGAACCGCACGACGGGCGTGCGGCCTTCGGTCTCGTACGCGGCGCGCTGGGCCTCGGTCAGGTCCCGGCAGTGGCCGTCGTAACCGGGTGGCTCGCCGCGAGCGCGCGCGGCTTCGTTGCGTTGCTCGAGCTCTGCCTCGGTGCAGTAGCAGCGGTACGCGTGACCACCGGCGAGCAGCTCGTCGAGCTTCTCGCCGTAGATCGCGGCGCGCTCGGACTGCCGATACGGGCCGTTCGGTCCGCCGACCTCCGGGCCCTCGTCCCACTCGAGCCCGAGCCACCGCAGATCGTCGAGCACTCCGCGGAACGCTTCCTCCGTGACCCGAGACGCGTCGGTGTCCTCGACCCGCAGGATGAACACGCCGCCGTTGTGCCGCGCCCACAGCCACGAGAACAGCGCCGACCGGACGTTCCCGACGTGCAACGATCCGCTCGGCGCAGGCGCGAACCGGCACCGGACGGTCATGGCCCCACCACCGCGTTCGCGAGGGTGCCGATGCCCTCGACCTCGACCTCGACCACGTCACCGTCGGCGAGGGGGCCGACACCTTCGGGCGTGCCGGTCAGCACGACGTCGCCGGGGAGCAACGTCATGAAGGTGGTGATGTATTCGAGCAGCGCGGCGATGCCGAACACCATGTCGTCGGTCGAGGCTCGCTGCACGACGTCGCCGTTCAGCCGCGTCTCGACGGCGATGCCGGCGGGGTCCACGCCGGTCTGGACCCAGGGCCCAAGCGGCGCAGACCCGTCGAAGCCCTTCGCGCGGGTCCACTGGTCGTCGGTTCGCTGCAGGCTCCGGAGCGTCACGTCGTTCGCACAGGTGAACCCGAGGATGTAGCGCGAGGCGTCCTCCGCGCGGACGCCGCGCGCGAGCCTGCCGATCACGACGGCCAGCTCACCCTCGTAGTCGATCCGCTTGCTGATCGGCAGCAACCGGATCGGATCGTTCGGCCCGATCACGGCGGTCGACGGTTTCAGGAACAGGAGCGGTTCGTCAGGCACCTTGCCCCCGAACTCGGCCGCGTGCGCTTCGTAGTTCTTCCCGACGCAGACCAGTTTCGACGGGAGCACCGGCGCGAGCAGGAGCACGTCGGCGAGATCGACCTCCTCCCCCGTCGGCAATGGGTCTTCGAAGAAGGTGCCGGCGAGCACCTGGATCGTGTCGCCTTCGATGATCACGCCGGTCGCGATCCGATCGCCGTGCCGGAAGCGCAGGAGTCGCATCGGGCGGCAGGCTACCGCAGGGCGGCTACGCTGCCGGGATGCGGGTGCGCGTCCGCGACCGGTCCTCGTTCAGCCCGGACGAGCTCGACGCCCTGCGCGCCTGGCTCGAGGTCGCGTACGACGACGGTCCGTGGCGCGCGGAGCACTGGGACGACATCGGCCCCGGCCCACACGTCGTCGCCGAGGACGACGACGGCTCGTTGGTCGCGCACGCGTGCGTGGCGTGGGTGCCAGTGACGATCGGCCCGACGACGCTTCTGGCCGGCTATCTCGAAGACGTCGCCACCCGCTCCGACGTCCGCGGCCGTGGCTATGGAACCGCCGTGGTCGTCGCGACGCTCCCGCTCATCGGAGCCGGGGCAAAGATCGGGTTCCTCGCCACCGGGTCGCAGCCGTTCTACGAGCGTCTCGGGTGGACGACGTGGCGTGGCCCGTCGAGCGTGATCGAGGCAGATGGGAGCCGGACCCCGACCCCCGAGGAAGACGGCTTCCTCATGGTGTTGCGGTTCCCCGACACCCCGAAGGTCTCCCTCGACCTCCCGATCTCGCGGCCGCGGCGCGATCCCGAGGAGGCGTGGTGAGGGCTCCGCCGACGTGACCAGGCCCCGGCGGCGTGGTTCGATACCGCTGTGAGCCTCCTGTCCCCCGGTGATCAGCCACCGGACGTCACGCGGTTCGACGTCGAGACGGCGGCACAGCGGATCCGGCCGTACGTGCGCACGACGCCGGTGCTCGAGCTGGAGCCCGGCGCGTTCGGGCTGGACGGCGCGCTGACGCTGAAGCTCGAGCTCCTGCAGCACACCGGATCGTTCAAGCCTCGGGGCGCGTTCAACCGGATGCTGACCGCCGAGGTCGACGCGAGCGGCGTGCTGGCGGCCTCGGGCGGCAACTTCGGCCTGGCCGTCGCGTACGCCGCGCGGGTCCTCGGCCACCCGGCGGAGATCTTCGTGCCCGCGACGTCGCCCGCGATGAAGATCGAACGGATCCGGTCCTACGGCGCCACGGTGCACGTCGTCGACGGCTTCTATGCCGACGCCTACGCCGCGTGTGAGGAGCGCGCGTTCGACACCGGCGCGGTGTTCATGCACCCCTACGACCAGCCGGCGGTGGTCGCCGGGCAGGGCACGATCGCGGCCGAGCTCGACGACCAGGCGCCGGCGATCCGAACGGTCGTCGTCGCGGTCGGTGGCGGTGGCCTGATCGCGGGGATCGCGGCGTGGTACGCCGGCGACGCGCGGGTGATCGGCGTCGAGCCGGAACGGTGCCCGACGCTGTCGCAAGCCTTGCGTGCGGGCGAGCCGGTGGACGTCGAGGTCGGGGGGATCGCCGCCGACGCGCTCGGCGCCGGTCGCGTGGGCACGATCGGTCTGGACATCGCGAAGCGCTTCGTCGACGCCGTCGTCACGGTCAGCGACGACGACATCGTCCGAGCGCGTCGCGCGTTGTGGGACGTCTGCCGCGTGGCGGCTGAGCCCGGAGCGGCGGCCACGCTCGCCGCGTTGCAGACCGGCGCGTACCGCCCCGGTCCGGAGGAACGCCTGGCCCTCGTGCTCTGCGGCGGGAACGCCGATCCGGCGGATCTGTCCGACGGCGAGGGATAAGGGCGCGCGTCGCCCGCTATGAGCTGAACCGGGCGGCCAGCTCGCCACTCGATCGCTCGCGCATCGCCGCCATCACCCGCTGTCGCTCCATCGCCTGCACGAGCGACCGGTGGTTCTGTGGGATGTCGTGCTCCGTGAAGAACGCTTGGACCTCGGCCACGAGCTCGGGATCGGTCAGCGTGCGCGCGCCCACCGCCAGGTGGAGCACGTTCGACGCGGCGAACCGCGGCAGCAGCTCGTCCCAATGGTCGCGGACGTAGCGCCACGCGATCGCGCCGAGATCGCGGTTGGCCTCGGCACGCGACAGCAGGAACGGCGCGTCCTGGGGGCGGACCTCGTCGGACACGGTGAGCGCGAGCAGCCGTTCCATCAAGGCGGGATCACGGAACCGCGCGAGGGCGCCGCGGTACCGGTCCTGCTCCTGCGGGGTGGGCGCGTCGTGCATCCGCGCACGGAAGGTCTCGAACGCATCCTCGCCGCCCGCGAAGGCCGTGACCTCGACGGCCGCAGCCGCGACCGATGCGTCGACGCCGCCGCCGGACCGTGCGAGCGCTTCCGCCTCGCGGGCCATCGCCTGGGTCTCCGGGTCGTCGCCCAAGATCCCGAGCGTGCGGATCAGATCGCCCCGGAGCTCGCGGTCGAGCTCGCTCTCGTCGGGTCGCGGATCCCATCCGAGGCGATCCATCGCCGGTCGGACGAGCGTCCGCACGAAGTCACGGAACCGCTCCCGCGGCTCGCCCTCCACGAACCGGTCGCACCACGCCAACCCGGTCATGATCGTCTGCCAGACGGACGGGGCCGT
>Ga0157375_10001789_pt1 | contig 18428 bp, 16 predicted proteins | sample M35metaG_FD_115311 | JGI IMG/M metagenome (GOLD analysis project Ga0157375, IMG submission 115311) | Miscanthus rhizosphere microbial communities from Kellogg Biological Station, Michigan, USA - M3-5 metaG | ecosystem: Host-associated > Plants > Roots > Rhizosphere > Soil | place: USA: Michigan... | reverse complement strand
GCTAGGTGGCGGCTAGGGGCCGAAGCACAGCTTCGGCCCCTTTCAAGGCCGAACTCCCACATCCGTTGTCCACGATGTGCTGAGCCACCAAACTGTCCTCGATGTGCTGAGCCTTGACAACTCCTGTCTGTGCTGGTGAGGTTCGCGACACTGAAAAAAATTACCTCTGCTCTGCGTCCGCAGTGGCGGCAAGTGCGTCGAGGATCGCGTGGGTGCGGCGCTCGAAGTTTGCGTAGCTGAAGTAATCGAGGCCTTCGGGGATCTGCTTTTCGCCCGACGCGAGCGCGTCGATGATGGCCAGGCGGATTTCGGCGGGATTGGTTGGATCGACGAGCTGCCCGAGTTGGCCTCCGAGCACGGCTTCGCGTCCGCCGTCGAGGCGGCTGGCGATGACGGGGACGCCGCAGGCGAGCGCTTCGAGGAAGACGAAGCCGAAGCCTTCGCCGCGGCTCGGCATCACGTAAACATCCGCGAGGTTGTAGAGGTCCGCCTTCTCCTCCTCGGGGAAAAGTCCGGTGAAGACGACGCGGTCCGCGACGCCGAGGCGAACGGCTTTTCGCTGCAGGCGCGGGATGTCGTTGCCGCCGCCGGCGATGACGTACGAAACGTCGGCGTCGAGATCGGGAAGCACTTCGAGAACTTCGTCGAATCCCTTGTAGCGCTCGGCGGCGACGACGCGGCCGAGGGTGAGGAGCACGCGCTTGCCTTCGAGGTGATAGCGCGACACCAGCGCGGGATTCTTCGGACGGATGCCGTACCACTCGGCGCGAATCGAATTCGGCAGGAGCTGTGACGGGCCGTCGTAGTGCGACCAGCCGGCGAAACGGTCGTTGGTGACGTCGCTGATGGAGACGACGCCGCTGACTCCGCGCAGCAGCCGGTTGGAGATCGGATCACGCAACGGCTTCCACGCCTCGATGCCGTAGAGCATCAGCAGCGGATGTTTCGTGACGAGGCGCGCGACCGGCAGCAGGTTGACGTGCGCGCAGACGACGAGATCGAAGGCGCTGCCGGCACGGCGTATTGCGCGCAGAAAGGCGAGGCGGCCACGGGCGGCTTCCGCAACGAACGTCACCTTTTCGGGCAACGGCTCGCGTTCGCCGACGATGATGCGCGGCACGACCACCACTTCGTCGACGGCCGGATGCGAGGCCATCGCCGCGATCAGCTCGCGGTTGTAAAGGGCGATGCCGCCATAGCCGCCGAACGAGTCGGTGCCGATGTGCAGGATTCTCACGACCACTGCTCCATGACCCGGCGCGCCCAACTTCGCATGCGCGTGGAGGTGCCGTCGGGCGGCAGTTGCATCCACTCGGCGAGCGGAACGGTGAACCCTGTTTTGCGCCGTCTGCTGAGCCAATCGGGCAGCGGAGTTTGTGGACTTTCTGCGAAATGTTGTTTGCAGCGGCTCTTCTCCACTATCAGCAGCGGCGCCATCTGGCGGAGGAGCGTGGCGTCGACGAGCGGCGTGCGCACTTCGAGCGAGTGGGCCATGCTGGCCCAATCCGTATCGCGCAGAAGTTGGTTGCGCATGTAGAGCGACGCTTCGAGCGCGGCCACGCGTCCGAACGGAGTGCCGGGATCGGGATCGATCGTGCTCGCGATGTGTTCGAGCATCGACAGTTGCTCAAGTCCTTCGCGCGCGGCTTCGGCGCCCATCAGCGACGGCAGATCGTCGGGCAGAAAGAGTCCGCGTTTCAGCAGATATGCGCCGGCCCACGTCGCGCCGTATTGAGCGGCTGCTTTCGCTTTCGGACTGCGTCCGAGGCGGCCGGCGACGGATGCGGCGAACGGCAGCCGCGCTGCCGCCACGATTCGGGGCAGCGCGCGAAATGAGGGATAGCTGCCGAAGAGCTCATCGCCGCCCAGTCCGGAGATCGCGACCTTCAGTCCGCGCTCGGCCGCCGCTTTGCTGACGAACCAGGTGTTGGTGCCGTCGATGGTCGGCTGGTCCATGGCGTCGAAGAGCTTCGGCATGTCGGCGAGGAATTCGTCGCGCGTGACGAGGCGTGTGACGTGATCGGAACCGATCAGACGCGCGAAGCGCTCCGCCAGCGGAGCTTCGTCGAAGGAGGCACCCGCGAACTCTTCGAAACGCAGTGTGACGGTGCGCGGCGGCTGCCCATTCCCAGCCTCCGTCGCCAGCGCGACAAGCGCAGATGAGTCGATGCCGGAGGAGAGAAACGCGCCGACGGGAACGTCCGCGATCAGATGGTGGCGAAGCGAGTCGGTGACCAGCTCGCGCAGCAGGACATTCGGCTGGACCAGCCGCGCTGCCGCCTCGTCCTGCACGCCGCGGCGGAAGGTGCCGGCGATCGAGTAGTGGCACCGCGCGTTCTCGACGCCGCGCTCGCTGACGAAGAACGACGTTCCCGCTTCGACCGCGCGAATCGATTGGAAGATCGTATGCGGCTCGGGGACGCTTCCCATCAACCAGAATCCCGCGACGCCGGCCGGATCGTGTTCGCGCGAGATCTGTCCGCCGGCGAGGAGCGCTTTCACTGTCGATGCGGCGCGGAAGGTCCGGCCGTCGTCGGCGATGTACAGCGGCTTGATCCCGTACGGATCGCGCGCGACGAACATCCGCCGTTCGCGCGGGTCCCAGATGACGAACGAGAACATTCCGCGCAGCAGTTCCACCATCGCCGCGCCGTCGTGCCGGTACAACTGCAGCAGCACCTCGGTGTCCGTCATCGAATGGAAGCGCGCGCCGACCCGCTCCAGCCGCGCGCGCAGCTCGCGATAGTTGTAGATCTCACCGTTGAAGACGATGCGCAGTTCGCCGTCGACGTCGGTCATCGGCTGCATGCCTTCGTCGGTCAGGTCGATGATGGCCAGACGCCGCGAGCCCAGGGCGACGCGGGCGTCAGGCGAGATCCATGTGCCGCCGGCGTCAGGTCCACGCGGGCGCATCCGCTCGGTAATCGCGTCGATTTCGTTCGTATCCACCGGCGGCGCGGCGGACCGATACGCGAACAGGGCGGCAATCCCGCACATCGCCGGTCAGGCCTGCCGTTCGACGGCGGCCGTGCGCACGTCCCCGCGACGGAACCAGTAGCGGAAGAAGATCATCATCACGAGGCCGGCGATACCGACCGCGTAGCCGGTCATCTTCAAGGTGTCGGTCACCGTCAGCACGGCGGAGACGGCGAAAAGCAGCGTGATGAGCCAGATCGAGAGGATGGCTTTGCCGATGCTGCCGTACTTTTCGACGAGGATGTGGTGGAAGTGGCGGCGGTCGGCATTGAACATGCGCACGATGCGCGCGCCGAGGGACGTCTCGCTGCCGAAGCGCTGCTTCATGACGATGAGCGTGTCGAGCACGGGCAGCGCGAGCGCGAGCATCGGTCCGCCGACGATCAGCGCGGTCGGCGATTTGATCGGACGCGCGATCGAGCACGCCGCCAGCAACAGGCCGATGAAAAGACTGCCGGTATCGCCCATGAAGATTTTCGCCGGCGGCCGGTTCCAGCGATAGAAGCCGATCAGGCTTCCCGCGAGCGAAGTCATGATCACGATCGAGAAGACGTCGGCGCGCAGCAGGGCGATGACGCCGAAGGCGACGGCGATCGTGATCGCGACGAGCGTGGCCAGCGAGTCGATTCCGTCGATGAAGTTGACGGCGTTGATGACGAAGACGATCCAGATCACCGAGACGACGGAGCCGAGGATGCCGAGTTGGATGGTCACGCCGCCGAACGACACGGCCGAAAAGTGAAAGCCGAAGCTGACCAGGATGATCGCGGCGGCCGTCTGCACCAGGAACTTTTTCGGAGCATTGGAGCCGAGGAGATCGTCGTAGACGCCGAGTCCGACGATGAGCGAGCCGCTGGCGAGGACGGCGAAGAGGTAGGTGAGGTTTTTCGATACGAGCCCCGCGGCGTGCTGGTTTGCGGCGAGAAGCATGAGCGGAAAGCCGAAGCCGAAGATGATGGCCAGGCCGCCCATGCGCGGCGTCGATTCGAGATGCTGCTTCCTCTCGTTGGGATGATCGATCGCTCCGACCTCCTCGGCGATCCGCTTCACCGCCGCGGTCGTGATGAAGGAGGTCACCGCGCAGGTGATGAACAGCAGCAGGAGTGGGACGGAGTATTGGAGCATCGAAAACGGAGACAAGAATAGCAGGGGTGGGAGTGGGGGACGCTGTCATCCTGAGGCTGCCGGAGGCGCGGAGCCGAAGGCGAAGACGCCGGAGGACGCCGAAGGATCTCAAGGTTCCCAAACTGTGTTGAATCCCCCGGGGTTCCAGCCGGAGTTGCGCATCTTGAGATCCTTCGCCGTCCTCCGGCGTTCCGCGCTTCGCGCTCCAACGCCTCCGGCGGCTCAGGATGACAAGCCATCACATAGAATGCGCGCGACTTTGTGCACCTCAAGGAGCATGCATGGCTGAACTTCCCGGCATCGAGCGCGACACTCTCGACGTCGATGTCGTCATCGTCGGCGCGGGACCTGCGGGATTGGCCGCCGCATACCGTCTCGCGGAGATGGTGAAGGCGCACAACGAAACGAACGAGAAGAAGCTCGATCTCTCCATCGCCCTCCTCGAGAAGGGGAAAGAGATCGGCTCGCATGGCATCTCGGGCGCGGTGATGGATCCGCGCGGGATCGCCGAGCTGATGCCGGACTGGCTGGAGCACGGCTGTCCGATCGAGTCGCCGGTCACCGACGACGCGTTCTGGTTTCTGTTCGAGAAACTCAAGATTGCAGCGCCGATCATGCCGCCGCCGCTGCAGAACCATGGCAACTACGTGATCTCGCTCGGCGAATTCGTGCGCTGGATGGCGCCGATCGTCGGCGATATGGGCGTCGATATTTTTGCGGAGTTCGCCGCGGCCCGCGTGCTGGTCGAGGACGGACGCGTGGTCGGCGTTCGCACCGGCGACAAGGGCATCGACAAGAACGGGCAGCCGAAGGCGAACTTCGAGCCGGGCGTCGACATCCGCGCGAAGATCACCATCCTCGCGGAAGGGCCGCGCGGAACGCTGACGAAACAGCTGGCGTCGATGTTCGATCTGTACGCGGGGAAACATCCGCAGGTCTATTCGGTCGGCGTGAAGGAGCTGTGGCAGCTGCCGGACGATCGTTTCGAAGCAGGCCGCGTGATCCACACCCTCGGCTGGCCTCTCGATGGCGATACGTTCGGCGGCGGTTTCATCTACGGCATGAAGGACCGCATCGTTGATATCGGGCTCGTGGTCGGTCTCGACTACAAGAATCCGACGCTCGATCCGCATCACGAGTTCCAGCGTTACAAGACGCATCCCTCGATCCGGCCGCTGCTGGAAGGCGGGAAGATGATCAGCGCCGGCGCGAAGGCGATTCCCGAGGGTGGGTATTTCTCGATGCCGCGGAGTTTCGGCGAGGGATTTCTCATCGCCGGTGATTCCGCCGGCTACCTCAATGGCGCTCGCCTGAAAGGCATCCACCTTGGCATCAAGTCAGGAGCGATGGCGGCGGAGACGGCGTTCCAGGCGCTGGTGAACGAGGATTACTCATCGTCGCAGCTCAGCGAGTACGAGGCGATGTTCGAGGCCTCGTGGGCGCGCGAGGAGTTGTGGAAGCAGCGCAATTTCCACCAGGCGTTCGACAGCGGACAACTCGCGGGCCTCATCAACGCGGGACTCGGCATCGTGACGGGCGGACGTGGCTTCGGCGTCATGAACCGGCTCACAGGCCACGCCGGTCACGAGCGGATGGAGCGCATCCAACGCTACTTCGGAGATGAGCATCCGCATCCGCCGGCGAAGATGAAGTTCGACGGCGTGCTGACGTTCGACAAGGTGACCGACGTCTACAACGGTGGCGTCCTGCACGAGGAGAATCAGCCGGCGCATCTGCTGATCGCGGACACGGAGGTCTGCATCACGAAGTGCACGGAGGAGTTTGGCAATCCGTGCTTCCACTTCTGCCCCGCGCAGGTCTACGAGCCGCAGCCGACGGCAGACGGGCGCGGGAAGGTGCCCTTCCTCAATTTCACGAACTGCTTCCACTGCAAGACGTGCGACATCATGGATCCGTACCAGGTGATCACCTGGGTGCCGCCGGAAGGCGGAGGCGGGCCGAATTACAACAAACTGTGACGTGGGTGACTGCGACTGCGTCTTAGGCAGTGGATCAGTAGACTAGTAGATCAGTGGATCAGTAGATTAGTGGATCAGTAGATCAGGGACATCTTCTGATCCGCTGCACTTACCACTGATCACCGATGTACTGACCACCGACCAAGACCACTGACCACCGACCACTAACCCTGATCCACTGACCACTGATCTACTGATCTACTGATAATGACGACGCAGCCCGTTTCGCGCCACCACACGTTCGAGAAGGTCGCCGCACTGCAGGCGAACGTGGAGCGGGTGATCCGCGGCAAGAGCGAGGTGGTGCAGTTCTGCATCGCGGCGCTGCTGGCTCGCGGGCACATCCTGCTCGAAGACGTCCCGGGCGTCGGCAAGACGACTCTGGCGCACGCGCTGGCGCGATCGCTGTCGCTGTCGTTTCAACGCATCCAGTTCACGAGCGACCTGCTGCCGGCGGACATCGTCGGCGTGACGATTTACAACCAGGACGCGCAGGAGTTCGAGTTCATCTCCGGCCCGGTCTTCACAAACATCCTCCTCGCGGACGAGATCAACCGCGCCACGCCGAAGTCGCAGTCGGCTCTGCTGGAGGCGATGAGCGAGGGGATGATTTCGGTGGAGAAGAAGCGCCTGCCGCTGCCCGATCCGTTCCTCGTATTGGCGACGCAGAATCCGATCGAGCACGTGGGGACGTATCCACTGCCGGAGTCGCAGCTGGACCGCTTCCTGATGAAGCTGACCATCGGTTATCCGAATACGATCGACGAGAAGAAGCTGCTCCGCTCCGGCGGCGCGCACGATGCCCTCGAACACCTCGAACCCGTTCTCGAAGCGCAGGAAGTGCGCGATCTGCAGGAGCAGGTGTCGGCAATCCACATGAACGAGTCGCTGGTGGATTACCTGATGGCGATCGTGCACACGACGCGTACGCACGCTGAGGCGGCGCTGGGCGTCTCGACGCGCGGTGCGCTGACGTACTTCAAAGCCTGTCAGGCGTTGGCGATGGTGAACGGCCGCGACTTCGTAATCCCCGAGGATGTGAAGCGCCTGGCCGGCCCCGTGCTCTCTCATCGCATCGTAATGAAGGACCGCCGCCTACTCCGCGGCGACGTCACCCCCGAACAGCGCTTCATTCAGCGGATCGTGAGCGAGATTCCGGTCCCGAGGTGAAGCCGATGGGGCGCTTCTTGGCTTGTTCCTTCTTGATGCTGTGAACGAGAAACAAGCCTGGGATGATGAAGCATGCTGAAAAAGCGAGATATCCGAGCGTGGCGTAGTACATCGGATTGATGTCGATCATCTCAGTCACCCGATTGTGAGCGGGACTCCGGTGGCGACGTCGTGAAGCCGGCGGCGCGTTTCTGATCTTCCTCTTTGCCGAGCCCGCGAAGCATCCAAAACGCGAGCGCAAAGAAGAAGCTCATGAAGCCCAGGAATGCGAAGGTGCCGTAGAACATCGGATTCATAGTTTCTCCTTCACCCGCAGTTCAAAATACATTCCGAGCAGCCAAACCGCGGCAGAGCCGCTTGTATTCAGCGCTACCCACGGCAAAGTCAATCGACCGCTGATCAACGCGTCAAGTGCCGAGAACACGAACCAGAGGAGCGCGCTTTCACGAGTCGATTCCGCCGCGCGCTCGATGACCAAACGTCTCTTTTTTATATTGAGCCATCTCATCCCACCGAGGCTACCTCGGAAATAGTCACATCGTGCAAACCTCTACCTATCGTGGATTTCTCGATAGCAGGGCGTGCACTTCTGCGTCCGTGGTCTGCGTGAAATCCTCGTACCAGAGGCCGACGGCTTCGAACGGTTCGGGGGTACGCAGGCAGACCATTTCGTCGACGATTTCGCGAAACTCTTCGCACGTCTGCTCCGCGCCGACCGGGACTGCGACGATGACGCGTTTCGGTTCCATCGCGCGGAGCGCCTGCACGGCGGCGCGCATCGTCGAGCCGGTGGCCAGGCCGTCGTCGACGATGATCACCGTCCGGCCGCGCACGTCGAGCGGCGCGCGATTGCCGCGAAACTCCGCTTCGCGGCGCGACAACTCGCGCTCTTCGCGCGCGGCCACGGCATCGATTTGTTGCGGCGTGATTCTCCCGTAGTCGATTACATCGCGGTTCAGTACGCGCACGCCGCCGCTGGCGATCGCGCCCATGGCCAGCTCTTCGTGACCGGGAACGCCGAGCTTGCGCACGATGAAGACGTCCAGCGGCGCGCCGAGAGCCTTCGCTACTTCGGCGCCGACCGGGACGCCGCCGCGCGGGAGCGCCAGCACGATTGCATCGTCGACGACGCCGAAGCGCGCCGCGAGCTCGCGGCCGAGGAGTTGGCCCGCCTCGATGCGATCGCGAAAACGAAGACCGAACATGTCAGAAGTCTGCGCCCTGCAAACTTCCAACCGCAACGGCCGTGCCGCCCGCTACCTGAGGTCTTGCGCGATCACCTGTTGCTTGTCGAAGCCGCTGGTGTTCGAAACATCGTCGACCACGCCGACCGAGATCTTGTTCAGGCCGCGCTCGCACATCAGATCGAGTGTGTACGTGTAGTACTTGCCCTTCGATCGCGCGAAATCGTTCACCGGAATCGTGATCTGGTGCGTCTTGCGCGCCACGTCGGACATGTCGCCGTCCTTGTTGCCGACCACCACGTAGATCGAGAAGCCGCCCATGTAGGCCTCGCCCTGCTGGATGAGGGTGAGGTTGTCGATGGGGATATGGATCTCGACCGGCACCTTGAACAGCTCTTCGGCGGGAATCGGCGCATTCACCTTCACACGGATGCCGAGGTCGTTCGCCTTGGTCTTGTAGAGCAGGTTGGCGATGACGCGGTCGCTCATCTCCTGGAACGTCGACTTCTCGACAAACGTCTGGCGGTTGCGGACGCGCAGATTGCGGTTCTTCACGCGGACTTCCAGCGCGCGCTGGCGGTCGACGCGCTCCGTGCCGGCGCGGTAGCCGAGCGAGTAGTAGGAGTCGAGGTCGCGCACGATGTTCTTGAACGCGCCGGCGAAATTGTTGGTTCGGGTCGTGGCCACGCCGCCGGTCAGGTCGGCCATGATCTGCAGCGACTCAGTCGTATTCGACACCGCCGCCGAGGTCACGTTGTAGGAGGTTGCCTGCTGGTTGTCGGCGGTCGTTCCTTCGCTGCCGGCGGCCAGACCGCCAGCGTGGATCGGATAGATGGTGATGCCGTTCGCGTTGGCGGTTTTCGCGATCGACTCGATCAGCATGTTCCCGTTGTACGTCATCGCCTCGAGCATGGAGCTGGACTGCCACCCCTTCTCGCGCGACACCTCGTCGATCAGCGTGAAGGCTTCGCGGCCGGGCTGGATCTGAAACCCTTCCGTGGTCAGCACGACGATTTTCTTTCCTTCGACGCCGGCCAGCGTCGTCAGCAGGCCGTTGATCGATTCGACGCTCTGCCGCAGGTCGTGCTCTACCGATTGCGCGTACGAACGGGCATGGGCCAGCGCGTCGTCGTAATTCGTGGCGTCCTTGATGCGGCCGGAGACGTCGCGGAACTCGCTGCGGTTCGACAGGCCCAGCGCCGACTCACCGGCGATGGCATCGAGGGTCTGCTGAATCTGAATCGGGTCGCGCGTGAACGGCGCGCGCACCTTCAGGCTGCGGTTGTAGGTGGCCACCATGGCCTCGTCGCCGGGGCGCATGGCGTCCTTGACGAAGTCCTTCATCTGCTTGAAGACGCGGTTGCGGTTGAACGGCGCAAGCGAGAGGTTGTCGATGTAGAGAATGATGCGGCGGCGAAGCTGCTCGTTGATTTCTTCTTTCGGCGGGGGCGGCGGGGCCGGGGCGCCGGGAGTGGGAACGGTCACGGCCTGCGTGGCGGCCTTCCCTTCGATCTCGTAGAAGTTGGAGATCGGTTTCTCGACGCCGTTCTCGAAGATCTGGAAGTCGTCTTTGGTCAGGCCGGTGACGGAGTTGCCCTTCTTGTCGGTCACGACGACGTCGACGCCGATAACGCGCACGTCGATGCTCTCGGTCAGCTTGGGCGTCTCGGCGGGCTGATTCTTCTGTTGCGCGAAGAGAGGTCCGGTAGTGAGCGCGGCGATGAGGACAACCGAGGTGACGCGGCTGAAGTGAAGTCGTTTCAAGCGATCTGCTCCGATGACGGTGAGATTCGGACGTGCCGATGAAGAAGACCGCTCCCGCGCGATGGCACGTCCTAACGACTAGACGAATCGGAAGAGCGCGCCGTTACATGCGAGAATAGGCCGCCGGTCTGAACCCGCGCCCGGCGCGAAAACTTCCGGCCGCCAACACGCGCGAGCCGCTCATGCAAATGCAGGCGTCTAAACAAGATCCGCTGACGTTCTCGAAGATGGCCGGCGGCGGCAACGACTTCGTGATCATCGACAACCGCTCCGCGCGGATCGACGACGCGGCGTCGCTGACGCGGCGCATCTGTACGCCTCATTTATCCGTCGGCGCCGACGGGTTGATCCTGATCGAGAACAGCAGCCGGGCCACATTCCGGATGCGCTATCTGAACGCGGACGGCTCGCTGGCCGACTTCTGCGCAAACGGGACGCGCTGCGCGGCGCGCTTCGCGTACGTGAATGTGATCGCCCCGAAAAAGATGACCATCGAGACCGGCGCGGGGATCATCGGCGCGGAGGTCAGCGACGGCGGTCATGTGACGCTGTCGCTGCAGCCGCCGCATTCGTTCGTCGCCGATCGTTCGCTGCGCGTCGGCGAAATGATCGTGCGCGGCAGTTCGATCATCGTCGGCGTGCCGCACTACGTCCTCTTTCTCCGCGACGAGCTCTGGTCTCAGGACATCGTCCCCCTCGGACGCGCACTTCGCATGCATCCCGATCTGCAGCCGGCCGGCGCGAATGTGAATTTCGTCGTCGTGCGCGATGCGAATGCGATCGAAGTCCGCACGTACGAACGCGGCGTGGAGGCGGAGACGCTTTCGTGCGGCTCGGGCGTGGTGGCGTCGGCGGTGACGAGCGCGCTGTTCGGGAAGACGAAGTCGCCGGTGAAGGTGCTCACGCGCAGCGGCATCACGCTGGAGGTTTCGTTCGTGCTCGACGGCGGCGTGCCGCGCGACGTGCAGCTGCGCGGCGACGCGCGCATCGTCTACCGCGCCACGATGACGCCGGAGACGGTGGAAGGCTTCGATCCGGAGTGGGTCCGCAATCCGGCCGAGAACGTGGTGTGCTGACGACGACGCCGATCGACGCGCACCTCCCGCTCGTGATCGCGCTGGTGCTGGCCTGCGCCTGGGCCGCGCGCGGGACCGGTTTTTCTGGGAGCATCCAGTGCGCCGTGCCGCTGCTGATCGCGGCGATGATGATGATTGCGGACGAGCGAACGCGGTTGATGGCGTACGGGATCATTGTGGCGGCGGCGTTTGCGGTGGCGGCAATCGCGACAGCGCGCGATTCGGAGCGCTGGCGTCTCGCCGGCTGGCCCGGCGGCGTCTCGCCGCCGACGGTGGTGCTCGCGGTCGTCGGCGTCATACTCCTGCGTTGGATACCCCTTCGCGATATTCACGTAATCAAAGAGCTCATCGTCCTTGCTGGCAGCATCGCTCTGCTCTTCGCAGAGCAGCGGCGAAACGATGAACTTGCCAACTCGACGACGGCGCTACTTTGCGTACTCTTCCTCGCCGCAGTGACGCCGATTCCTCCCGGCAAGATGGCCTTGTTGCCACTGACGGTCGCGCTGATCGTATTTGTCACGCGCCGCGTGCCGCAGGTCCTGATTGCAGCGTTCTTTCTCATCTGCGCCTTCTTCGCGCGCTACTCGCTGGCCCCGATCTACATCGCCGTGGCCATCATCTTCCTCATGCCGCTGCTCGATCGCGTGAAACCGTTGACCTACGCCACGGCCATCGCCATTTTCGCGCTCTGGCCGTGGAGCGGGATCATCGCGCGCGCGCTGCCGATCGTGCGCAACTACGAGCCGGTCGCAGGAAGTGGACGCGCGGTCAGTTCGGGTCTGGCGTCGTCGGAAGCAATCGACATCGGCGTCCCGCCGCACGTGCGGCATGTCGTCGTGACGACGAGCGGGGGACAGATGGCGCGGCTTAAACGCGGACGCATCGTCGGCACAATCGAAGCGACCGACGCGCGCGGGCGCAAGACCACGCGTCCGATCACGATCGGCGATATCGCCGATTTCGGTTTCACACGCCGCGATCAGTTTTTCGCTTCGCGCAATCCGCTGCCTCACTTTTCGAGCGCTGAGATTCGCGATTATGGCGCGAACGCGTGGGTATGGGGCGGCGGCCGTACCGCGATCGCGGCGCCGGCGGACATCGCATCGCTGCGCGTCATCGCCGCCTCCAACCTTCCGCACGACGCGCATCTGCAGATCGATTCGGTCGAGTTTCCGGCGCGATGACGGTGCTCTTCATCGCCGCCGCGATCGCCATCCCGCTCGTCGCGCTGCGCGGGCGGTCGCTTCGCCGCTGCTTCGAGACGCAACTGGCGGCGCTGATCGTTTTCGCCGGCATCGCTGCATTCGGACGCGTGCTCCGGATCGATATCAATCCCTACCTCACGCTCGTCGCCGCCGGCGTTCTGTTCCTCGCCATCCCCCTCGGCTTCATCGCGCTCGCCAACGAAATTCGCTGGAGCGCGAACCGCGCCTTCGTGATCGCGGCGATCGGATACGCCCTCATGATCCCGCTCCAGCTACGCACTCCGATCGACGGCGACGAGCCGTACTACCTGCTGATGACGGAGTCGCTCGTCCGCGATTACGATCTCGATCTCACGAATCAGTACCGCGATCTCGCGCATTCGGATATCGGCCGCCCCGATCTCCTGCCGCAGCCCGGCGATCCGCGCGGGCCGCACGGCGAGCAGTACTCGCGGCACGAACCGTTCCTGCCGATCCTGCTAACGCCCGGCTACATTCTCGGCGGCCTGCCCGGCGCGCTCGCCGTCATCGCATTGTTCGGCGCGCTGCTGGCGCGTTCGACGATCCGCTTCCTCGAAGACGAAGGGATCGGCGACGCCACCACGCGCATGCTCTTTCCCCTGATAGCGTTCGGACCGCCGATCGTTTTCTACGCGACGAGAATCTGGCCCGAGGTGCCGGCGGCGTTCTGTTTTCTGGAGGCGGTGCGCGGGATCCGGCAACGCCGTCCGCCGCGCTGGATCGCGGCCATTTTCGCGCTGGTGCTGTTGAAAATTCGCTTCGGATTGCTCGCCGTCGTTCTGCTCATTCGCGTGTTGCGTACGAAACGACAGGCTGCGATCGCCGCCGCGGTCGTGGCCGTGCCGCTGCTCATCGCGTGGCTGATCTCCGGCAACGCCATGAACACGCACTCGATCCGCGAACTGCTTCCGAGCGGCGCGATCTTCTACTGGCTCGGCCTCTTCGGCCTCGTTCTCGATGGCGCCGCCGGCATCGTCTTCCAGGCGCCGCTCTACGCGCTCGCAATCCCCGCCCTCGCGCGCTGGCGCTCGATGCCGCACGGTTTCCGCCTCGGCATCTCCGCGTCGCTGCTGTATGTCCTCTATCTCATCCCGCGCTCGGAATGGCACGGGGGATGGTCGCCCCCGCTGCGCTACATCGTCGTTCTGATGCCGATCCTCGCGTTGGGCGCCGCCGTGATGTGGGAGGGCGTCTGCGCCGGCAGCCGCTCCGTGATTGCGCTCTGGACGCTGGCCCTGGTCATCCACGGCGCCGCATTTCCGTGGCGACTCTTTCATCTCGCGACTGGCGAAAACTTCATCGGCGAGTCTCTGAGCACGGTCTGGCACAGTGACTTCTCGCGGCTCATGCCGAGCTTCATCCGGCCGAACATGGCGGCGGTCGTCGGCAGCGTGTTGCTCATCGTTGTGCTTATGTTTGTCGCGTTCGTGCGTGTGAAACGTCCGTGGCCGAATATCGCGCCGCTGGTTTACGCCGCGCTTCTCCTCGCCGCCTTCACCTACGGACGCCGTCCCGGCGATCGCGTCGAATTCGAAGACGCGCACGTCACGCACACCGGCGGCGAGATGTTTCCGGCCGAGTGGACCGTGGCCCGTTTTCTTTACCAGGGCGGCTGGATCGTGCGGCGCGGCGATTCGATGTCCTTCCTGGCGAAAGAGGGACGATCGACTCTTCGATATCAGTCGAGGTCAGGCGCGACGATTGAGGTTTGGACATCCCTATCAATGAAGGACGGCGGCGTCTTTGGGATCGGCTCCTCGGCGATTGTGCTGCCGCCGACCGGCTCGAACTACGGCTATTTTCCGATCAATCTTGCCGCGACCGGACGCACTTCCTTGCGCTGCATCGACGGAAGCGCGAATCTCGATTGGATGCGCCATGAGTGACGTCTCCATCATCGTCCTCGACATCGACGGCGGCGAGATGCTCCGCGCCTGCCTCGACTCGATCGCCGCGCAGACGATGCCGCCGCGCGAGGTGATCGTGTTCGACAACGGCTCGCGCACGCCGGTCGCGGAGCGCATTGCGTTGCGTGACGGCTTGCACATATTTCGGAGCCCAACGAATCTCGGCTTCGCCGGCGGTAATAACGCCGCGTATCGCCACGCCACCGGCGCGTACATCGCGCTCATCAACAATGACGTGATCCTCGATCGCGACTGGCTGGCCACCGTCGCCGCCGCGCTTGACGCCGATCCGAAACTGGCCGCCGTCCAGACCATCCTGCGCCGCGACGAAACCACGATCGACGGCGCGGGGATCGATATCAGCGATGGGATGTTTCGGCAGGTCCGACATGCCGAAGGTGCGGAACACGCCTGGGGCGTCTCCGCCACCGCCGCCCTCTACCGCCGCGAGGCGCTTGGCGACGCGATCTTCGATGAGATGCTGTTCGCGTATTACGAAGACGTCGATCTCAGCGCGCGGCTGCATGAAGCGGGATGGCGCACCGAGGTGCTTCCGGTCATCAAGGCCACCCATCGCGGATCACAATCCGCGTCGATCCTCGGACGCGACGCACTGCGGCTGCGCACGCGCAATCGCTACCTCGTCGCGCGGCGGCATCGCGGCGTCGGACGCATCGGCGCGTTGATCCTGGAAGACTTGAAGCTCGCGTTGCGCGGACGGACCTCGCTGCGCGGCATGTGGCAGGGGCTCTTCACGCGGTAAAGTGCGCGGCCATGTTTGGGGTCGTGGTGCACACGCCGGACGTCGTCGGCGAGCGGATGGCAGGGCCGGGAATCCGTGCCTGGCACTTTGCGGGCGAGTTGTCCAAGCACTTCACCACCACGCTGGTGTGCAAGCGGGAAGGGGAGTTGCCGTCGTCCAGCGACTTTCGCGTCGCCGAGCGCGGGAGCGCCGAGGCGCTCGTGGCCATGCGCGCGGCGAGCGTCGTCATCGGCCAGCCGGCGCGCGGATTCGGGCGGCAGCGGCGCGGCCAGCGCGTCGTCTACGATCTTTTCGATCCCGTCCTGCTCGAACTGCGCGAGATGTACGGCCGGTGTCCGTCGATGCGGCAGCGCATCCACCTCGCCGCGGAGCGCTGGCGCGTGAATCGGGCGGTGGCCGAGGGCGATCTGCTGATCGTGGCGGCAGCGAAACAGCGGGAGCTGTATTGCGATGCGGCCGCGCCAATGATCGAGATCCCCTTCGGCATCGAAGACATCGGCGTCGCCTCGGCCGACGAACGCGAAAACATCATCCTCTGGGGCGGCGGGACGTGGGAGTGGCTCGATCCGGCTATTGCCGCCGAGGCCGTTGTGGAAGCGAATCGACGCGGTGTCGAATGCCGGCTGCTCTTCCTGGGACGCTCGCGGCCGAACCGGCACAGCGTCGATCGCCGCCGCGAGGACCGCCTCGACGCCATCATCGCCGGCGGTGCACCGTTCGTGCAGGCCAACGACGCGTGGACGCCGTATCGCGATCGCCTGTCGTGGCTGCGCCGGAGCAAAGCCGCTATCATGCTGCATCGTCCGACGGCGGAGGCCGCGTACTCGATTCGCACGCGGCTGTTCGACGCCATCGCGGCGGCGGTTCCGGTGATTACGACGGAAAACGGATTCGCGGCGGAGTTGGTAGCGGCGGAGGGGTTGGGGGTGGTGGTGCCGGCGTCAGATGCGGTGGCAGTCGCGGACGGAATCGAAAAACTAATCCGTGACGACGCTTTCTACGCGAGGTGCGTATCTAACCTGATCCGCGTCCAGCCGCGGTTCGCATGGGATGCGGTGACGCGGCCGCTGATCGAGGCATTGAACGAATGGCAGAAGCAACCAGAACGCTGAATCACGACGAGCCGCGCATCCTTCGGGGCGTTTCCACGCGCCCGCTCGATCTGTCGATCGCCATCGTGACCTGGAACAGCGAGCGCTGGATCGCGCGCTGTCTGCAATCGATCGCCGCCGCGTGCGGCAGTCTGGCCTACGAGGTCGTGATCTACGACAACGCCTCGGCCGACAAAACGCTGACTGTCGTCGGTGACGCTGTCGAAGTCATCCGCGGCAGCGCGAACGTCGGTTTCGCCGCCGGCGTCAATCGTGTGGCCACGCGTACGAGCGGGCGTTACCTCTTTCTGTTGAATCCCGATTGCGAGCTCGCGTCGGGCGCGCTGGAGACGCTGGTCGAGTTTCTCGACGCCAATCCCGTCGTCGCCGCCGCGGCGCCGCTGCTGTCGGACGAAGCGGGCGACTCGCAGCGCGAGTTCCAGCTGCGCCGTTTGCCGACGCTTGGCACGCTGGTTAGCGAAGTCTTCGGAATCGACAAACTCTTTCCCGCGAATCGCACCACGGCTCGCTACCGCTACCGCGAGCTGGAGTTGACGCATCCGCAGCCGGTCGAACAACCGGCCGCTGCTGCGCTCCTGCTGCGCCGCGAGGTTTTCGCCGAGGTGGGCGCGTTTGACGAGCAATTCGCGCCGGCGTGGTTCGAGGATGTCGACTACTGCCGCCGGCTGGCGGAAGCGGGTCACACGATCTTCGTCGTCCCGGCGGCGCGGGCGCGGCACTTCGGCGGCGCGAGTCTCGAGCATGTTCCGTTCGCCGAGTTCATCGCACTCTGGTATCGCAATATGTGGCTGTACGCGCGCAAGTGGCTGTCGCCGGGGCAGGCCGAGGCGTTGCGCTGGGCGATCGTGATCGGGATGCTGCTGCGGATTCCGCCCGCGCTGGCCGGCATCGCCTATCGCCGCCTCGGGCGCTGGACCGCGGCGCGCGCGTACGCGGGCGTGATGCGGAAGGCGTTCAACCGATGGAGCGGCGCCTGACGAACGGCCTGGTGTCGGTCGTCATCGTCACCTGGAACAGCGCACCGTTTCTCCGCCGCTGCCTCGCCGCGCTGGCCGCGCAGACGTACCGGCAGATCGAGGTGATCCACGTCGACAACGCGTCGACCGACGATTCGGCGGCCATCGTGCGCGGCGGCGCGAGGGCAACGCACATCATTAATGACACGAACCGCGGTTTCAGCGCCGCCGTGAATCAGGCCGTGCGCATCGCGAACGGCGAGTTCGTCCTCCTGCTGAATCCGGATGCCTATCTCGAACCGGACTACATCTCTTCGCTCGTTGCGGCGATCAATGACGAAGGAATTGGGATGGCGACCGGAAAGCTGCTGCAAGCGGAGACGGGCTTCATCGACAGCAAAGGGATCCGGATGACGCGTTCCGGTCGCCATTTCGATATCGACCAGGGACTTCCCGACAGCCGACAGCCGACGGCCGACAGCCAGGTTTTCGGCGTCTCCGGCGCCGCGGCGATGTACAAACGCTCCTTCATCACCGACGTCACCGTCGGCGGCGAATTTCTCGATGAGGACTTCTTCGCCTTTCGCGAAGATGCCGACGTCGCCTGGCGCGGGCGGCTGTTCGGATGGCGCGCCATCTACGTGCCCGAGGCGGTGGCGCATCACGTCCGAACCGTCACGCCGGAGAAGCGGCGGGCGTTGTCGGCGGTGACGAACATGCACGGCGTCAAGAATCGCTTTCTGCTGCGGTTGAAAAACGAAGGGCTGTATCTCGCCTTGCGCAACGCTCCGTTCGAGCTGACGCGCGATGTGATCGTCATCCTGGCAACGCTCACGATCGAGCGAACGTCCCTTCCGGCGCTGACATGGCTGTGGAAGAATCGAAAGCGGATCATGGAAAAACGCCGAGCTATCCAGAGCCGCCGCCGCGTCTCCGACCGTGACCTCGGGAGATGGTTCGTTTGAAGATCGCCATCGCCGGCACGCGCGGCATCCCGGCGCGCTACGGCGGCTTCGAGACATTCGCCGAGGAGCTGTCGGCGCGGCTGGTGGATCGGGGACATGAGGTGGTGGTGTATTGTCGTTCGGGGAGTGGGGCGTGGGGAGTGGGGAGTGGGAGTACGAATGCTCAATCTCCCACACCCCACACCCAACTCCCCACCCCCCAAGCACATCGCATCGTCCTTCCCG
>Ga0157375_10001788_pt1 | contig 18430 bp, 19 predicted proteins | sample M35metaG_FD_115311 | JGI IMG/M metagenome (GOLD analysis project Ga0157375, IMG submission 115311) | Miscanthus rhizosphere microbial communities from Kellogg Biological Station, Michigan, USA - M3-5 metaG | ecosystem: Host-associated > Plants > Roots > Rhizosphere > Soil | place: USA: Michigan... | reverse complement strand
TAGTGCACGTCCACGGTCGCATCCGGATTGAAAGCGTTGTTGACAGAATTGTCGAAGTGCCCGGTAACTTCGATCACCGTGCCTTTCAGCAGCAATTTCGGGATGGCGAGATAGTAGTTGATCTGCCAGCGGAAGTCATACTTCGGCACGCGCACCAGAATTTCACTTTCGCCCGAGGGATAAATCGCGCGAACTTGGAAATCTTTGCCTCGAAAATGCATGTGCGGCAGGATTGAGACCATCTTCACGTCGTGCACAATTTCGGCCCGCGCGCCGACCAGCGAATTGCCATCTCCCGCGGGAATCGTGAAAGTGCGGTTGTACACCAGTATGGATTTGATGCGTTCGCGCGGCGGCTGCTTGGCGAAGATGAATCCGACGCTGGTTTGATCCTCTTCCGGTTTTCCCGTCGTCGTGTAGTGAAGCTGGAATATGAGCGAGGACCCGGCTTTGACCAACTTCGCCTGCCCGGGTTCCAGTTCCGGCGGCAGGCCTCCCGGTACGAAGGTCTCGAGCAGTTCGCCCTCGCGCCCGGCCGCGAATTGCGGCGGTTCCTGGCCGGATTTCAGACTATCGAGCAGGCGGCGCTCGGCGTCGGAGGTAAAGAATCCGGGGGGCCGCGCCGCTCCGCCGGCCGACGGAGGAACCGCCGAGAGATTAATGTGGTGGAGTACTTTCCGGTTACCCGGACGATTGAACCCATTTGTCCTCGTTGAAGTTCGTAGGCACTACGATGTACTGGTAAGGCACGGCGCCACTCGCCGGAATGTGGAACGCCTGCGGAATTTGAATCACGACGTCAGGTTTGCCGATGTGCCAGCCATCGGTGAGTGTGAGAGGCGCGGGCGCATCTTTGGTGCTACCTTCCGGTGCGCCGTTGTCAGCCCAGGACGTCAGCGTGTCGATCTCAGATTGGGCGAGGGAGCGGTCGTTCCGAAAGGTTCCGTGCGCCGGATCGGCATACCACGGCGGCATTTTCTTTTGGAGGACCGCGGCGCGAATCGCTTTCGCCCAAGGGCGCGCCTGCTCGTAGCTCACCAGCGGCATCGGACCGATGTCGCCCGGATGATGGCAGCCCTGACAGCGTTTTTGCAGGATCGGTTCGACGTCCTTGTGGAACGTTACCGGCGTCGCAGCCTGGAGTCGAAGGACGCCGGCAAGGGCAATCAGAGCTGCAGCTTTCGTGACGTTCATCACCCTAAAATATAGTCGTCCGCCCAACAAACCGAAAGGGGGTTCGGATCGCGCGGGTGAGCAGCCCTCAATTCCCCGGCGGCTGATCGATCTGGAAATAATGAACCTGGCCTTCCTTGCTGCGGGGCGTGATCGCCATGCGTATGCTTCTGCCTGTATTGGGGCAGCTTGTGGCCCGGTGCCAGCGTTCCTCATTGGCATTGATCAAATCGCCGTATTCCCCATGCACCACGCCTTCGCCTGAGATCAGGGCGCAGACATTGCCCCACACATTGAGCCAGATCTCCGGCATGTTTTCGTGGAAATGGCCCCAGCTCGTCTCGGCCGGCAACTTCGTAAGCGGCGGTCCGATGTTCAGGTTGGACGATGTGTGGCCGTCATAGAGGAAACGCTCGCCCGTGCGAGTTGAGGCTCCATATTCATCGACGTTGAAGAAGGGCATGTTGAACGAGTCGTAGCCGCCGGTCGAAGTGATCTTGACCTTCTCGTATGTGTAGCCCTTGACCGGCGCCGGGGTCTCATTCTCCGGATAAGAGGGCACTTGGCCCGCCGGCGTGGTGATGTAATACACGACCGGCTCGCTGCCGGCCACCTCCAGGCAGTAGGACAGGCGCGGCGCGACATTGAACACCCAACCCTTGGGCAGGACCTTGGGCTCCTGGCCGTCGATGGTGACCTTGACCTGCCCGCTGTAAACCCAGCCCCAAGCCCGGTCATCGGCCCAGAACATGCACTTGCTCTTATCGCCGGGCGCCATCTGGACATAACGGCCGTCGAAGTCGCGGGTCAGCAACACTTTCTCTTCCCAGCGGGCTTGACCCTTATGCGACTTGACGACATCGGCGATATGCCAGATCGGCTTGTTGGGCGGATTGTATGGCGTTTCGGGATTCTTGTGCGCGGCCCATACCACGCGCGTCGGCCCATTTTCACCGGCGGCCTGAGACCACCAATTCGCTTCGGGCGCCCGGGCGCTACGTGCAGGCGCAGCTGATTGGGAAAAGGCGGTACCGCACGCCAGCATCAGTCCAACCGCGATCGAAACTGTCTTCGTGGATCTCATAGTTCCCCTCCAATTACTGTTTGTTCAGGACAACTTTCGTTACTTGAAGCAAAACGTGCATTACGCAGTTCAGTCTGGCCCGATTGCTTCATCTGATTATCTGGACCGATTTATTATCCTCCAAAAGGCTCGCGAGAACGCGCATAGGCTCGGGCTCTGGTCGTACAAGATCGACTACACGGAGCGGGGTGGCACGGCGGACGCCTATAACGTGTCTTCGGTACCGTTTTGTCGACTTCGTCCAACTTCCTTTTATGAGATCAGGCGGCTTCGCCCCGCCAAAGACCCAAGAGCGTCGAAGGTTCCAGGTACCAGTCCTGCCATCGCACGCCGAAATGCAGATGTGGGCCAGTGACACGGCCGCTTGATCCGCTCTTCGCGATGGGTACGCCCTTGTCAATGGCAGTACCCTCCGTGACCAGAAATTCAGAGAGATGCATGTACAGCGTGAAGATGGATTCCCCGTGGTCAATCACGACCAAGCCGCCTTCGAAGTACATTGGGCGGGCGATCACGACACGACCGGAGTTGGCCGCCGTGACTTGTGTGCCGATGGCGGCCGTATAATCGAGACCCTGGTGCACGCTGCGGGTCTTGCCGTTGTAAACCCTGCGCGAGCCGAATGAAGACGTGTAACGGGTATTGACTGGTGAGACGAACGGGCCTTGCCACAGGCGCTCTGGAACGGAAGATTTGAAAACTTTTTGCTTGGTCGCGAGCTCTTCGTCGATCTGAGCCTGAATCTCTTTGGGTGGCGCCACAAACTTCTCAGGTACGGTGATCGTGGAGGATCGGTAGGCATGGTCTGTCACTGTGACCTCCGCTCTTTCGGCTCCAAGGATGAGGGGATAGATGCCGGGCGCATCGTTCAAGCTCACACCCCCGAGGGCCGAGAACACATCACCGTCGGGTCGAAATTCGATCCTTCTACCGAGCCAGGTCGCCGGCCCGGAATAAGTCTTCGACCTAAATAGAACCGGCGCCCCCACAAAAACAGGACGAGGGCTCCATCGCACCGGGGAATCTTGAGCAGGCGCGGCCGTCGAAGGCAGCGGACTCTGGTTTTGAACCCGCTTCGCGCGGACTTGAGCGACGACTGGCGCGCTGAGAGACAAGAGCAAGGCGTGCCGTCGGGTCATCGGGTTCAAGATATCACGCCGTGGCTGCTTGCCTAACATCTGACGAAGTCCCTTTAGCCATTGATTGAGGCTACTATCAAAACAGAGGCTCGGTTTGTTGCGTTCACACAGACGAGCGGCGGTGGCGATTCTGGCGGCGACCCTGGTTGCCTGGGCCCAGAGTCCGCCCATTATCGACTACATCATGCAGGGATGGGCCATCTTAACGCGATCAAACAAGAATCTGGCGACTGCCGCGATCGATCCGAAATTTCACGTGGGACCGGACGGGCATTGGCCGGTCTATGTCGGTACAACTGAGAACGCGGCGCAAGTTGAGCGGGAAGTACGCGCGCAAATGCCGGCGGAGGATTTTCGCAAGATCGACATCCGGCGGCTTCCGGAAGAAATTTCGCAGATACCCGAGCAAGGGTTGCTATACCTGCCGAAGCCGTACGTGGTTCCGGGCGGGCGTTTCAATGAGATGTACGGATGGGATAGTTACTTTATCCAGTTGGGTCTGCTGAAGGATAACGAGACCGAACTTGCCAAAGACATGGCTGACAATTTCCTTTACGAAATCCGGCAATACGGCAAGATTCTTAATGCGAATCGCACGTATTATTTGACTCGGTCGCAGCCGCCGTTCCTGACAGAAATGCTGCTGGGTGTATATCGCCAAACCCGGGATCGATCTTGGCTGGCAGAATCGGTGGAACCGGCGATCGCGTATTACGGTTACTGGACAAGCGAACCGCATCAGACAGGGCGGACGGGATTATCAAGATACTTCGATTTGGGAGACGGGCCGGCGCCTGAGGTATTAGCCTCGGAAGTGAATTCGGCGGGCCGTACACACTATGAACTAGTGAAGGATTATTTTCGGACACATCGAGTGGAAGACTATGACGTGTCCCGTTTTTACGATCGGAAACGCGACGAGCTTACGCCGCTATTCTATAAGGCCGACCGATCGATGCGGGAATCTGGGTTTGATCCGTCGGCCCGATTCGGACCGTTCAATGCAGATATTGTCGACTACAATCCCGTTTGTTTGAATTCGCTTCTCTATGTGATGGAGAAGGAGATGGCGGAAATTTTGGAAATTGTCGGGCGGGGCGCGGAAGCAGAGATATGGCGAACGCGGGCGACAGCGAGAGCAGAGCGGGTGAACCGGTTCATGTGGGATGCGGAAGACGGATTGTATTACGACTACAATTTCGCGCAAGCGCGCATTCGACGCTATTCCTTTCTTACGACCTTCTATCCTTTATGGGCCGGTATCGCGAATAAAGATCAAGCCGAACGCGTTAGAAGGGCTCTTGGGAAATTCGAACGGCCGGGGGGATTGCGGACCAGCACCAACCGAAGCGGAGACCAATGGGATGCACCTTTCGGTTGGGCACCACTACAACTAATCGCGGTCGAGGGCTTGCGGCGATACGGGTACAACGAAGACGCCAATCGGATCGCGGGAAACTTCCTTGGTATGGTGCATCAAGAGTTTCGTCGAACGGGTACGATTCTGGAGAAATACGATGTGGAGCGGCGGGCCGCGGATATTCAGGGCGAGGTTCGTTATGGGTACAGCACGAACGAGGTGGGTTTTGGCTGGACGAATGGAGTTTTCAAGGTGCTGGTGGACGAACTGCCTCCAGTGGATCGCCAGCGGGTGCTAGAAGGGCGGTAATAAACAACAAGGGCCGCACGATTTCCTGGAACCGCGGCTACCCTGGTACGAGAATGGGATCATGGCTGGCGTGAGAATGGACAAGTGGCTGTGGGCAGCCCGATTCTTCAAGACCCGCTCACTCGCTGCGCGGGCATGTGAACTCGGCAGAATTGAAGCTCTCGGAACACAAGCGAAGGCCTCGCGCGAGGTTCGAGTCGGCGACATGCTGCAAGTGAAGAACGACGGCGGCGAGTTTCAGGTTGAAGTTCTCCTCCTCAGCGAGATTCGCGGCCCGGCTGTGATCGCGCAGACGCTCTACCGCGAGACCCAGGCCAGCCGAGAATCGCGGTTGAAGTTGGCAGAAGAGCGAAAAGCGATGCCACATTACGAAGCATCGCGGGAAGGCAAACCATCGAAACGCGATCGCCGCAAACTTGACCAGCTCCGTGGCGGAGTGTGAAAAAACGCTCGCCCTGCCGCCGCGGACTGCGATCTTAAAATAAGCCGCGATCTTACGATAAAAAGTGATGAGGGGTATCGCCGCCGGTGTAATTCTCGTGTTGTTGGGCGTGTACTTTATCGACAACTACCTGCATGCCCGCCATCCGCCCGGCGTTCTAGTACCTTCTGATCCCTATCAGGGCTCTACCGCTAGAGGAGTTCCATGGAACGAAAATGGAAACGAGTTCACCCCGCTTGCGGATTTCCATGTGAGAGCGCGTATCTTACGCACTGAGTCCTATTGGCTGGATCACGGCGCCGTGATTTCGCCGCTGGATTTGGCGGTGGGCTGGGGACCTATGTCGGACCAGGCGGTACTCGATGAAATGTCCATCTCCCAGGGAGGTCGTTGGTATACCTGGCGCCCTGAGCATGAACGCCTGCCACTATCAAACAATGAGGTCGTGTCGCACAGTGCCAACATCCATACAATTCCGTCGACCCCGGGGATCAGGAAACAGCTCCGCAGTCTCCGCGAAGGCGACATCGCAGAACTGGATGGATCCTTAGTGGAGGTGCGCCTGGCGGACGGCGGGAAGTGGACTAGTTCGCTAAGCCGTACCGATACCGGCGGCGGGGCTTGCGAATTGATGTGGATTCGCGCTGTAACGCGCGTCTGAAGCTATGCCGATTCCGCCCGACAAGTGACCGCCGAGCGAGGGATCGATAAGGCGAATCGTCGTTAACACCGCCGCCCAGACCGACCTTAGCTCACCAGACAGACGGCGTGCGATTCACATTTAGGTTTCAATGCCCGTTCCGCTCGAAACCAATCTTCTTCGGGTAAGCCATCCGGGCAACCCACACAGCACGGGCAAGAGCGAATATCTCATTTTCGGTGGGGGTGTGCGTCGAGCCAATGGCCGATAGAGCCTCAAGCTTTCCCCGAAGGTACTCCAATCTTGATTCCACTTCGCTCCGTTCGTTCTTCGTAAACTCCACGACCAAGGGAATCAAGCGGGTGACCGCGGCGTATGCCCTGTTCGCTCGACGGTGATAGTCCTTTGCAACGGTCCAGGTATCGACAGACTTGAGAGCTTGGCGTGCGTCCTGAATGCCCAGATCTAACTGAATGTTGATGAGTTGGACTAATTGCATATCCGTTTTGATGCGTAACATATCGAACTTCGTAGGTTCAGGCCACTCTCCGTGATACGACGGACGCGAATACTCGCTCATGATAGTACTGACGCTCGACAGCATCCGTTTGTTCGATTCAATTTCCATAAAATCCGGTGACAAGATGGTGATATGGCTACGCACAACGAATCTAAGATAACGCTGGAAACCGAAACGCTCATAGCAAGTCTTCGTCCACATCGTTGGCTGCCGAATCGCCCGCCCATAGCGATCTTTCCTTAAAATTTCGTAACACATCACATCCTTGCATCGTCTCTAGATACGACCCGCTAGTTTGAGAGTCCGAACGAGGCGGAGTTCATCGTGGCTTCGGATCTAGCGGAACAAATAAACGAACGACAGCGGTCGCTAAGTATGGTTTTGAATCGCAATAGAAAGGATTACCACGTGACTCTAAAGGCAACACAGCAAAGCCCCGTTGAAACGGCAGTAAAACCCGCTGGTTCCCCCGTACCCGATCAAATTGCAGCACTCGCCTACACGCTCTGGCAGCAAAAGGGTTGCCCTGAAGGATCACGCGAAGCAGACTGGCTCCAGGCGGAAGAGGAACTGGCAATCTCCCGCTGAGTGACTGAGTCTTTTTACATTCCCATGCCTTGCGAAGTATGGCGCACACTGCTTGAGAACTGTTACGAAGCTGAGACAGCCTATTCTCAAGCCATCGCTAATTCATCCGGGCTGGTTGGCGTTGAATTCGACGACGCTCTCCAACGGGCTGAAGCAGCAAGAGAAACCAGCCGAACTTGTGAGAAGAAGCTACTACATCATGAACAGATGCACGACTGCGTGAGAGGGTCAGCCGTGGCAAAGGCGAGTTGACGGGCCGACCTCAGCCACACTGGCCGCCACACATGCATCGCCGATAAGGACTATTAGCGGTAGCCCTCCGCCCCGCCAGCACTCGGAAGGCCGAAGGCATGTAAACTGTCCTTACGCCTTGGACAGCGGCTTTCCAGGCAGAGAGGTCGCAACATGAAACCTACCGACAAGCGCGCCGTCCCCAGCGGACTGACCGCGCTTCTAGTTATCACTTTGGCGCTAACGGCGGCCGCCACCGCTCAGCCCCCGGTTCCCGTCAGCGCGTCCCTCCGGCCCGCCGTCATGGGGCCTTCGGGCGGCGTGTCCGCCGGCCATCCGCTTACAGCGGCCGTCGCCTTCAGCATTCTGCTGAAGGGTGGCAATGCCTTCGATGCGGGTGTAGCGGCGCTGCTGGCGGGCGGTGTTGTGGAGCAGGATCTCTATAGCCTCGGCGGCGAAGCATTGGTGTTGGTCTATCCCCGCAAGGAAGGGAAAGTTACTTCCATCGTGGGCCAGGGCTGGGCGCCTCATGCCGTGGATGTCGATTGGTACCTCACCCGCAATAAGACGCTTTCCGGGCACGGCCTTGACCCCGCGGTTGTTCCCGGCGCCGTCCACGCCGCTCTCACGGTCCTCGAAAAATGGGGGACGATGAGTTTCGAGGAAGTCGCCACTCCCGCTCTCAACTACGCGGAAAACGGCTTTCCCATCCGCCCCAGCACCGTCAACACCATCCGCCGCGAACGCGAATTCATCGACCAGTGGCCGGCCAACAAGGCGTTTTGGTACAAGCCCGATGGGTCCCCTTACCGTGCCGGCGAGACCATCAAATTTCCGACCCTTGCGCGCACGCTGCACCGCATGGTGGAAGCCGAACGCAAGCGGAAACGCAAAGGTAGGGCCGTGGGCATCGCCGCTGCCCGCGATCGTTTCTACAAAGGCGATATCGCCCGCGAAATGGTTGCCTTCCTCCGGGAGCACGGTTCACCATTCGATGAAAGTGACTTCGCCGACTACTTCGCACGCGTCGAAGAGCCCGCTCACACCACCTACCATGGATACACGATTTACAAGCACGGCTTTTCCAGCCAGGGGCCATCCCTCCTTCAGACCCTCAATATTCTGGAGAATTTCGATCTCCATGGAATGGGCTACGGCAGCGCGGACTACCTGCATACCGTGACTGAGGCAATGAAGCTGTCCTATGCCGATCGCGACACATACTACGCCGACCAGGCCTTCGTTAAATCACCCGCCGAAGGCCTGCTATCGAAAGCCTATGCCAAGGAACGCGCGGCACTCATCGACCCAAAGCACGCCTCAAAGGCCTTTATCGCCGGCGATCCCATGAAGTATGATTCGCAGGTCAAGACTTGGTCTTATTGGAAAGCCAACGTTCCTGAAAACGCTCCCCTGGCTTCGTTCTCTCGCGATGATCAACTCGCCTCGCTGGGCCGCGATTCGGCCGGCATATCTAAGGACACTACTCACATCTCGGTTGTCGATAAGGACGGCAATCTCTTCGACGTCACGCCGAGTGGCGGCTGGATTGCCGGCGCCGTCATCCTCGGTGAAACTGGCATTGGCATGAGCGTCCGCGGTGAACAGTTCTGGCTGGACCAGACCAAGGCCAACCAGATTCGCCCGCACGCACGCCCCCGCTACACGTTGACTCCCAGCATGGTATTCCGGGGGGATGTGCCAATGATGGCCCTCGGCACACCCGGCGGCGATAACCAGGATCAAACCATTCTCCAGGCCCTCTTGAGCGTGGTCGACTTCTGGGACGACTGGTATCCGAACCTGCACACTGCGTTCGAGCGGCCCCGAGTCCAGACCGGTCACTTCTACGGATCCTTCTTCCCACACACGCCGGGCTTCAATCAGCTTGCGGTGGAGGCAGATGTGCCCGTGGCCGTCTATGACGAACTCAAAGCGCGAGGCCACGAGGTTAGGCGCCTACCGCGTTTCGGAATGTCGGGTTGTGCTACGGCCGTCATGATCGATCCGGCCACCGGAAACCGCTTCGCCGCTGGCGACCCGCGGCGGGACTGCTACGCCATAGCTTACTAGCGCCTTGGCTCGCAGCGGACCGTTGTCGTAAATAATTTAATCTAAAAGCGGTGCCGTCCGGGGCAGCCCCAGTGCGCCGAACTCGCGTTTGGCGTGGCGCCGCGGTCGTCGGTACCGCTGCGCCCGTTTTGGATTGATACGCGGGGTACTGGTACAAGAACCATTAGGTTTTGAACCTTTTGATTGGTTGTCTACCCGCTAGAGCGCCCTTACGATGGGGTCTCTAAGAAAACGGGGGAATAACTATGATCAAGACAATTTTCACGGCAGCGGTTCTGGTCTTCTGCAGCGCCGCCGCTTATGCGAATACAATTACACTCACTGCGGACAACAGTAATTCCTATCAGCAGAGCATCCAGAGCCCATGCATTTTCTCTAATCCATCCTGCACAAATGGCGGATTCGCTGCGACGGCCCTGCCCACGGGCGGAGCGGTGAACGGGTATGATGCACTTTCACCTATCTACACCGGCGTCACGCTTAATTCGATTATTGGCGCCGGCAATTCTTTGATGCTCGGCTTGGATATCAACCAGGCATCCGGCCAGCCCGCGCAGACGCTGTCGCTGTTCACGATGTCGGTGAACAGCGTTGTGGTCGACACGTTCTCCTTCGGTGGTTCAGGCAACGTACCGGCGGGAAATAATGGCAATGGTTATGCCGACTATCTGCTCGGGAACTTCCATTCGTTCGCCCTTGGTGACCATATCCAGTTCCATTTCGTGTTCAATAACGCGAACGACGGAACCGAAAATGTCTTCGTGATAGGCGTCCCGGGAACGCCGACTGCGACGCCAGAGCCCACCAACTCGATGCTACTCGGATCGGGGCTGCTCGTCCTCGGCCTGGCCGGGCGGTTCCGAAAGAAGGCGAAGATCTAGTTGATCCCCGAAATTCGGCTTCGACCGTGCGCGGTCTGGTCTTTTTGACTCCTGCGTTCGTTCCTTAATCGTTGATTTCTATCCTCTCAAGCACTGACCCGCGGATGTCTCTCTCCTAGTAGGGACATCCGCGGTTCAGCCTTTTGGGCTGACAAAACCGTCCAAAACACTTTATGCTGAATATGTTGTGGACCATTTGAGCACTTCGAGGACAATCCCCGGCGGCTTCGCAAATCGCGCCGCTTTGCCGAAAGGGAGCAGCGGCCGAACCCTCTGCCGCTGGTGTGGTCTCGAAGTCCCTCCGAGGCGTTTTACGTTCTGCTCGGATTGGTGCGTTCACGAATGGCGCCTCCGCTCCGACCCTGGCTACCTTCGCGAGCAGGTACTGAAGCGGGACCGGGGCGTTTGCGCAATCTGCCGAATCGACACTCGCGCTGCCTACGCCGAGCTGCGCCGCTCGCGTGGGACCCACCGGCTGCGCCTTCTCGTTAAATGGGAGCTCAAGCGGCTCACCCGCAAGACGCTGTGGGATGCCGATCACATTCTGCCGGTTGTGGAAGGAGGAGGAGAATGCGACCTGGGAAATCTCCGCACTCTTTGTCTGCTCTGCCATCGCGAACAAACTCTCGCGTTAAGGCGTCGGCGGGCATTGGCACATTTGCAGGCTCGTCTTGAGGCGGGAGGGAATGGACGGGCTCTAATTTCGAATACGCTCGGGGACGATCCACAAGTTTAGGTGTTGGCTAAGGGAAGTACCATCATCCGTGCCTTCGACGGGTGCCTCCTTGTCCGGCTTCCAATCGCCCATATCGAACGTGTTTGAGACGATCCGCGTACCCGGCTTCAGTTCCTGGAGCAGCTTCGGACGAAGCTTAAGGTTTACGCTATTGAGGAGGAACAGCATCACCACGTTCGCGTCATGAATGTCGGCTTGGAATAGATCTTTTTCCTCAAAGCGGACCAGCTTTTCAACTCCGGCCTTCTTCGCGTTTTCGTTCGCCTCCCGGATTCGTACGGGATCGATATCGACACCGACGCCCCGCGTGCCGTACTTCTTTGCGGCGGCGATAACAATGAGCCCGTCGCCGCAGCCAAGATCATAGACAACATCGGAAGGCTTGATGTTCGCAAGCTTCAGCATGGCGTCGACTGCCGCATCCGTGGTTGGCACATAGGGAACGTCGGGCAGGCGTTGTGGTGGTGGGTTTTGGCCCGCAACGAAGACTGAAAGCAGGGTAGCAACAACGCAGGAGCGGAGGATCGGCTTCCGGAGCAGCATCGGATTACCTCTGGTCCACCAGACTATCGCAAATAGAACGCGAACACTAGAGCATGTTTAAGGTGCAAGTACCCCTGGACCGCGATGAAAGTTGCGGCCAATCTCAATCGCTGTTGGAGATCCGTCACGATTTCGTCAGATTGAGGCGAGGTTAGTTCGCTGCCAGTGCCAAGAGATCTCGCCAAGTCAGAAGTACTTGCGGCGTTTCCGCTGATCTCGCACTCACATCTATCGTTTTGGCTTGTCACTTGATACCAACTTCCAGGGAGTAATCGATTGAAGGCTCTCAACCGATTACTTGATTATCGAGCGTTCCGGTACAATATAATACCTTCGACGAACAATTCGTACGATATTCTGTCCGGACAGAGGAGATGCCGCATGAAATGGTTCTATGCCGATCAAGGCCAGCAAAAAGGCCCCGTTGACGAATCTGCATTGAACGATCTTGTGCTGGCGGGTGTCGTGCGCGACGATACCCTCGTCTGGAACGAGGGCATGCCAAACTGGCAAACACATGGCTCGCTGCGCGGAGTCGCGCCAACCTCCAAGCCCCTCTCGGGCATCGCTGGCATGGATACGCGGTATTGCGGAGAATGCGGGCGGCCTTCCCCCGCCAGTGAACTGGTCGCGATTGGACCCGCGTCAATCTGTGCGATGTGTAAGCCGGCGTATTTACAGAAGTTGCGCCAAGGCGGAGCGGCGGCAGGTGTGCGGCACTACGGTGGTTTTTGGATTCGCACGGCGGCGCGTATCGTCGATGCCATTCTGCTGAATATGGCTTTCTTGATTGTGCGAATTCCATTCGGCATTGCGATGTTCGCTCCAGGTGCAGCTCGGAATCCGGCGGCAGTAATAGCCATGATGGGTCCCTTCCTCCTGATCACCTTCCTGAGCATGGTAGCCGCGGCCTGCTACGAGATCTTCTTCATCGCCAAGCGCGGAGCGACCATCGGCAAGATGATTTTCGGGTTAAAGGTGATCCGCGCGGACGGATCTCCGCTCTCCCTTGGCCTCTCGACGGGCCGGTATTTTGCGCATTTCATCAACACCTTCACTCTGGGAATCGGCTATCTCATGGCCGCATTCGACGTTCAAAAGCGAGCGCTGCACGATCGTATCTGCGAGACCCGGGTGATCTATTCCAGATAGCGGGATGCGGCGCCCTCGCCACACTAGATGACCCTCCAAGGCATCCTTTGCAGCGCGTGTTTGCGGCCGCTTCCCGCAGAATTGTGGTCGGGCGTCGAGGGCCAGCGTTGCCCCGATTGCAGTGCGCCCGTTTTAGTGAAAGTGTTTCCCGCGTTTGCGCAATCCAAAATCGGCAGTCTTCCGCAACCACTGGCGGCGGATCTGGAAGCGAGCTGCTTCTACCACGCGCAGAACCGAGCCTCCACCCCCTGCGACGAGTGCGGGCGTTTCTTGTGCAGCCTCTGCACACTCGAAATCGCGGGGAGAACGCTTTGCCCGATATGCTTTGAGGCGAACCTGCGCGGGCGTAAGATACAAGATCTTGAGTCCAGCCGCACGATGCACGATAGCATCGCGCTGGCGCTGGCAATCTTTCCGGCATTCCTGATTTGGCCGATTCTGGTTACCGCGCCTCTCACTTTGTTCTGGATTTTCCGCCATTGGAACTCTCCACGCAGCATCCTGCCACGCACACGCGTCCGATTTTACTTCGCTGGGCTGATTGCCCTCAGCGAGATCGGCTTTATCGTGGTCGTGATCGCCGCGATTTTCCTGGTGCGGAGATGACCCGCTCCAGCTACCTTCGGCTGTCCCCGAAGAACCGCACCTTTACTGGATTCTCTCAGGCTTGGCTGGGCAGCGATCATCTGCTGATTGTGAATTCGAGCCGCTTGGTGGAACGTTATCAACGCTTCGCGTTCGCCGACATTCAGGCGATCGTAGTCGCCGAAGGGGGCAGGCGAGCTATCTGGCAAGCGGCAGTTGCGTCAGTTTGCTTTGCCTTTAGTATGTGGGTCCAATTTACTTTTGGAAAAAGATTTTTTGCGGCAATCGCCTTGGCCGCTCTCCTCTTGGCGCTCCTGGACATCGCGCGCGGGCCCCGCTGCCGCTGCATATTGCAAACGGCCGTGAGCGGAGAACGCCTTTACCCGATATCGCGTATGCGCACCGCTCGTTCTTTCCTGGCGATCATTACTCCGGCGATCGAAACGGTGCAGGGCAGCGTGCCGGTGGAGGATCTTGCCGCGCAGGCGGCGATGACACCGCAAATTGCTCTTGCGGAATCGACGGCGCAACCACCGGCCATCGAACGTCCCTTAGGCTATACTCCGGAAATCCTGTTCGGTCTGCTCATGCTGGATAGCGTTCTGGTGTTCGCGGCGTTGCGATCCACTTTCACAGTTGCGTTCGGTCTTTTGCCCACTATGTACTTCGCGGAATTCCTGATTGGGATCCTCGCGCTGGTGCAATCCCGCACTCGAAGCGCAACGTCTGTCGCAGTGCTGATCGCGGCATTCCTGTGCGTTATCATCGATCCCTTCGCCTTAAGTGGCGCCGCGGCTTGGCCGGGCGTGGTCGCCGTATTTCAACAGCCGTCCCCGGATGCGGCGGCATGGAACAACCAGATTACAGCTTCAAGTACAACCGTGTTTCTCGCGGTGGGATGGCGGGCGGCGATGGCGATCACCGGTCTGGCGGTCTGTCATTTCGAAAGGACGGCGAAGGGCGAGTGAGCTTGCTAGTCCAGCAGCGCTGCGTGATCCATGCCGATCGCGAGGCGGCCGTCCGCTGTCCGGCGTGCCAGCGGTTCTATTGCCGTGAGTGCGTCGTCGAACATGACGGACGGATGATGTGCGCGCACTGCATCGCGCAACTAGGAGCGGCTCCGGGTCGGCGCGGAACGTCAGTTGCGGTCTGGGGGGTTCTTTCTCTGACGGGCTTTCTAACGACTTGGCTGATTTTCTACTATTTCGGTATGGGCTTGGCTCGGGTGCCGTCGTCATTCTTCGGGGGCACACCCTGATGCGGGAACTGGATGCGATCGAGATCCTGGAAGAATCCATCCAGCTTCTGCGCGCGGCGCCTTCAGCAGCCACCGCGGCCTATCTCGCCGGGGCGGTTCCGTTTTTCGCGGGGCTGCTGTTTTTTTGGACAGACATGTCACGAAATCCATTCGCAGCGGAACGACTTCCGGCGGAATCGTTGGCCCTCACCGCGTTGTTCGTTTGGAAAGGCGTCTGGCAAGCCGTATTTCAAGCGCGGCTCTACGGGTATCAGGCATTGGCCGCACCTGGGCCTCTCAAACTCGCGCGGCTGGTGGCGATCCAGTGCACATTGCAGCCGCTCAGTCTTTTGGTGATCCCTCTCAGTGGGCTGGTGATGCTTCCATTTGCCTGGACCGTGGCGTTCTTTCGCAATGCCGGACTCTTCGCGGCGCTCGGCGAACCTGAAGTGATCGCCGTGGCGCGACGCCAAGCTGGATTGTGGACCCGCCAAAATTGGCTTTTGCTCAGTCTGATTTTCCTGGCAGGGTTGCTGCTGTTCATCAACGTATTAATTGTGATCGTGCTGCTGCCGCAGATTGGCCGAAGCCTCCTCGGAATAGAAAATGAATTCGCGCGCCTGGGGTTGCGCCTGTTGAACTCGACCACCCTTGCAGTCGCAGGTTGCGTGATGTGGCTGGTCATCGATCCCTTGTTGGATGCGGCTTATGTTGTTAGGTGCTTCCGCGGGGAGTCGCTCGCCACGGGCGAAGATTTGCGCGTTGCCTTGAAACGGACGATCGGAGCAGTCGCGCTGGCGCTGCTCTTGTGCGTCGCTGCGCCACGAGCCCGGGCGCAGGCGCCTGCGGCGTCCGAAGCGGCAAATGTCCAGACGGGTATCGACCCTCAGCGGCTCGATCGGACCATAAGTGAAGTGATCCGCCGCCGTGAGTTTGCATGGCGCACGCCTCGTCCGGCAGGCCCGGAGCCGCAGGGCCGATGGGTCGGTTGGGTACGCAGCGCGCTCGACACGTTCGCTAAGGGCGTTAAGTGGGTGACCAAAAAAATTCAGAGTTGGTTCCGTCGCGACCCGAATGAGGACAGCAGGAAGAAGCCGGCTACAGAGCGTCCCCCCATTGAATTGTGGATTTCCGTGGTCGCAATCGCACTCGTCGCAGCGGGTGTTGCGGCCTTCATCGCCGGGCGACGGAAGAAGGCGATCGTTGCGCAACCGGTCAAGCTAACCGCCGCGCCCATCGACGTCGCTGACGAATCGGTCACGGCGGACCAGATGCCGGAGAGCTCGTGGCTGCAGTTGGCAGAAGAATTACTTGCAAAAGGGGACTGTAGACTGGCGTTGCGGGCGTTATACCTCGCCGGTTTGAATTACCTAAGCGAGAAGGACCTGGTTTCGGTTCGACGCTGGAAATCTGGGCGCGATTATCGTCGAGAACTGGAGCGCCGATCCCGCGCACACGCCTTGGTGGACGCGAACCTGACACCGGCGTTTGCCCGGAACTTGTTCCTGTTTGAGCGCGGCTGGTACGGGAGGCACGCCGTGGACCGCGCGGACGTGGAAGCTTTTGCGCAAGGTTGGGAGGAAATCAGGCGTTATGCCGGCCGCACGTAACGGAGCTGTCTGGTTGATCGTGCTGCTGCTTGCAGTGTTTCTCGCGGGGGCCTGGGAAGTGATGGTCGCGCCGCTGATCACGGGCGAGGTTTATCCCCCATATTCATCTTTACGAACCGACCCATTGGGAGCGAAGGCGCTCTTTGAAAGCCTGTCGGAGCAGCCCGGGCTCAACGTCACGCGGCTGTACAAGGCGCGGTCGCCCCTCGATTCCGAGACGACTCTTCTTATTCTCGGTGTCGATTCTTTTGCGTGGACGAAAGCTCCACGGCAGGTGGCGGACGACTACGAAAGACTGGTCCCGAAGGGCGGACGAATCGTAATCGCTTTCCTTCCGGCAGTCGCTCCGAAAGCGGAATCCAATGCCGGTGCAATCGAGGAACAGTGGCATGTCCGGTTTCGCTATAGAAAAGCATCCACCCAGGAAGAAAGGAATACCGGCGCGATGCCGCGTGATTCGGCGCTGTACTTCGAGCTTGATCCGGAGTGGCGAGTCCTGGCCGAGCGCCAAGGCAACGCCGCGATTGTGCAGCGCAACTTAGCGGGAGGAACCCTTGTTCTGGTTGGCGACAGTTTTCCGCTCAGTAATCAAGGGCTCTCGTATTCTAGTAACGCAGCCTTGATTGCCCGGCTGATGGGGCCCGCCAAGCGAGTGCTCTTCGATGAAAACCAGTTCGGCGTCTCGGAGACTGGAAGCGCCGCTGTACTGATCCGAAAATATCGGCTGCAGACGGCGATCGGGATGCTCTTAGCGATCGCGGGACTATTTATTTGGCACAGCTCTTCCAGCTTTCTTCCACCGCGCGCCGATACTCGCGCTGCTCCGCTGACCGGGCGTGATTCGCACGATGGTCTGGCGGCCCTTCTGCGCCGCAATATTCCGGTGAGTCAGCTTCTGCCCGCGTGCGAAAAGGAGTGGAATCGTTCCGCTCCGCAGCGAGCGCGGGCTGAAGTGGTGCAAGCTGAGATTCAACAATGGACCGGCCGCGATCCGGCTGCGGGATATCGCGCGATCTGCCGCGTTCTGACGGAGAGAAAATGACGGAAAGACTCGAACAGCTTCACCAGATTCTAGAGGCCACACGGCAGGAAGCGTCGAAGGTCATCCTGGGACAGGCCGATGTGATCGATCGAGCGCTCATTGTGATTCTGGCTCGCCAGCATGCTCTGATCGAAGGCGTTCCGGGCATTGCTAAGACATTGCTCGCGCGTACTCTCGCCCGCCTGCTCGGTTGCGAGTTCGCGCGCATCCAGTTCACCCCCGATCTGATGCCCGCCGATATCACGGGGACCAGCGTTTTTCATTTTGGCCGCAACGAGTTCACCTTGGTGAAAGGGCCAGTCTTCACCTCGTTTTTGCTGGCCGATGAGATCAACCGCGCACCGGCTAAAACCCAGTCGGCGCTATTGCAGGCGATGCAGGAGCGCACCGTCACCATCGATCGAGAAACCCATACGCTACCCAATACTTTCACGGTCTTCGCGACGCAAAATCCGATCGAATACGAGGGCACCTATCCTCTTCCAGAAGCACAGAAGGATCGTTTTCTTCTGAAGATCACCATGGAGGCGCCCGACCGCGAAAATGAGCTTGAACTCGCGATGCGCATGTTGTCCGATGAACCGCCGGAGGCGCTGCTGGAACGCGGAGCGGTGCAGCCGGTTCTGGACCCGGGCAAACTCACGGCGGCGCAGGACGCATTGGCGGATGTGTCGATGCGCGGCGAACTCGCGGGATACATCGTAGACCTGGTGCGTCGGACGCGAACGCACGAAAGCGTGTTGGTCGGCGCAGGACCGCGAGCAACGCAAGCCCTGGTGCTAGCGAGCCGCGTCCATGCTGCGCTCGATAAACGGGATTTCGTGACTCCCGACGACGTGAAGGCGCTCGCCCGCCCGGTGCTGGAACATCGACTGATCCTGCGGCCCGAGTTTGAAATCGAAGGGATGACAGCTGCCGAAGTAGTCGACAAGATCGTGGAAAGCGTGGCGGTGCCGGTGTGATGGTTCCGTCGTCCCGACTGATCTGGTTGCTGGCTTTGGCCGGCTTCCCGGCGGTCGTCATCGAAGCTGTCGTCCCGCAAGCGCGGGTGGTCACTGTAGCGCTCCTCGTCGTGGTTGCGCTCG
>Ga0157375_10001786_pt1 | contig 18442 bp, 15 predicted proteins | sample M35metaG_FD_115311 | JGI IMG/M metagenome (GOLD analysis project Ga0157375, IMG submission 115311) | Miscanthus rhizosphere microbial communities from Kellogg Biological Station, Michigan, USA - M3-5 metaG | ecosystem: Host-associated > Plants > Roots > Rhizosphere > Soil | place: USA: Michigan... | reverse complement strand
GCCAGCAGCAGAGCGAGCGTGGTCTTGCCGCAACCGGGCGGCCCCCAGAGGATCATCGAATAGACGTGGCCGGCCTCGATCGCCCGGCGCAACGGCGTTCGGGGACCGAGCAGGCGCTGCTGGCCGACGATTTCGTCGAGCGTGGCCGGTCGCATGCGCTCGGCGAGCGGCTTCAGGTGGGAAGGCTCGGCGAACAATTCGTTCGTTGCAGCGGTTTTGCGGCGTGCCATCGCGCGATCATAGCGGGCGCATGCGATACCGCCTACTGCGGGATGTGCGCGGTGACAAGAAGGCAGAGCGGTTTGGACTCCTACGACCGAATGGCCGCAAGAATGCCCTGAAGCAGGGCGGTTGGCGTCGGCGGGCAGCCAGACACGACGACATCCACCGGAATGACGTTCGCCACTGCACCCGCACTCGCGTAGCTCTCGCCGAAGATCCCGCCGCACGCGCCGCAATCACCGACGGCGACAACACGCTTTGGATCCGGCGTTGCCGCATACGTTCGCCGCAACGCCTCGACCATGTGGCGCGACACCGGGCCGGTCACCAGCAGCAGGTCCGCATGGCGGGGGCTGGCGACGAATTTGATCCCCGCTCCCTGCAGGTTGTAGTAAGGATTTTCCAGCGCATGGATCTCGAGTTCGCAACCGTTGCAGGAACCGGCGTCAACGTGCCTGATGTTCACGGCGCGCGCAAATACGCGTGAGATTTCGGCCTGCAGCGCCTCACCCACACGCAGATCATCGTTTGGCGCGGGCAGTGGTTCGCTCAGCAGGCCGACGTGGGCGATCTGTTTCAGTACACGCAGCATGTGCGCCTCGCTCTACAAGTCATGGCCGCTGTAAGTCAGATTGAATGACTTGTTGATCAGCGGAAAATCCGGAACGATGTTGCCGATCACTGCATGTTCGAGCGCGGGCCAGTTGTGCCACGACGGATCGTGCGGATGGCAACGCGCGATCCGGTTGCCTGTCGCGGCAGTCAGCGCGACGAATACGGGTCCACGCCAGCCTTCGACATGACCATAGCCGCTCGCCCCATCGGTTGCCTTGATGACCGGGGCTGAAATCGGCCCCTCCGGCAAGTCGGCAAGCAGTCGCTTGCACAGCCGTATCGATTCGAGCGCTTCGTCGAAGCGCACGCCAACGCGCGCGGCGACGTCGCCCTGCGTTCGGATGACGCGATTCGCCCCGAGTTCGTCGTAAGGCGCCTGAGGCAGATCGCAACGCAGATCCCAGTTTTGTCCGCTGCCGCGCCCAGCCAGACCAATAATGCCGAGGCGTGTGGCCAGTTCCGGTCTCAGTTCCCCCGCGCCGACGAAGCGATCCTGCACGCCGGCGTGGTTGTCATAGATTCCATGCAGCAGGGCAACTTCGCCGCCGAGAGTATCCATTTCCATCATGAGATCCGGCACGTCCATCGGGGCGAGATCGACGGCCACGCCGCCAGGCACGACGGCATCGAACAGATAGCGGCCTCCGAACGCACGTGCGTTCATGCGCAGCAAGTCTTCCTTCAGGCGCGAGAATTGCGAAAGGCCGAACGCGAATCCGGCATCGTTTCCGAGCGCGCCGAGGTCGCCGAGGTGGTTTGCCAATCGCTCGCGTTCCAGGAATAGTGCGCGCAGCCACAATGCGCGCCGCGGCGGCAGGCAGTTCGCGACCTGTTCGACAGCCATGCAATACGCCCACGAGAATGCCACCGCCGAGTCACCGGAGATGCGCGCCGCGAGTTTGACGCCCTGCTCCAGCGTCAGGCTTTCGAAGCGTTTCTCGATGCCCTTGTGCACATAGCCGAGCCGCTCTTCCAGCCGCAGCACCTTTTCGCCGACAACCGAGAAGCGGAAATGCCCTGGCTCGATGATCCCGGCGTGCACGGGCCCGACCGGAATTTCGTGCACGCCGTCGCCGGCGACGCGAACGAACGGATAGTCGTCGCTCGACTCGCCTGGTGCTGGCATCGGTGCATGGCGCAGTGGAAATGCGTCTGCCGGCCACGCTGCATGGCGCAGCCAGCGCCGTTCGCCACCGCCGATCGCGCGCACGCCGGCCAGATCGAATGCAGCCCGTTGCAATCGATCGGCGGCCAAGAAGATTCCGCTCAGGTCCGGATATTCGGGTTGCGCTGAGTCGAGAAACACTTCCACGACCTGCATGCCGCCTGCATCCTGCAGCGCAACGCTCAGCACGTATTCCAGTTCCGCGCCGGCCTGCCGTTCAGTCGCCCACAGCGAGACCAGCCGCCCGCCGTTTGCCGCGAACCGGTTGCACAACGCGAACAGTTCGTCGCCCTGCATCGTGCTGCGCCGCATCGCGTGCATGGGGTTCGCCGTCAATTGCGTTTCGGCACTCATCGCGCGTCTATCCGATCAACGCCGCCGCGAGGCGGTACCACAGCGCCAGCGACGGCGGGATGTAGATGCCGAGTGTCAGCACGATTGCCAAATGCGCGAACACTGGAACCAGCGCGGGCGAATGCGGCAGTTTCTTCAGATCGGCTTCGCCGAACACCATCGACTGTACGCGCATGAAGATTGCCGCGAACGCGATGCCCAATGCCAGCAGCAGGATTGGCGTCGCCCAGGCGTGCTCCTTCATCGCCGTCGTCAGGATCAGGAACTCGCTCGCGAACACGCCGAACGGCGGCATTCCGAGAATCGCCAGCGTCGCCGTCATCAAGCCCCATCCAACCGTCGGACTGATGACCATCAGCCCGCGGATGTCATCCATGACCTGCGTGCCGGCCTTCTGCGCGGCGTGACCGACGGCGAAAAAGATCGCCGACTTCGTCAGCGAGTGCACGGTCATGTGCAGCAGCGCCGCGAAGTTCGCCACGGGACCGCCCATGCCAAACGCGAAGGTAATGATGCCCATGTGCTCGATCGACGAATAACCGAACAGTCGCTTGATGTCGCGTTGTCGCCACAGGAAGAAAGCCGCGAGAACCACGGACAGCAGGCCAAAACCCATCATCAGCCGGCCGGCGATCCCTGAATGCATTGCGCCCTCGACCAGGATCTTGCAACGTACGACCGCGTACAAGGCGACATTCAGCAGCAGGCCCGAGAGCACGGCGGAAACCGGCGTCGGACCTTCCGCATGTGCATCCGGCAACCAGTTGTGCAATGGCGCAAGCCCGACCTTGGTGCCGTAACCGACTAGCAAAAACACGAACGCGAGCGACAGCACGGTCGGTTCGAGTTGCCCCTTGACCGCATCGAGATGCGTCCACAACAAAGCGGTCGTGCCCTCGGCGCCGAGGACTTTCTCCGCAGCAAAGTACAACAGGATCGTGCCGAATAGCGCCTGGGCCAGGCCGACACCGCAGAGGATGAAATACTTCCACGCCGCTTCGAGACTGGCCGGCGTTCGGTACAGCGACACCAGCAGCACGGTCGACAGTGTCGCCGCCTCCATGGCCACCCACAGCAGGCCGAGATTGTTCGTCAGCAACGCCAGCAGCATCGTGAACATGAACAGCTGGAACATGCTGTGATACAGACGTAGCCTCACGGCGTTCAGGCGGCCATGTTCTTCCTCGATGCGCATGTAGGGCCGCGAGAACATCGAGGTCGTCCAGCCGACGAACGCGGTGAGAGCGACGAGGAACACATTGAACGGGTCGACAAAAAACTGCTCATGCCCCACGAGCAGCGAACCTTCGTTCATCACGCGCATGGTCAGCGCCGCGGCGGCGAGCAAGGTCGCGAAACTTATGCCCACGTTGGCTTCTGCGGCCCAGGACTTCGCCCCGAACAGGCCAAGGAACATGCAGCCCAGCAACGGAATCGCGAGAATGACGAGGACTTCCATCTAGTCTTCCCTGAGCTGTTCGAGGTGTTGCAGGTCGAGACTGTCGAACTGCTCGCGGATCTGGAAGAAGAACACGCCCAGTATCACCATGCCGATCAGCACGTCGAGTGCGACGCCGAGTTCGACGACCATCGGCATGCCATAGGTCGCACTCGTCGCGGCGAAGAACAGGCCGTTTTCCATCGCCAGGAAGCCGACGATCTGCGAGATCGCCTTGCGCCGCGTGATCATCATCAGGAACGACAGCATCACGACCGCCAGCGCGATGCCGAGCGTGCTGCGCGCGATCGTCGTCGACATCTGCGAAATCGGCTGGGCCAGGCCGAATGCGAACACGACAAGTACGATGCCGACGAGCATCGTCGTCGGTATGTTGATAAGCGGCTCGGTGTCCCAGCGGACGTTCAGGCGTCTGATCAACCGGTGCAGGATCCAGGGCAACAGCAGCATCTTCAAAGCGACCGACAACGCGGCGGAGTAATACAAATGATGCTGTCCGGATGTATAGGCGACGATCGCCGTCGAAGCGCTGAGCGCGGCGCCCTGTATGGCAAACAGGTTCACAAGCGAAACGATGCGCCGCTGTGACAGCATCGCGAACGACGTCAGCAAGAGCACCGCGGCGCCGAGGTTGATCAGTTGCGAGGACAGCGGCAGCGTCGTCATGCTCAGCGCTCGAGCATCAGGTGGACGAGCAGACCGAGCACGGCGAGCAGGAATGCCGTGGCCAGGAATTCGGGCGCACGAAAGATGCGCAGCTTCGCGCTTAATGTCTCGACGACCGCCAGCGCGGCGCCCGCGACTCCCAGCTTGGCAGCGGCAATCGGCAACGCCAGTGCCAGTTCCATCGGTCCCGCCGCACGTCCGGCCAGACCCCACGGAACGAACAGCGCCACGCCGATCGCGGCGTAATTGAACAGCTTCAGCGCCGACGACCACTCGATCAACGCCAGATGCCGGCCCGAATACTCGAGCACCATCGCCTCGTGGATCATCGTCAGTTCGAGGTGGGTCGAGGGGTTGTCGATCGGAATGCGTGCGTTCTCGGCCAGCAACACCATGACAAAGGCGATGGCCGCGAACGCCAGGCTCGGAAATATCGTCAGATGGATCTGCCCGAGCACATCGACGATCGTCGGCAGCAGCGTGCTCTGCGAGATCAGCGACGCGGTCAGGAACACCATCAGCAGCGCCGGCTCGGACAAGAAACCGACCAGCATCTCACGGCGCGCGCCGAGCGTGCCGAAGGCTGTGCCGATATCCATCGCCGCGAGCGCCATGAACACGCGCGCCAGCGCGAATACGCCGACCAGTGCGATCGTGTCGGCAGCCACGCCGAGCGGCGCGCGCACGCTGAAGACCGGGATGATTGCCGCAGCCATCGCCATTGCCCCGAACTGGATATATGGCGAAACGCGAAACAGCGACGACGCGCCATGCGCGATCACGGCGTCCTTGTGCAACAACTTGCGCAACGTCCGGTATGGCTGCAACACGCCGGCCCCGCGCCGGTTCTGCAGCCAGGCACGGCACTGGTCGATCCAGCCGATGAACAGCGGCGCCAGCAGGATCGCCAGCAGCGCCTCGATCAGACTGATGAAAGCGGCTACGGTCACAGCGCGAACGCCAGCAACGTCAACAGCGTTGCGAAACTGTAGAAAAGATACAGCGCGATGCGACCCTGCTGCAGATAGCCCACGACTCGCGCCGCCTCCTGCACGGACCGCGCGATCGGACGATACAGCCAATCCCACCAGCGGTCGCCAAGCTGCAGCGAATAGCGCGGCTCCTTGTCGAATGGCGTCGGCAGCTCGCGCTCGATGCGGAAGAACGGACCGAACACGTGCCGGATCGGCTGGCCGAAGCCTTCGGCCGTATCCTGCATGCGAGGCGTCTGCCCCGGGAAGCCGCAATCCCACGGATCACTTCGGCGCACGCGCCCGTGGTACAGGCGTCGCACGACGACAAAGGTGAGTCCGACAGCGAAGGCCAGCCCCGCGGCAAACAGCAATGGGCCATACGAAGCACGCTCGGCGGCAACCGGTGTCAACAGCCACCAGTGCTCGGCCTGCGAGCCAATTCCGGTCCCGATCAGGCTGACGTTGATCTTGTCGAGCGCATTGAGCACCGCGACCGGCGCGAGCCCCAGCACAATGCAGCCGAGCGCAAGCCACGCCAGCCCGATCCGTTCGAGCCAACCCGCGTCATGCGCTTGCACGAGCGCCGTTTCGCGCGGGCGACCGAGAAAGATCACGCCATAGAACTTCACCATGACGTAGGCCGAAAGCGCCACCGTCAACGCGAATGCCGCAGCGCCAAGCGGCGCGAGCATGTTGACGATCGCGTGTGGCAGCAGTGGTGTAAACAGATACGCCTGCAGCAGCAGCCACTCGGAGACGAACCCGTTGAGCGGCGGCAGGCCCGCCATTGCCAGCGTGCCGACCAGCGCAAGCCAGGCGACCCATGGCATGCGGTGGATCAGTCCACCGAGCTTGCCGAGGTTGCGCTGTCCGGTCGCGTGCAGCACCGATCCGGTCGCCAGGAACAGCAGGCTCTTGAACTGCGCGTGATTTATACAATGATACAACGCGGCAGACAGGCTCAGCGCGGCGAGCGCGTCCATGCCCAGGCCGCGGAACAACATCGCCAGGCCAAGTCCGGTAACGATGATGCCGATGTTCTCGATCGACGAGTACGCCAGCAGACGCTTCATGTCGGTCTGCACCGCGGCGAAAATCGCGCCGAACACGGCAGTGAAAGCGCCCAGCCCCAATGCGAGCGCACCCCACCACCAGACCGGCGCGTGCAGCAGATCGAAACTCACGCGCACGATGCCGTAGATCGCGGTCTTCAGCATAACCCCGCTCATCATCGCCGACACCGGCGATGGCGCCGCCGGATGCGCCTCCGGCAGCCAGACATGCAGCGGCACCAGCCCGGCCTTCGCGCCGAACCCGAACAATGCCAGGCCGAACGCAACGCTGGCCCATCCAGGCGAGAGAGTCGCCACCCGCATGGCGTCGAAGGTGAAGTGCCAGGACCCGCCCTGCAGCACGCCGAAGCACAGCAGGATCCCGATCGCGCCGATGTGTGCGAGCAGCAGATACAGGAAGCCGGCCTGGCGGATTTCCGCGACACGATGCTGCGTCGTCACGAGGAAATACGAGGCCAGCGCCATCGTCTCCCACGCGACCATGAACGTGTACGCATCGTTCGCGAGCACGACCATCGCCATGCTCGCGAGGAACACGTGATACTGCAGGCACATGAGGCCCGGCGCCGCGCCTTCGCCCGCGCGGAAGTACCCTGCGGAGTAAATCGAGATGCCCACGGTGCTGGCGCCGATCAGGGCGAGGAAGAACGCTGCCAGGGGATCGAGGCGCACGTGCAGCGGCAAATCGGGAAGGCCCAGCGGCAGCACCCAGGCCTGCACCGGCTGGCTGAGGCTCCATATCGCCGCGCCGAGCAGCACGAATGCGCCCACGGCACCGACGCCGAACAACGCGCGTCCGGCGAAGGCCACGTCACGGGGCCGTAGCAGGCCCGCAGCGCCAACGGCGGTCCAGCCGACTACGACACCGAGAACGAGTGCGAGCGGGCTGACTGCCATCACGCCCAATCCACCGCCCAGTACGGCGTCGCAGCGCTCGCACGAGGCGAACGCGGACTACCGGCGCTGGGCAGACGGCTTGACATACGTGCGCTCTATTGTCATGTTATGCACATCATATGTAAATAGCATTGCCATCTCATGGCGCACGAAAAACGCACGGCACGGCTGACGATCCTCGTCGATCCCGACAAGAAGGCCTTGTTCGAGCAGTTGTGCGCAGCCGAAGACTCCACATCGTCGCAGGTGATCCGGCGATTGATTCGTGGCTACATCGAACAAAGGCTGGGACGGCCGTGGCGCCCGGGAGAAAAGGTCTTGCCGAAAGACTGGGCCCTGTCGCACCCGAAAGACCGCTGAATCTGCGGGCGCTTGAGCGGCCGACGGCCGCGCCTTACTGGACAGTCAATCCTTGACCGGATGCGCTTCGGCCGTTGGCGTGGGGTCGCCGACGATGTCGACGCCCTTCGGCGGCGTGAACTTGAACGCGTCGCCCGGAAGCTGCGGATTGCGCTTCCAGTCCGAGAAACGAATCTCCGTGCGGTCGCCGAGTGTGTCCTCGAAGCGCATGAGCGTGAGTCCGCCGGCGTCGAATCCGAGGTCCGCATAGGCGAACTGAGGTTCCTTGTCCTTCGATTTCAGGCGCAACCAGCCCAATCCATCGAGCTCCCCCTGCTCGCTCGTGGCAAAATCACGATCGAGCTGGGACAGGTCGGTCAGCACGGTCAACGGACTGTGCGCCTCCTCGGTCCCTTGCGCGCGCACCGTAACCTGCTCGAGGTCGGCGTCGTAGATCCAGACTTTCTCGCCGTCGGCCACGATCAGTTGCGCGTACGGAGCAACCGTGTCCCAGCGAAACTGCCGCGGGGCTTTCAACGCCAACTCGCCGCGGCTGGTCTTGCCGGCGCCGCCCTTCGGATCGAACGCCTGCTGTTCGAAATGGGCAGAGACAGAGCGCAGGTCCTTGGCAAACGCATCCAGGCGCGCACGGGCGGTTTCGGCCGCAAATGTTGAGGTTGCGCAAAGCGCCGCGAACAAGGCAATCGGATAGCGCATTGAAATGGTCTTGCCTCAGATGAATTCGTGAATTATCCGCACCAGTGCCTGAACGTCAGGGCGCTGCCGGAGGCTTACTGCGTTGCTTCCGCATACTCGGCGATGACTTCGTCGAGACCGGGATTCGACTTTACCCTGCCGTTGACGAACACGATCGGAACCTCGCCGTTCATGATGGCGTTGTTTCGGCGCACGAACGAGTCCACGTCGGCATTCTGCGGCACCGAGAAACTCACACCCGACGAACGGCGATAACGAATGTTCCGTTCGGCCATTTCTCGCGCGAGGCGATCGGCGCGCACGGCGCCTTCCTTCGGACAGTTTTGTGCAGCCACGATCAGCACTTCGTTGTTTTTCGCTCCCTGCGGCATCCCGAATTCGACGAAACCACGCTCGTCGGTCAGCGCCGCGATCGCGGCAGCCTCGACGTGAGCCTGGTGTTGATTCCATGCGAGCCAGGCAACCCCAGCCGCGCCAACCATTAGGTATTTCACTGCGCTCACCGTTCCCTCCCCTGTCGCGGCACCGCGATAGCTGGCGCGAGACTCAAAGTTCCGGCGGCGGCGGCGCGAGCACTTCGCGATTGCCGTTGTGCTGTTGCGCGCTGACGATGCCTTGCTGTTCCATCAATTCGATCAGGCGCGCGGCGCGGTTGTAACCGATCTTCAGCCGGCGTTGCACACCGGAGATCGAGGCACGGCGCGACTCGGTCACTATGCGCACGGCCTGGTCGTAGAGTTCGTCGTAGTCGCCATCGGCTTCCTCGCCATCCTCGGGCAGCCCCGACTCGCCAATCACGCGTCCATCGCCGAGCGACTGCACGTCGCCGAACACGCCTTCGATGTAGTCCGGCTTGCCCTGGTTGCGCAGATGCGCCACGACTTTGTGCACCTCGTCGTCGCCGACGAACGCGCCGTGCACGCGCTCGGGCGTCGCCGTGCCGGGCGGCAGGTACAGCATGTCGCCGTGGCCGAGCAGCGTTTCCGCGCCGGACTGGTCGAGAATCGTGCGCGAGTCGATCTTGCTGGACACCTGGAACGCGATGCGCGTCGGAATGTTCGCCTTGATCAAGCCGGTGATCACGTCGACCGAGGGCCTCTGCGTAGCGAGGATCAAGTGCACGCCGGCCGCGCGCGCCTTCTGCGCCAGCCGCGCGATCAGTTCCTCGACCTTCTTGCCGACGATCATCATCATGTCGGCGAATTCGTCGATGATGACGACGACGTACGGCAGCGGCTCGAGCGTCGGTATCGGCATCGGCTCGGTCGAACCTTCCGGCTGCTTGAACAGCGGATCGGACAACGGTCGGCCCTTGGCCTCCTCGTCCTTGACCTTCTTGTTGAAGCCGGCGAGGTTGCGCACGCCGACCGCGGCCATCAATTTGTAGCGGCGCTCCATCTCGGCAACGCACCAGCGCAGCGCATTCGCGGCTTCCTTCATGTCGGTCACGACCGGCGCGAGCAGGTGCGGGATGCCTTCGTAGACCGAAAGCTCCAGCATCTTCGGATCGATCATGATCATGCGCACGTCGCGCGCGGTCGCCTTGTACAGCAGGCTCAAGACCATGGCGTTCAATGCGACCGACTTTCCCGAACCGGTCGTGCCGGCGACGAGCAGGTGCGGCATCTTCTGCAGATCGACGACGACCGGGCGGCCGCCGATATCCTTGCCGAGCGCCAGCGCCAGCGGCGACTTCACCGCGTCGTAGCGTTCCGAGCGCAGGATTTCCGACAGGTAGACGATCTCGCGATTGGCATTCGGGATTTCCAGCCCGATCACCGACTTGCCCGGAATTACATCGACGACGCGCACGCTGATGACCGACAGGCCGCGCGCAATGTCCTTGTCGAGATTGCTGATCTGGCTGCCCTTGATGCCGGGCGCCGGCTGCAGTTCGAAGCGCGTGATCACGGGTCCGGGATAGACGCCGACGACCTGCGCATCGATGCGGAAATCCTTGAGCTTCAGTTCGACCTGGCGCGAGATCGCCTCGAGTGTTTCCTCCGAATAGCCCTTGACCTGCTGCTGCGGTTCGTCGAGCAGCGACAGCGGCGGCAAGGCAGAATCGGCGATGCCGATGAACAGCGGGATCTGCTGCTCGCGTTCGGCGCGCTCGCTTTTCTCGATCGGCGTGATCGTCGGCTCGATCTTGATCGGCTCGCGCTTGGACTGCTTGACCGTGTCGACCTTGCGCACGACCTGGCGTTCGGTCCGCAATGCGCGCGCTTCGCGCATCTCGCCGGCCTTGCGCACGCCGCTGCCGAACCAGCCGAAACCGGTCAGCAGCGCCTTGCCGATAGCGTCCATGACGCGCAGCCACGACAGGCCGGTGGCCAACGTCAGGGCGACGAGGAACAGCGCGAACAGGAACAGCGTGGCACCGAGAAACCCGAAGCCGCGCATCAGCATGTCGCCGATGACATGGCCGATCACTCCGCCGGCTCCCGCGGGCAATACGGTCGCTGCGGCGACGTGCAGATAGGCCAAGCCGGTGCCGCCGATGAAGAACGCCACGCCGCCGACCAGGCGCAGCGTCGGCTCGAGCGCGGACTCGCCTTCGTTGCGCTGCTCGCGCATCAGCGTCGACCCGACGATCAGCAGCAACAGCGGAAAAGCGTAGGCCAGATAGCCGAACAGGTAGAACGCGAGATCGGCGGCCCACGCACCGACGGTGCCGCCGATATTGTGGGTCACCGTCGCCGGGCCGGCATGCGACCACCCGGAGTCCTGCGGGTTGTAGCTCGCCAGACAGGCGAACAGGTAGACGACCAGCGGCAGCAGCAGCAGGAATGCCGCTTCGCGCAGTCGCCGACGCATGGCATCGGCCGATCGGGTGTCTGTTTTTGTGCTTTTCGGGTCGCGCGCCACCGCGTGAAGTTACCTTAATAAGGTTACGTAAGTCTATGTGTTTCTGATAAAAGCGTGAGGAGTTAGGAGGTTAGGAGTTAGGCGTCGAGGCTGAGACGTGAGACCTCTGACGCCGCGCTCTTCCTCACCCCTAACTCCTCACTCCTGACGCTCCTTCCAACTCAATCGAGCTTCATGTCCTTCAGCGCCGGGTGCACGATCTGGCCGCGCTCGACGTTGATCCCGCTCTTGAGCGGCGCGAACTTGCGCCAGTCCTTGTCGGACGCCAGACGCTGCACATAAGGCAGGATCGCCGCGCAGATCGCCTGCGAGGAGGTCTGCGGCACGGCGCCCGGCATGTTGGTTACGCAGAAATGCGTCACGCCGTCGACGACGTACGTTGGCTTCGCATAGGTCGTCGGCTTCGAGGTCTCGAAGCACCCGCCCTGGTCGATCGAGATGTCGACGAGCACGCTGCCCGGCTCCATCGTCTTGACCATGGCGCGCGTCACGACGTGAGGCGCCTTGGCGCTCGGAATCAGCACGGCGCCGATGACGAGATCGGCCGTGGCGACTTCGCGCGCGACAGTCTCCTCATACGGATACAGCGCGGTGACGTTCGGAGCGAGGTTCATCATCTCGCGCAGGCGATCCGGGCGTTTTTCGAACACGACGACGTTCGCGCCGCCGGCTGCTGCCAGTTCTGCCGAGTTGCGGCCCGCCGCGCCGGCTCCGAACACGAGGACTTTGCCGCGCTCCGTGGCCGGCAGGCCGCCGAGCAGCTTGCCCTTGCCGCCGGCCGGCTGATGCAGAAGCGTCGTGCCGATCTGCACCGCGATGCGACCGGCGATGATCGACATCGGCGCGAGCAGTGGCAGTGAACCGTCGGCATCCTGGACGGACTCAAAGGCGATGCCGGTCAGGCCGATATCGAGCAGGCTCTTGGTCAGTTTCGGCAGCGGCGCCAGATGCAGGTAACAAAACAGCAGGTGTTCCTTGCGCAGGTACCGGAGGTCCCCTGAAATCGGTTCCTTGACCTTGACGATCAGTTGGCCGGCTTCATACAGCTTGCGCGCGGTCGGCATCATGGTCACGCCGATCCGGCGATATTCATCGTCGGAGAATCCGCTCTTCGTGCCAGCGCCTTCCTGCACGAACACTTCGTGTCCGCGGCGTACGAGATCGGCACAGGCGGCCGGGACCAGGGCGACGCGCCCTTCGAGAGTCTTGGTTTCGGACGGAACACCAATACGCATAGATCGCTCCTGGATGATTGGATGAACGGAATTGCCGCTCAAAACGGTCCTGGTTGTCTGAAGCTCGCACTGCTTGAATCGGCCTCGTCATCCCCCATTGATGGCCGAACCTTCGCTCGCAGAACGGCGCCGGCGTCGATAAGACTGCCGGCCGCCACCGGGAAGGAAACGATCGGACCGATCACCGTATCTGGCAATTCGTAGGCAAGCTCGCGCACAATCAGTGCCGCAACGCACGAAGGATTATACAGCGAACGTCGCAGAACCCCAGTGCTTGCCACGTCGGCGACACAAGCGAACCCTCAGAACCCGAGAATCGTTGCGGTGCAACGGTTTCACCCCTTCGCTCTAGGGGCTGGATGCAAGAGCCGCGATCCAACCACCGAGACCCTTACATGACTACACCGAAGCATTCGCGCCTGATCATCCTGGGTTCCGGGCCTGCCGGCTATACCGCAGCGGTCTACGCGGCGCGGGCCAATCTCAAGCCGACCCTGATAACGGGCCTGCAACAGGGTGGTCAATTGATGACCACGACCGACGTCGACAACTGGCCAGGCGATGTCGAGGGTCTGCAAGGGCCGGCCCTGATGGAACGCATGAAGGAACATGCCGAGCGTTTCGCTACGGAGATCATTTTCGACCACATCCATACGGCCGATCTCTCGCGCCGTCCGTTCCGCCTCGTCGGCGACAGCGGCGAATACAGTTGCGACGCGCTGATCATCGCGACCGGCGCCACGGCGAAGTACCTGGGGATTCCGTCCGAGGAGAAGTTCAAGGGTCAGGGCGTTTCGGCCTGCGCGACCTGCGATGGTTTCTTTTTCCGCAACCAGGAAGTCGCGGTGATCGGTGGCGGCAATACCGCGGTCGAGGAAGCGCTGTATCTGGCAAACATCGCCAAAAAGGTCACCGTCGTCCACCGCCGCGACAAGTTCAAGGCCGAGAAGATCTTGCAGGACAAGCTGTTCTCCAAGCAGCAGGCTGGAAAGGTGGACATCGTCTGGAACCACTACGTCGACGAAGTGCTCGGAGACGCCAGCGGCGTGACCGGTGTTCGCGTCAAGAGCACACATGACAGTTCGACGCGCGACGTCACCGTGAGCGGCATGTTCGTCGCCATCGGCCACACGCCGAACACCGCGCTGTTCGACGGCCAGCTCGCGATGAACAACGGCTACATCAAGATCAAGTCCGGAACCGAGGGCGGCGCCACCGTGACCAGCGTTCCGGGCGTGTTCGCCGCGGGCGACGTCGCCGATCAGGTTTATCGCCAGGCGGTGACTTCCGCGGGTTTCGGCTGCATGGCGGCGCTGGATGCCGAAAAATATCTCGACAAGCTCGGACTCGCTTGAAACTTTTCCTTCTCCCTCCGGGAGAAGGTGGCGCGAAGCGCCGGATGAGGGTCGGGTCTCTGTCGACGCAAGACTAGCCCCGACCCTCACCCCTTCCGGTCTCCCGGCGGGAGAGGGGTTCAAGAAGCCGGCATCAGGCCGATGACTATTTCGAAACTTCGTTCCGATGCTCGCGACGGTAACATCCACGGATGACCAATAGCCTGACCGCCCGCTTCCATTCTCGCCTCGACGAAATCGACAAGAGCGAATGGAACGCCCTGCTCCCTGACGACAATCCGTTCGTTTCCTACGCCTTTCTCGCGGGCCTGGAACAGCACGGTTGCCTGCGTGGAGACTATGGCTGGCGTGCGAATCATCTGGGCTTGTATTCCGGCAAGCGCCTTGTCGCGGCAGCCCCGCTCTACCTGAAGCGCAATTCGCACGGCGAGTATGTTTTCGACTGGTCGTGGGCCAGCGCCTACGAGCGCGCGGGCCGCGACTACTACCCGAAGCTTCTTGGAGCGGTGCCGTACTCGCCGGTCAGCGGTCCGCGCCTGCTGGTTCGTTGTGGCGAGGATGCGGCGAGCCTGCGTCCCCTGCTCGTTCAGACGATCCTTGCCGCCGTCGAGGGCGCGGAGCTGTCGTCGGCACACATCAATTTCGTCAGCGCTGCCGACGCGAAAGCCCTCATGGACGCCGGCTGGCTCCCACGGTTCGACTGGCAATTCCATTGGTCGAACCCCGAAGTCGACGGTTCCCGCTGGCGCGATTTCGAGGGCTTCCTCGCCGCGCTGACGCACAAGAAGCGCAAGAACATCCGGCACGAACGCGCGCAGGTCGAGCGCGCAGGAATCACCTGCGAACTGCGCCACGGCGACGAGATCAGTGCCGGCGAGTGGCGCGCAATCCACGAGCTATACCTGAACACATTTGCGGAGCGCGGCAACCACCCGGCGCTGACGCTCGGGTTCTTTCGCCATCTCGGCGCCGCCATGCCGCGGCAGGTGATCGCTGTGCTGTGCAAGCGCGATACGCAGATCATCGCGATGGCGCTGCTGCTGCGCTCGTCGACGACGCTCTATGGGCGCTACTGGGGTTGCGTCGAAAACGTGCCGGGGCTGCATTTCGAGGCGTGCTATTACCAGGGCATCGAGTATTGCCTGACGCACGGCCTGACGGCGTTCGAACCCGGCGCACAAGGCGAACACAAGCTCGCGCGCGGGTTCCTGCCGACGAAAACGCGGTCTTTCCACTATCTGGCCGACGAGCGCTTTCGCGCGGCGGTACGCGAAGCGCTCGGCCGGGAAGCGCGAGCGCTGGAGGAGTATCGTGCCGAATTGATGGAGCACTCGCCGTACGCGCTGCACCCTGTCATGGCTCCTGAGCGAGCGGTATTCCATTCCGGTGAACATCATCCCCACCCGACCCTCCCCTTGAAGGGAAGGTCTTGAAGGTGCGCGCGCCCCGGTCCGAATCCGAGGCTCCGAGGTGATCCGCATACCGATCCTGCATGCGGGACTGCGCGAGCCGTTTCCGCCAGTCGAGACGGCGTTCGATGAGCCAAATGGCCTGCTCGCAGCCGGCGGCGACCTTGCCCCGGAGCGGCTGCTCGACGCTTATCGCCACGGCATTTTCCCCTGGTTTTCCGAAGGCGAACCGATCCTGTGGTGGTCGCCCGATCCGCGCATGGTGTTCGCGACCGGCGAAGTTCACGTCTCCACAAGGATGCGGCGTTGGCTCCGGAATTGCGATTGGACGATCCGCGCCGACACGATGTTCACGCAAGTCATGCGCGCCTGCGCGGCGCCCCGCCCCACGCAACACGGCACCTGGATTACGCGCGGGATGCTCGACGCGTACGAAACCCTGCACGGGCTTGGCCACGCGCATTCGATCGAAGCATTCGACGCCGACGGTCGCCTGGCCGGCGGCATCTATGGCGTTTCGATCGGACGCATGTTCTTCGGCGAATCGATGTTCAGCGGCGCAACCAACGGCTCCAAGGTCGCCTTGATCGCGCTTTGCCGCGCGCTGCAGGGATGGGGCTTTCCGCTGCTCGATGCCCAAATCGCGTCGCCGCATCTGGAGCGCATGGGTGCAACGGAAATGCCGCGTTCGCAATTCGTCGCCCACGTTGCCGAGTACTGCCGGCGCCCTGCTCCACCGTTGTCATCCTGGCGTCAGGAATGGCCGCTGCCAGACCCTGCCGGCCTCGCCGGTTGAACTTGAATTCTTGCGCGGCGAGGCTGCGGAGAGCCCGGCAGGTTGCCGCGCATCTGCCGGTTTCCCTTCCCGTAGGGTGCCTAACGTGTCAGAATCGCGCGCCTCGCGGATGCGCCTGGGGCGTCGATCCCGCATTTTGATGGCATATGCGTTCATCCGTGAACGCCAGGATCAAAAAGCGGCCATGCATGGCCGCACTTCTCAATTAAGAAAGAATTTTCAATGGCGAAAGACGATCAAATCGAAATGGAAGGCACGGTGCTCGACACCCTGCCCAACACGATGTTCCGCGTGAAGCTCGAAAACGGTCACGTCGTGACGGCCCACATCTCCGGGCGCATGCGCAAGAACTACATCCGCATCCTCACCGGCGACAAGGTCAAGGTCGAAATGACCCCCTACGACCTGACCAAGGGCCGCATCACTTACCGCATGAAGTGACGCCAGGGTGGCGTCATCCCGTGCAGTACACGGATGTACGAAGACACGGGATCCAGTTTTTTAGCTCGTCATTCCGGCGAAAGCCGGAATCCAGCTCTGCGGTCCGCAATCAAGAGCGCTAACGCAGTAGCGATCGACACTCTCTCGGCGATCAGCAGCCAAGGACGCTCGACTCTCATTCAGCAGTCCCGAGTAAGAGCTGGATTCCGGCTTTCGCCGGAATGACGAGCCAAAAAAGAAACGGCGGCCAAAAGCCGCCGTTTTCGGTTCGCCATTTCGCCGAACGCTATTCAACAACCACCGGCTGCCTCTCATCCGCCTCGACGCGCACGTCGAGCTTGCCGTCGCTGATCGACAAGTAGACGCGGCCGCCATTGGCGAGCTTGCCGAACAACAGTTCGTCGGCGAGCGGGCGCTTGACGTTCTCCTGGATCACGCGTGCCATCGGGCGTGCGCCCATCGTCGCATCGAAGCCGTGCTCGGCCAGCCAGCGCCGCGCGTCGGCATCGACGTGCAGCGAGACGTGCTTCTCCTGCAACTGCGCCTCCAGTTCGATCAGGAACTTGTCGACGACTCTCAGGATGTGATCCATATCGAGCGACGAGAACTGGATGATCGCGTCGAGACGATTGCGGAACTCCGGCGAGAACGCGCGCCGGATGACTTCCATCGCGTCGGTCGCATGACTCTGTTCGACGAAGCCGATCGAGCGCCGTGCAGCCTGAGCCGCGCCGGCATTCGTCGTCATCACGACGATGACGTTGCGGAAATTCGCCTCGCGGCCGTTCGTGTCGGTCAGCTTGCCGTGATCCATGATCTGCAACAGGATGTTGTAGACGTCCGGGTGCGCCTTCTCGATCTCGTCGAGCAGCAGGACGCAATGCGGATGCTTGGTAATCTGCTCGGTCAACAGGCCGCCCTGGTCGAAACCGACGTAGCCCGGAGGCGCGCCGATCAGGCGTGACACCGAGTGCGCTTCCATGTATTCGGACATGTCGAAGCGGATCAGCTCGATGCCGAGCTGCAGCGCCAGCTGGCGCGTCACCTCGGTCTTGCCTACTCCCGTGGGTCCTGCGAGCAGGAACGCGCCGATCGGCTTCTGCGAATTGCCGAGGCCGGAACGGGCCATCTTGATCGATGCGGCCAGCGCATCGATCGCCTTGTCCTGGCCGAAAACGACCATCTTGAGGTTCCGGTCGAGGTTCTTCAGCACGTCGCGATCCGACGCCGACACCTGCTTCGGCGGAATCCGCGCCATGCGCGCGACGATGAATTCGATCTCGGGCACGTCGACGATGGTCTTGCGCAGATCGATCGGCATCAGGCGCTGGCGTGCACCGGCTTCATCGATCACGTCGATCGCCTTATCCGGCAGCAAGCGGTCGCCGATATGACGGACCGACAAGTCGACCGCCGCCTTCAAGGCGTCGTTCGTGTATTCGACTTTGTGGTGTTCCTCGAAACGCGACTTGAGGCCCTTGAGGATCTCCACGCTCTCGGCCACGGAGGGCTCGACGACGTCGATCTTCTGGAAGCGCCGCGCCAGCGCGCGATCCTTCTCGAACACGCCGCGGAATTCCTGGAACGTCGTCGAGCCGATGCAGCGCAACTCGCCGTTGGCGAGCACGGGCTTGATCAGGTTCGACGCGTCCATCGTGCCGCCGCTGGCCGAGCCGGCGCCGATGATCGTATGGATCTCGTCGATGAACAGAATCGCGTGCGGCTCTTTCTTGAGCTGGGCGATGACCGCCTTCAGGCGCTTTTCGAAGTCGCCGCGATACTTCGTGCCGGCGACTAGCGAGCCCAGGTCCAGTGCATAAATCACGCAATCCTTGAGCACATCGGGTACTTCGCCTT
>Ga0157375_10001785_pt1 | contig 18446 bp, 14 predicted proteins | sample M35metaG_FD_115311 | JGI IMG/M metagenome (GOLD analysis project Ga0157375, IMG submission 115311) | Miscanthus rhizosphere microbial communities from Kellogg Biological Station, Michigan, USA - M3-5 metaG | ecosystem: Host-associated > Plants > Roots > Rhizosphere > Soil | place: USA: Michigan... | reverse complement strand
TCGGCCTACGCGCGTGGAAAATCTCTGGCGGAAAAGATGAAGGAATTGATCCCGCGACAGATGTTTGAGGTCGCCATTCAGGCCGCGATCGGCAGCCGTGTGATTGCCCGGGAATCGATTCCGGCAATTCGCAAAAATGTAATTGCGAAGTGTTACGGCGGTGACATCAGCCGCAAGAGAAAACTACTTGAAAAGCAGAAAGAGGGAAAGAAGCGGATGAAGCGCGTCGGCAGAGTCGACATTCCACAGGAAGCGTTTCTCGCCGTACTGAAAGTCGAAAACTAAATGAAGCTTCAGACAACCCGCAAGTACCTGGGGTCCTTTATCTTCGTCGTCCTTCTCACCCTGTCGATGGCGCTGGGTGCCACCGCCGGGGTGTTGTTCGTCTACAGCAGCGACCTGCCCCAGGTGACGACTCTCGATGACCAGCGGTCTCCCGTGATCACCAAGGTTTATGCGGATGACGACACGACCGTGATCGGTACGTTTGCCCAGGAGCACCGAATCGTCGTTCGATACGATCAAATTCCACCACTGATGGAAGCTGCCCTCATTTCGGTTGAAGACCAGAACTTCCGGCAGCACTGGGGCATCGATTTCCTCGGCATTGCCCGGGCGAGCCTGAAAAACATGATGGCCGGACGCGTGGTCGGAGGCGGCAGCACCCTGACCCAGCAACTTAGCAAGAACTTGTTTCTGCTGAGATCTGGAATCGCGGAACGCAGCCTTCGTCGCAAAATTCAGGAAGTGATGCTCGCCATCCAGATCGAGCGCAATTACACCAAGGACGAGATTTTAACGATGTACTGCAACGAGATCTTTCTCGGTGGTGGTCAATACGGTTTTGCCGCCGCTGCCGAATATTATTTCGGCAAGGATCTTAAAGACGTGAACATCGAAGAGGCCGCACTACTTGCGGCGCTTCCCCGCTCGCCGACAAATTATTCGGCGATATTGAATCCGGAACGTGCCAAACTTCGGCGCAACTACGCCATCGACCGGATGGTCGCGGAAGGCAAAATCACGGCTATGGAGGGTGAGCAGGCGAAGAAGACCGAAATCAAGCTTGCTCCAAAACAACGTCCAGATGATCTGGCTCCCTATTTTGTCGAAGAAATTCGCCAATATCTGGATAAGACTTACGGTCGCTCGAAATATCTCGAAGGCGGTCTCAAGGTTTACTCCACGCTGAACGTCCCCATGCAGACCTTCTCGAATGCCGCCGTACGTCATGGGCTCCGTGAATACGACAAGAGGCATGGCTGGCGTGGAGTTGAGCGAAACCTGCTCGCGGAAGGAATCCAGAATCTGGAGACGTACGAATTGCCGGACTGGAAACTTCCGATTCGCCCGAACGATACAGTTCCCGGAATTGTACTTTCGACGATGCCCGGCTCCGCAATCGTCCGGATTGGAACATACCAGGCGGTGTTGGCTCCTGCCGACGTCGCATGGACTGGGGCAAAGGCCTCGCCGGATATGCTCTTGAAAAAGGGCGATGTCGCGCTCTTCCAGGTTCGGGCAACCGATCCAAAGGCGAAGAAGATCGAAGTCATGCTCGATCAAATTCCAAAAGTTCAGGGGGCGCTCGTCTCCATTGAGCCGAAGAATGGCGAGATTAAGGCTTTTGTCGGCGGATATGATTTCGATGAAAGCAAATTCGACCGGGCCACACAGGCGTTGCGGCAGACCGGTTCGGCCTTTAAACCTTTTGTTTATTCGGCAGCGATGGATCGGGGTGTCATCGATCTCGAAGACACGATCGTGGACACTCCAGTCAGCTTTGGAAGCTACTCCCCCGGAAATTACGACGGTAAGTACGAAGGCCGAATTTCAATCCGTCGTGCGATGGCCGATTCCCGGAATATTCCGGCGGTGAAAATTCTGGCGATGCTCGGTGTAACGAACCTGATTCCCTATGTTCGCAGCTTCGGAATCACATCGAGAATGGATCCCTACCTCCCGCTCGCGCTCGGCGCCGCCGATGTCACATTGTTGGAAATGACGTCTGCATACTCCACATTTCCAAATGATGGCGTCCGGGTCATTCCTCGCTACATTCGAAGTATTACGGATTACGACGGCAATGTACTGGAGGAAAATCTTCCGGAACTCAAGGATGTCCTCCCTCTGCAGACGGCGAGAAAGATGACGGAATTGCTGCAGGAACCCATCAAGGAAGGTACCGCCTCCAAGGCTCTGGAACTCAAGCGCCCGCTTGCCGGAAAAACCGGGACGACGAACGACTTCACCGATGCCTGGTTCATGGGCTTCACGCCATCGATTGCCACCGGCGTATGGGTTGGCTTTGACGAAAAGGTGACCTTGGGTGATAAAGAAACGGGAGCACGCGCAGCGCTTCCCATCTGGATGGAAATGATGGGACAGGTATTGAAGGACCGACCCGTGGAACAGTTCCAACCCGCTGAACCGACGGTTGCTACAAATTTAACAAGGAGTCCGTAATGAAAACTGCATTACTGATCTTGGTCTTCAATTCCATGGTGTTCGCACAAGGGGTGTCGCTCGGAGACGCTGCACGTCAGGAACGGGCAAGACAGAAGAACAGCACCGGCAACCTCAAAATCACCAACGAAACGCTTGGAACCGCGGAGGCCCTGCCGCCGTCGGCGGAACCTGCCAAAACGGACGCGGACACGGCGAAGGCCGCCGACGGTAAAAGTGAAGATAAGACAGACGCCAAAGTGGACGCCACAGCCGAAAGCCCTCACGACGAAGCCGGATGGCGTGAAGCGTTCAAACAGGCACGTGACGCGGTCAAACGCGCCGAGGACCGCACGGAGGTCCTTCAATTGGAACTGAACAAGCTCAATCTGGATCTGTTGACCCGATCCGATATTTTCAATCGTGAAGGACAGATCAATCCGCTGATCGATGCCAAGAACAAGGAACTTGCCGAAGCCGAGAAAGCGTTGAGTGCAGCCCGTGAGAAAGTTACTCAGCTCGAGACGGACTTGCGCCGATCCGGCTCGCCCTCGGGCTGGGCGCGTTAGTGATTTTTCTCGGTATCGATGGCGGTGGTTCCAAGACCGCCTTTGTCCTTGAAGATGAAAACAACAAGATTCTCGGTCGCATTGAGACAGGCCCTTCCAACTGGTTGTCCGCGGGCAAGGAGGAAGCCGGACGGAATATCGCCGCCGGCATCCGGCAACTGAATTCATTTCCCGATGTCGTCGGCTGCGGCTTCGCCGGTGCCGGTCGGCCCGACAGCATTCAATTTTTCAAGGAATCCCTCTCTGCCCTTCTTCCGAAAGCTCAGATATTCGTGGAAACCGATGCTTTCGTTTCCTACGTCGGCGCCATTGGCCTCGAGCCTGGAATGCTGTTGATTGCCGGTACCGGATCAATCGCCATTGGCAGGCGGCCTGATGGCTCAATGGTTCGAGTCGGTGGCTGGGGCCCCATTTTCGGAGATGAAGGAAGCGGTTTCTGGATTGGACGCGAAGCCATCCAGGCGGCTCTGCGTGCAAACGATGCAGGAGAAGAAACGGACTTTGTATCCTCCGTGTGTGAAGCACTGAAATTGGATGCGATCACGGATGTCTCGACCGCCTGGAAATCCGGTGCACTGACCGTCCGATCCGTCGCGTCGCTTGCAGCCCTGGTCTTCCACATGTACCCCGCCGAATCTGCGAGCCAAATCCTCAACGGCGCGGCGAAGCACTTGTGGTTGATGTCGAAAAAGGCGATCGACCTGGTTGGTATTCCCGATTGTCGCCGATCCATCATCGGTTCGGTGGGAAATCAGCCGCTCATGAAGCAACTGATGCGCCAGCACCCCAGTACTCGCGACTTCGACAGTCCCGTTCATCCGCCCGAACACGGCGCGATCATATGGGCGCGATCGCAAATGGCGCACTGAACAGCTCCATCCGCCTCCGGCATCAATTCACAATCAATTCGACTGTTTTCAACCCCGCTGAGCGTATGACACAATGACGGTGATGATCACGAACGACATTGTCGAGCGCGCCTGCTCCGAAGTGGGGGCATACACCGACGATCAGATGATGAGCGAGTTCGATCGCTTCTTTCAAAACCAGCCCGGCATTTGTGACTTCGTCGCCGAACTGACGAGCGAAAGCACCACGGAGATTCAGGAATTGTCGCTGTTCCTGTCGTATATGGTCTTCAAGGCGGCAGAAGCCGCTGAACGCGACGCCTCGAGCAATCTGAAGGAAGTTTCGCCGGAGCAGATTGAATCCGCCTTCCATGAAAGCGAATCCTGGATCGAACGCATCGAGCAGGCTCAGGAGGACCGGAACCCTCTGGAGCCGGACGATACCGAACCGTTCCTGGTTCAATATGTGATCTCCGAACTCAATCAGCCGCTCGAAGATGGAACGCTTCTGGCCGATGAGCAGAAAGGCGAAGTATTTTTTGTGCTGAGAACCGTAATTTCATCGTTTGCAAGGAAACCCAATGGGAAAGAAATCCAAAGCTAAGATTGGCAAAGGCGACACAAAACCCCAGACAAAAGCCAGAGCCGGACTGAATAATCTGTGGCTGATTCTGGGCGGAGCGGTGATGATGATCGCGATCGTGTGGGTCACAATTCACACGTCGAGCACGGATTCGGCGGGCTCTTCTGCATCGCCGGGAACAAGCATTGCCGACAAGTTCGACGGGAACAAAGGACACGCAACACTGATTTCGACTTTGGATCCGGCGCAGTTTACCGGTAAAGCCCGCGCCGCTTATCAGGCCGCGAAGGAGATACCGGAGATCCTGGTGGAACTGCCGTGCTTCTGCGGCTGCATGGACAGCAAGGAACTCGGGCATAAGAACAATCTCTACTGCTTTGCAGACTCGCATGGAAACATCTGCGATTTGTGCCAGACGATCGCCCTCGAAGCAAAGGAAATGAACCGGAAGGGGCTGCCCATCGAAACGATTCGCAGCAATATTCGGAAGACCTACGGCACCGCTCACATGTAGGGCGGTTGGGGATTTGGCGAACGGACAATTCCCTCCTTACTTATTGCGATTCAGTATGAAATCCGGAATGGCGATGATCGCGTCACGATACGGCGACGGAGGAAACTCTGCAAGCGCAGACGTCGCAGTACGTGCATAATCTTCTGCGATTCGCCGTGTCCTGCCAAGCCCGTCATATTTTTCCACGAAGGTCAAAATATCCCGGCTCTTGACGGACCGAAACTCGCGTTCGGAAATCACGGTCTGAACCATGGATGCTTCTTCCGGGCGGCCATCGCTCATGACCAGGGACACCGGCAACGTCAGCTTTCCTTCTTTCAAATCGCTTGCAACCGGTTTGCCCAGGGTCTCCTGTGTCGAGGTGAGATCCAGAATATCGTCCACCAGCTGAAACGCCATTCCGAGACTCATTCCAATCTCCGCAAGACAAGCGGTGGTGACAGAATCGGTGCGGGACGCAATGGCGGGAAGTTTCATACACCCGGAGAACAGATACCCCGTCTTGCGCTTCACCACATCGAGTAGTTGATCGCAGTTGGCATTGGCTTTTCCGAGCAGGGTCAGCTGCAGCATCTCACCTTCGACCATCTTCTGCGTGATCTCGATCAGCGTGGAGAGGATATCCAGATTCCGTTCGCCAAGCGCCACGTTGAACGACTGCATGTAGAGCCAGTCGCCCGCCAGCACGGTCATGGAATTTCCCCACTGCGCATTCACCGAGGGTTTTCCTCGGCGCGTATCCGCTTCATCGATGATGTCATCGTGAACGAGCGTCGCATTGTGAATCAGTTCCACAACGGCAGCAAGACGAATCATGGGTGGGGTGACGTCACCGAGCATTTTTGCGGTCAACAAAAGCAGTGCCGGACGAATGCGTTTGCCGCCGGCCATCAGGACATGCTCTCCGATATCCGCTATGGGTCGGATGGAGCCCTGGGTATAGCTTTGAAGTTCTTCCTCAACGCGGACGAGGTCGGGAACAATGAGCTGGTAGATTTCCTGAGGGGTCAATGGTCCTCCAGCGAAAAGAGCCGAGTGTAATTCCGATAGGTCTCCGATACCAGCTGTTCCAGCTCAACATCGCGAGTCTTTGCAATGAATCTCGCCGTATCAGCCACGAATGCGGGTTCATTTCGCTTGCCCCGGTGCGGCACCGGCGCCAGATACGGGCAATCCGTTTCGATAAGGATACGATCCGGAGGAACCTTCTTCACGATGTCGATCAGATCTTTCGCATTCGGAAATGTCGCAATGCCGGAAAACGAAATCATGAATCCGATTTCCAGCGCCGCGTCCGCAAGCGCTGCGCCCGACGTAAAGCAATGGAGAACACCGCGCCGCGGTGCAAACCGCCGCAGGAGGTCTTCGGTATCCGCATCCGCATTTCGCGTATGTACGATAACGGGCAGATCCAGCTCAAGAGCCATTTTCAGCTGGCGTTCGAACACTTCACGTTGCGTTTCTCGCGGTGCATGGTCGTAGTGATAATCCAGCCCGGTCTCGCCAATCGCCACAACTCTCGGATGGGCCGCCAGTGTCTTCATCAGGTCCAGATGCCGCTCTTCCACTTTTGCCGCATCATGAGGATGAATGCCCAGACTTGTATGAATCCAGTCATACGATTCCGCGATGGGGATTCCACAGCCCATGTCGTCGGGCCCTTTTCCAGTACCGATCGTGACAATGCGGCGAACTCCCGCGTCCCACGCGCGTTGAATCACGCCGGCCCGGTCCTCTCCGAACCGGGCATCATCCAGATGTGCGTGAGAGTCAACGAGCATTATCTTAGCCGCGCTCCGTTGGGAGTATCTTCATTGAAGCCGACAAGGATGGGTGGATCTCCGTCACCGAGCGAGGCCGCCACAATCATGCCGTTGGATTCCAGACCTCTCATTTTTCTCGGCTGAAGATTGGCGACCACCACCACTTTGCGTCCGATGAGCTTTTCCGGATCGTACGCTTTGGCAATTCCAGCCAATACCTGCCGCCTCTCGAACCCAAGATCGACAACGAGACGAAGCAGCTTGTCGGCACCTTTTATCCGCTCCGCTTCGACGACGGTACCCGCACGAAGATCGACCTTTGCAAAATCATCGATCGTGATGATCGGCGCCAGCGGCGAAGCGCCACTGGCGCCATTTTCCGGAATCGGCACGGTCGCCGGCGCCGCGGCTTCAGCAGACTCGAGTTTTTTGTAAATCTCCTTCGAATCCACGCGGGGAAACAGAGCCGTACCGCCCCGAACGGTCTTCCCTGCCAGATCGTTCGACCATTGCAGTTCGTCCAGTCTCACGTCCGCGACATTGCCGTCCAGCCCAAGCTGATTCCAGATGGTCTGCGAACTCTTTGGCATGATGGGCGCCAGCAGCGCCGCGACAATGCGAAGGGATTCCGCACAGTGACACAGGACGCTGTCGAGTCGTCCTGCCTCGGCCGGCTTCTCCGCCAACACCCAGGGTTCATTTTCGACGATGTATTTATTCACGCGGGAAATCAGCTCCCACACGCTTTCCAGCATCCGGGAAAAATTGTAATCGTCGAGTTGCGCAATGCAGTTCGAAACAACCCTGGCGGCAAGCGCACGCACGTCCGCATCCCCCGAGGCCTCGCCCGGCGATGGAACGACGTTGCTGCGATACTTGGCAATCATCGCCATCGTCCGGCTCAGAAGATTGCCCAGATCGTTGGCGAGGTCGCTGTTGGCACGCTGAATCAAAGCGTCGTAGTTGAAATTGCAATCCTGGCCAAACACCATTTCGCGCAGGACAAAGTAACGCAGCAGTTCCGACCCGAAGACCTCATCGAGCTGGTATGGATTCAGAACATTGCCGCGCGACTTGGACATTTTTTCGTTCTTGTCCAGCCACCAGCCATGACCAAAGATCGTCTTCGGCGGTTCCAGATTCGCGGCGAGCAGAAATGCCGGCCAGTAGACCGCGTGGAAGCGAAGTATGTCCTTGCCGACGAGATGAATATCGGCCGGCCAGTATTTTGAAAACTTCGCATCGTTTGTCTTGAAATCGATACCGCTCATGTATCCGGTCAACGCATCGAACCAAACGTAGAACACGTGCTTCGGATCGTCCGGAAGCGGAATCCCCCACTTCAGTGTCACGCGGCTGATCGATAGATCCTTCAGCCCGCCCTTCACAAACGACACAATTTCGTTAAGCCTCGTCTGAGGGCGGACAAAATCCGGATGCGCCTCGTAGTAGGCAAGCAAACGATCCTGAAACGCGGAGAGCTTGAAGAAATAACTCTCCTCCGCAAGCCATTCCGTTTTCCTTCCGCAATCCGGACAGTCCGCGGGCTTTGCCGGATCGGTTTCCGGAGCATAGGCCTCACAGGACACGCAGTACCAGCCGGCGTACTCGGACTTGTAGATGAATCCGTTCGCCTTGCAGCGATTGTAGAGCTCGATCACAGCCGAATCGTGACGGGGCTCCGTTGTTCGAATGAACTCGTCGTATTGAATTCCGAGCTGACTCCACAATTTGGTGTATTGCTGGAACACGCCGTCAGCGAGCGTTTTCGGTGCGATACCCTGAGCTTTTGCCGAACGTTCGATCTTCTGTCCGTGCTCGTCGGTCCCCGAAAGCAGTTTTACATCGAAACCCATCATGCGCTTGTATCGAGCAATAGTATCCGCAACGATCGTGGTGTATGCCCCGCCAAAATGCGGCGGCGCATTCACGTAGTAGAGCGGGGTCGTGATGTAAAAAGTCGATTTAGGCATAACGGTTAGTATAGCCGCAGATTCGTCGAAGTGGTGGCGGGGATGATTTCCTCGAGCGGCGAAATTGCCCTCCTGAGTCAGGAGGACAGCGTGATCGCAATGCGATCACGCGAGGGGTGGTTCCTGAGCTGCTAACTTGCAAGGCTGCGGCTTTGGAACCACCCCGGCGCTTCGCGCCACCCCTCCTGACTCAGGAGGGGAATTTCCATCTCTACAATTCTTTCTCCATGTCCGAAATGCAGTTGAGGCAAGAGACTGCACTACAATTCTTTTTCCATTGCCTGATATTCAGTTGAAGCAAGGAACTGCACTTCCTTGAGCGGAACATTCTTCTCGCGCGCAATTCGGGCACAGTCTTCGAACTCCGGAGTGGCACTAACGACTTTGCCGTCCTGCAGTGAAATCTTCATCATCACGCGGCCGTAACGCGTTTCGACAGGGACGATCTTTCGTTCCAGCGCCGAACGCTTCGCGGCATATTGGCGGAGGCCAATGCTGGTGGTTTCCTCAAATATGAGTCGCGAGAGTACGTCACAACAGTTCATTGGAGACAACACCTGAAGGATAAAACCCGCACGGCCCTTCTTCATTTGAACTGGTATGGTGCAGACGTCGAGGGCGCCGGCTTCGAGCAGGCGTTCAGTCACATATGCAAAATTCTGCGGCGTCATGTCATCGATGTTCGCCTCCATCACCATGATGTCGGCGAAACCGTCGGGCGACGAGTGAAGCGTGCCGCCGATTGCCACAGGATTTTCTTCCCCGACCAGCAGCCGAAGGCAGTTAGGAAAATTCTGGAACTGCTTTGTGCCGGCGCCGTACCCAATGCGGTCAATGGAGAATCCATCGACCCTGCGGAAATCATCGACCATCGCCGCAAGGATGGCTGCACCGGTGGGCGTCACAAGTTCCGAGGAGACTTGCTTCGAGTAGATCTCGGCGCCCCGCAGCAGATCCGCTGTCGCAGGCACTGGTACCGGATAGACTCCATGCTGGCAGTGGATGAAACCGCCGCCAACGTTGATTGGCGAACAGACAAATCGTTCGATACCCAGGGCATCAAATCCGATCGCCGCTCCGACCGTATCGACAATGGAGTCCACGGCTCCCACTTCGTGAAACTCCACGTCCTCGGGCGAAACATGGTGAACATTGCCTTCAGAAATCGCCAGCTTCGCGAATATTGCGGTTGCGATGCGTTTCGAGTTCGGATTGAGCGTACTCGAACCGATCATCGTCAGAATGTCCGATGCCTTTCGATGTTGGCCGGCGTGCGGATGGGCATGGGAGTGTTCGTCCTGCGTTTGCCCGGTATCGCCATCGATGTCGACGTCGAACTTCATGGCGCTGAGATTCGCTCGAACGACACGGGAGGAGCGGATGCGGTATCCATCTACAGGCAGCTTGTGAAGTTCCGATCGCAGATATTCCAGGTCCAGTCCGAGGTCCAGCAGCGCGCCAATCGTCATGTCACCGCTGATGCCGGAGAAGCAATCGAAATACAGCGTCCTCATACGCGGAAATACTACCATGCCGGGAAATGGTAAGATTTCCGGCTATGCAACTGCACGTTCATGCGCGTATCAAGGAGAAGCTTCGATCCACAATCCAGTCCTTATGGAACATTGAACCTCCCGACATCGTCCTCAACCAGACTCCGAAAATTGCGATGGGCGAACTGGCGAGCCCGGTGTGTTTTGAGCTCGCGAAGCGGCTGAAGAAGTCTCCGAAGGCCGTCGCCGAGGAACTCATTGCGGCGGCAGGAAGCATCTCCGGAATTCGCCAGGTCCAGATCGCCGGCGCGGGCTACGTCAATTTCCATCTGGATCGAGCGGCGACGATACGTGAAAGTGTGGAGGAACTTCTGGGCGAGAAACCTCCGGCTTCGAGAGGCGGGACGGAAGGCAAAGCCATCGTCGAACACACCAATATCAATCCGAATAAAGCGGCGCACATCGGTCATCTGCGCAATTCGACAATCGGAGATACGTTTGTCCGCGTTCTGAAATCTTCCGGATGCGAGGTTGAAGTGCAAAATTACATCGACAATACCGGCGTGCAGGTGGCCGATGTGATTGTGGGTTTCCGGTATCTCGAGAAGAAGTCTGTCGCCCAAGTGCGCGCGTTAATCGAGGATCCCGCGGTTCGATTCGACTATTACTGCTGGGATCTCTATTCAAAGGTCAGTTCATTCTACGAAGCGGAGGACCCGAAGCACGCGCTTCGCGGCCAGACGATGAAAGAGATCGAAGAGAGCGGCAACGAGACTTCCGAAATGGCGGAAATGGTGGCGATGAAGATCGTCGGCTGCCATCTCGCGACGATGGGCCGCATTGGAGTGCGCTACGATCTGCTGCCGCGCGAGAGCGATATTCTGCATCTCAAGTTCTGGGATCACGCCTTTGAACAGCTCAAGGCGAGGAACGCGATCTTCTTTGAGACCGAAGGGAAGAACAGCGGCTGCTGGGTGATGCGCATCGATACCGAAGGCTACGATGACGACAAGATCATCGTCCGTTCGAATGGGACGGTGACGTATGTCGGTAAGGACATCGCGTACCAGCTCTGGAAATTCGGACTACTCCATCAGGACTTCCACTATCGGCAATGGAACGGTTCGGCCGGCAAATTGTGGATGACCACGTCGTCTACCGGTGCCGCGTCTCACCCGACGTTCGGTCACGGGCTGCGTGTATATAACGTCATCGACGTCCGGCAATCGTACCTGCAGAACGTCGTCCGCCAGGGGCTGCTGGGCCTGGGCTACGAAGAGCAGGTGCGCAATTCGATTCACTTCCATTACGAAGTGGTTGCGTTGAGCCCGGCGTGCGCAGAGGAACTTGGGATCGAGATCTCACCGGAGGATCGGAAGAGGCCGCACATTGAAGTGTCGGGCCGCAAGGGCCAGGGGGTGAAGGCTGACGATCTTCTCGACAGGCTGGAGCGGGACGCACGTCTGGAAGTTCGACACCGGAACGAGGACCTAACCGAAGCGGAAGTCAATACCATCGCACAGCAGATCGCGGTTGGTGCGCTTCGATATTTTCTGCTGAAGTTTACGCGCACGGCGATTATCGCTTTTGACTTCAAGGAAGCGCTGAGCTTTGACGGCGAGACCGGACCTTACCTTCAATACGCTGCCGTTCGAGCGAACAACATCATCAAGAAGGCGACGGAGGCGGGGATTGATGTCGGAACGGAAGGCATCCGGAGATGGGTTGCTGGCCCCGGCCTCGAGTCTCACCTTTCCGCGTCCGCCGGAATCGACGATATCTGGGAATTGCTTTATATCGCGTCGCGTCTGGACGAAATCACTTCACAGGTCATCACCGCCCTCGAACCCGCGTCGCTTGCGAAATACACGTTTACGCTGGCGCAACAATTCAATTTGTTTTATCACAGGTATCGAATCCTTGCGGAAACGGATCCGGAACGCCGGATGTTCTATTTGTCCGTCGTTCAGCTGGTGCGAAAAGTTCTGGAACGCGCCCTTGACATGATGGGAATGCAAATCCCCCAGCGCATGTAGTCGACGTTCGGGTTTGGGAAATACGCGTCCATGGGGCAAATCCGGAATCGCGGCGGTACATTGAAGAGAAATGAGAGCCGGCTCCGCCTGTCATGATACGGAATATCCTTATGGCCACGCTCGAAGAGAGACAGCCTTAATTCCGAACGATTCTTATGCCCGCGCCGCTCCAGAAAAAGTGAATCTATTGATTCCAGGACGCTCATGCGAATGGACTCCTGTCATCGGGTAGATGTGCCTGAATCGATGCATTGACACAATTCTGACAAACTCGACATTAGGCCATGACGCTGGGGGCGTATATTGCCCATCATGATTCGCCATTGGTTTCGCCCACCTCGTCATGTTTTAGCCATTTTCGTGGCTGTCGCGATGGTATCGGCGGCCGCTCTTGCCTGGCTCATGGGACTCCTGCTCCAGCAGGACAGGACCGTGGAAACACAGCGGCGGCAGGACCATCTGGAGCAGGCCGCGGATCATGCGGCAGTCGTAATGGCTGGTGCGCTAACGGATATCGAGCGTCAAGTCGTACAACGACTCGAGCAACGTTCGAATTTTCCCGGGGGGGTCTTCTCATTCAACATAGGTCCTGATGGAGTTGAGCTGCGGCCCGGCGATCGACTGCTGTATTACCCTGAACCACAGCAACGTATCGAAGCACCACCCTCACGATTGGCCGAATCCGAACAGCAGGAATTTGAGCGCAATGATCTGCCCGCTGCCGCGCAGTTGTATGCACAACTGGCAACCAATTCCGACATCGCGGTTCGCGCCGCCGCCCTAACGGGATTGGCTCGCGTCAAACGCAGGATGCACGAGCCCGGCAATGCGATTGTTGCATATGGCAAACTCTCGCAAATATCAAACGTAAACGTCTCAGGACTTCCGGCGGACTTGATCGCCCGCGAAGGCCGTGCCTCTGCTCTTGAAGAAATGAATCGGACCTCGGATGTTCAATCCGAAGCCGCCGCCTTCCAATCGGATCTCCGAAGCGGCCGTTGGAAACTGACCAAATCCGAATACAAATTCTATTCGGCCGAAGTGAAGAACTGGCTCGGGAAACCAGAAGCGGAGGATGATCCGGAAGCTATCGTTCGCGCAGAGGCTGTGGCATGGCTGTGGGAAAACCGGCGCTCGATCGAACCCGTGTCGCGACGTCTGATTCAAACCGGTCACGGCGCCGCGCTGATACTCTCGCAAACCAGTTCCGACGGTGATTTCGCAGCCGTCGCTGGCCCTCCTTATCTCGATTCGCTGTGCCGTCAGGCGATTTCCGATTCCGGTCTCCGATGCACGCTCACAGATATCGAAGGCAACGCGGTTGTCGGCCAGTCACCGTCAGGGCGCCTTTCCGCAGTCCGCACTTCAGCAGCAGCCCAATTGCCGTGGACGCTGCAAGTCTTCGAGGCTTCCGATTCGACGGCCAGCAGCGTGTCGCCTCGGGGACGACTGCTATGGTGGGTCGCTGCGGTCCTGGCCGTTGTTTGGTTTACTGGCGCGGGGTTCATCATACGGGTCATTCAGCGCGAAGCGCGTGTCGCGCAACTTCAGTCCGATTTTGTTGCAGCGGTATCGCATGAATTTCGCAGTCCGCTCACGTCGCTCTGCCAGATTTCCGAGATGCTGACATTAGATCGTTTCGATTCCGAAGTTCTCCGGCACCAGAGTTACGGGGTTCTTTCCCGGGAAACCGAGCGCCTGAGCCGGCTCGTTGAAGGTCTCCTCGATTTTGGACGCTTCGAAGCCGGGGCTATGCTTTATCACTTTGAATCTCTTGAAATTGGAACATTCCTGAAGACTATAACAACGGACTTTCAGCAAAGGGTCGCACCAACCGGCTACACAATCGAACTCCGCGAACCGCAGAAACAAAATTATGTGAAAGCTGACCGCGAAGCGCTTTCGCGCGCTATCTGGAACCTGCTCGACAATGCCGTAAAGTACTCGCCCGAATGCCACACCGTGTGGGTGGAGGTCGAGGGGAACAATGATCGCGTGTCGATCATTGTTCGCGACCATGGACTTGGTATTCCGGCTCACGAACAGAGCGAGATATTTGAGAAATTCGTTCGAGGGGCCGATTCTAAAGCGCGCCGCATTAAGGGGACCGGCATTGGTCTGGCCATGGTGCGTCACATTGTCCAGGCACATGGAGGTGAAATCATCCTGGCAAGCCAACCGGGTGAAGGCAGCCGATTCACGATGGTGTTGCCGGAAGGAATAAATACATGACGCGAGTCCTCGTTGTTGAAGATGAACCGGGCATTGCATTTGCTCTGGAAGCCGACCTTCGAACGGAAGGGTATTCTGTCACTGTTGCGTCCACAGGCGACGACGCCATCCGTCTGGCTCTGTCCGACGCGTTTGATTTGATCCTCCTAGATGTCATGTTGCCCGGAAAAGATGGATTCGAAGTCTGTCGCGCGTTGCGACGTGGCGGCCTGCAGACCCCAATCATCCTTCTGACCGCGAAAGCACAGGAAGCTGAGAAGGTGATGGGCCTCGATCTTGGCGCAGACGACTATGTGACGAAACCGTTCAGCCCGCGCGAGCTCCGTGCCCGCATTAAGGCGGCCCTGCGGCGTGGCACAACCCGAGACGAAGCGGAGATCTTCCGATTCGACGACACGGAAGTGGATTTTGCCCGATGCGAAGTGCGGCGCAATGGCCGCATCATTGATATCAGCGCGCTCGAATTCAAATTGCTCACGGTTTTCGTGCGCAGCCGCGGTCGTGTCCTCACACGCGATCAGCTCCTGGACGCTGCCTGGGGAGACAACGTGGCGGTGAACGATCGCGCGGTGGACAACCACATTGTCAGCCTCCGGCGCAAGCTCGAGCCGGCCCCTGCACGCCCGCGGCATTTTTTAAACATTCGCGGTCTGGGATACCGATTCGATGCGTGAACTGTGCACGATCGTGACAATTGAGCGGAATCGCGCCAAACATTCGGCGTCTACTCTCGGGTGCCAGGAGGTTCAATGAAATGAGACTACAGCAGAAACTGATATCGCTCACCCTGGCGCTACTCACCACCATCACGCTGCTTTCGGCTACGCAATCCGGTCCCGCGAAAGTGATGTTTGAAGCGGCAAAGAAGATGGAGGTCGTCGACGGCGATCTCAACGCCGCCATCCAACAGTACAAAGCGGTTGTTGCAAGGTATCCAAAAGAACGCGCAATTGTCGCCGATGCGCTGATCCACATGGCCGATTGTTATCAGAAACTCGGCGATGTGGAGTCACAAAAGATCTATCAGCGCATTGTACGCGAATACTCTGACCAGAAGGATGCGTCGACACTGGCCCAGGCTCGATTGCGCGGCACCCTGAATGCGAAACGTGAGCAGGCAGTGTGGACCGGACCCAAGGTCGATTCCTACGGCCGCGTGTCTCGCGACGGCAGATTTATCACCTTCGTCGATTGGAACGACGGACGTCTGATGATTCACGAGATCGCGGCGAACACGAACCGCGCGCTGACACCTGCGGCGCCAAACTATTCGCAGAATGCCTTGTCGTCAGCAATCACCAGCGACGGTAAGCAAATCGTGTACGAATGGCTTGACGAGTCTCAACGGACGGGGTTCCGCATTGCACCATTACAGGGGAGTGGATTTCTGCAACCTCGCCAATTGTTCCTCGCGAATGACGATATCTTCTCTCTCGATTCCTTTGACGTGTCTCCCGATCGCAAATGGATTGCAGTCGCGATCAGACGCAAAGACGGGACCAGCCAGATTGCATTGATCGGAATGGCAGACGGATCGTTTCGAGTCCTCAAATCCACACCTCGAATCTTATACGAAGGTCGAACTCCGCCTGAAAGGATCTACTCGATCTTCTTCAGTCCCGACAGCAGGAATATCGCGTACGGCTATACCGCAGGCGATGGAATCAATCAGAGCGATGTATTCGTCCTTTCCATCGGTTCAGGTCATGACATTCCGGCTGTCGTACAGAGCGCAAATGACTCGGTCATGGGCTGGTCTCCGGATGGAACACGACTGCTGTTCAGCAGCGATCGAACGGGCTCTGTTGGCTTATACGCATTGTCTTTTGAGGATGAAAAAGCGCAAGGGTTGCCTGTACTTCTCAAACCCGATGTCGGACGGAGTGTCCCGCTAGGGCTGACCGCTTCAGGAGCTATATACGTTTACAAACAACTAGGCACTCGTGAGGTCGCGATTGCTCCTATCGACCTCGATGCGGGCAAGCTTCTAGGGCCCCCGGTCGGGTTCACACAGGGATTCATTGAAGATTCCGGTCCTCCACATTGGTCTCCGGACGGAAAATATCTGACTTATCAGGTACCCTGCAACAACGGCTGCGTAGCCATTCGAACCGTCGCTACCGGTCAGGTTCGACGGCTGGCGTCCACTCTGACCAATGCTCGGGGTGTGATGTGGTCGCCGGACGGCCGCTCGCTGCTGACCAAAGGAGCTGACCGGAGCGGACGGGAAGGGATTTTTCAGATCGACATACAGTCGGGCGAGGCGACGGCTGTGACATTAAGGGACGGGTTAACCACGCTCGCGCAATGGTCCCCCGACAGTAAGAAAGTATATTTCAATCCAGACGGCCTACTTGTCGAGCGAGACCTGGCATCCGGGGTGGAACGAAATATCTACGATGGGGCAAGAAATGGCGCGATCTCGCCTGACGGTCAATACTTTGCTGTGGCGGGTACGGACCTGATCACGAAATCACCCACTCTGCTGCTCGTACCAGTTTCCGGCGGCCCCCCACGCGAGCTGCTCCATCTGAGGCCTACCGAATCGCTGGCACGGGTGAATGTATGGACGCCCGACAGTCGAGCCATCATCGTCACGAAGGATAACGGTTCACACGGGGAACTTTGGCTGGTTCCAGTCACAGGTGATCGACTTCGCAAGCTCGAAATCGACCCGGATACCTGGTCGAGGGGGTCTTCAGAACTCCAGGCAGGCTTCAGCCTGTCTCCAGACGGCCGCAGCATCGCGGGCCAGATCGGCAAGATCGCCGCGGAAGTCTGGGCACTTGAAAACTTCCTGCCCGCACCGCCCGCAAAAAAGTAAATTCAGTCACGTACCCCGAATAAGAGCGCATCGATTCGGCGTACGTCACCACATTAACTTTTGATGAAATGAGCCGGATCGATAGCCAGAATAAGCGGCAGTGGCGCGGAAGGCGCAGGACTCGCCGTGGTCTCGGCGTCTCCTATACCGCCTGATTTTGGGTTGGGGGCGTCGGAGACCACAAACTCCCTTCCTTGGCAAAGGAGAGGAGGGGTGTTTTGCATCTCTAACTCATTCCCGCCTTCATAGGCCGAGCCCGCACGGGAACACATCGCATTACTAACGTGCCGGGAACTCTTAGATCGATGGTTTGTGTGATCCCGGCCCTGACGTGGACTGGCTTTCCGAGGCCGTCATATTTTGTGCAGAAAGGTAGCCAGGTGCCTTCCTCGGTATTCGCCCATGCATACAGCGTGTAGTCGAGTATTGGACCCATTGGATAAAGGCGGAACCGCTTTCCGAATGCGAGAGTTTACTGGAAAATTTGATCCGCTCGCCAGATCGTAACGTCTTCAGGCTTCACATTCACACGGAATGTCTGGATGATCTTGTCTTCTTCCATAATTTCGGCAGGCTTTGTCGAATTGTAGGTAATGGGTGAAGGAGTGTTCTTCACAATGGCGTCGCGGATGGCCTCGGCGTTCTTTGTCACAATCACAAGGCGCATGGAGTCCGATTTCAGATTGCGTCGGATGGCTGCATTGACTTCTTCGACGGTAAGTCTGGCGAGTTGTGAATTCAGGTAGGTCCCGAAATCGGGTATTCCATAGTACCGGCTGTCGAGCGCGTAACCCAGGCGAGCGCTCTGCGTCTGCGTCAGGACATTGGAAAACTTTGACAGAAATTCCCGAGTCACCTCTAAGGATATTTTCGAAATTCCGTTGCGGACGAGCTTATCGTACTCATACAAAGCGGCGCGCAGCGCGAATACACCATTTTCCGCTTCAACAGGACGAATCCAGATTTGACAAATCTGCTTCTGTCTTCCGAGATTCGGGTCCGGCACCGACAGGTCTCCACCTCTCGGGAAATATTCGATGTACGCATAGTCGCCGTAGTTGAGACCGCGCATTTCGCGCAAACGTTGAAAGAGATAGCCATTCTGCGAGCGATGCTGACCGAAATACGATGCCACCAGCGCAAGCGCCGGCCAGTCCTTCGATGAT
>Ga0157375_10001783_pt1 | contig 18453 bp, 19 predicted proteins | sample M35metaG_FD_115311 | JGI IMG/M metagenome (GOLD analysis project Ga0157375, IMG submission 115311) | Miscanthus rhizosphere microbial communities from Kellogg Biological Station, Michigan, USA - M3-5 metaG | ecosystem: Host-associated > Plants > Roots > Rhizosphere > Soil | place: USA: Michigan... | reverse complement strand
GGCGTTCGGGCAGTGCAACGGCGCGGCGATGACCGCCGAGTACGCCCGCGACGCCCACTTCCGCGACCCCGCCTTCGGCGACCTCGAGGGCGCCGACATCGGCGCGATGTGGCGGATGCTGACCAGCCGCGCGACCGACCTGAAGATCGAGCTGCGCGAGCACGAGGCCGGCGAGGAGTCGGGTTCGGCCCGCTGGATCGCCCGCTACACCTTCTCCACCGGCCGCCCCGTCGTCAACGACATCCGGGCGAAGTTCCGCTTCGCCCCCGACGGCAAGATCGCCGACCACATCGACGAGTTCGACTTCCGCCGCTGGGCCAGGCAGGCGCTCGGCCCGAGCGGCGTCCTGGTCGCCCTGCTGCCGCCGCTGCGCTCGAAAGCACGCGCCAGAGCCCTCGACCAGCTCGCGGCCTTCAAGCGCGACGAGACCGGCTCCAGCATCTAGCCCACCGCGCAAGTTGCAGCATTTTCCCCACTATGGGTGGAAAATGCTGCAATCGGCGTTGTCGGCATGTGCGAACCGACCTCTACCAGTGGGTCGAGAGCCGCTACCGCTTCGTGCCGGAGATCCTCGCCGCCCTGGAGGAGGCCGAAACCCCCGTCTCCGTCCTGACCAAGTCGCCGCTGGCATTGCCGAGCTGCGCTCCCGCGGCATCGACTCCGGCGTCCTGATCGCCCCGCTGATGCCGGGCATCAACGACAGTCCCGATCAAGTCAAGACCATCCTCGATCGAGCGAAACAGGCAAACGCCGCCTTCCTCGGCGGCGTAGCGCTCCACCTCCGCAACGAGGTCCGCGACGTCTTCTTCGCCTGGCTGGAGACGAAACGACCGGACCTGCTGCCCAAGTACGAGCAGCTATACGCGAACGGCCGCGCCAACATGCGCCCCGAACAACGCCAGCTCGCGACCCAAGCGGTCCGTGGCTGGGGGAGGGGCCGCGCTCAGCGGGTGGAGGGGGACTCCCCCGAACGGGCGGATACTCAAAGTCGCCGCCCCTCCGGCGGCGACTTGTCCGGGCGGGGGAGTCCCACTCCACCCCAGCGCTCGCTCTTCTAATCCCCCTGATCAAGCAGATCGAAGGTGCACTCCCTGGGATCTTTGTCGTCCCGGAACCGCCTGAACCGAGCGCCGTGCCGGATCCGCCCGGCGGCCGCGTGGTCGTAGCCCACTTCGATCACCAGCTCCGGCCGCAGCGCGACCCACTCGAGCTCGCGCCCGCCGGTCCAGCGACTCGGCTCGGCGGTGCCGCTGTCGCCCGTCTCCAGCGGGGCCAGCATCTTCGGCATCGCCCGTTTCGCCTCGGCGCTGAAGCCGGAGATGTGGCCCACCGAGCGCAGCTCGTCGCCGTCGTATAGCCCCAGGATCAACGAGCCGACCGTGCCCTCCTCTTTGCCCGGCCGCCAGCCCATCACTACGCAGTCGATCTCGCGCTCGCGCTTGATCTTCGCCATGCCCCTGCGCTTGCCGGGGATGTAGCCGGCGTCGAGCTGCTTGGCCATCGCCCCCTCGGTCCTGCGCAGCCATTCCTCGGCTTGGTCGGGATCCTGGCTCAGCTTTGAAAGCTCGACCTTCGTCTCTTTCGCCAGCGCCTCCAACCGCGCCCGGCGCTCGCCGAACGGCGTCTCGAGCAGCGCCTCGTCCCCCTCGGCGAGCAGGTCGAAAGCGATGTACCCGGCCGGGATCTCCTTCGAGAGCAGTTCGATCCGTGACTCGGCGGGGTGGATGCGCTGCTGCAGCGCATCGAATTCGAGGTTGCCCGCGGCGTCGCGGATGACCAGCTCGCCGTCGAGCACGTAGCGCCCCGGGGCGAAGCTCAGCTCGGGGAAGTAGCGGGTCAGGTCCTTGCCGCCGCGCGACTGGATGTAGGCGCCCTCGCCGTCGACGAAGACGATCGCGCGGAAGCCGTCGAGCTTCTGCTCGTATGCCCACTCCTCGCCGAGCGGCAGCTGTTTGCGCGTCAGCGCGAGCTGCGGCTGGAGCGGCGGCGAGAGCGGCAGGGTCACGCTGCAGATGATCCCCGACGGGCGCGGGTTTCGCGCGGGTCGGGGATCGGCACCGCGGCGAGCAGCGTCTTCGTGTACGGGTCGGCGGGCCGCTCGCAGACCTGATCGGCCGGTCCCTGCTCGACGATCTTGCCGCCGTGCATCACCGCGATCCGATCGGAGACGTGGCGGACGACGCCGATGTCGTGGGCGACGAAGACGTAGGCCAGGCCGAGCTCCTCCTGCAGGTCTGAGAGCAGGTCGAGGATCTGGGCGCGGATCGAGACGTCGAGGGCGGAGACGGGCTCGTCGGCGACGATCAGCTTCGGCCGCAGGGAAAGGGCGCGGGCGATGCCGATCCGCTGCCGCTGCCCGCCCGAGAACTCATGCGGGTAGCGGTCGTGGTGCTCGGGGGAGAGGCCGACCCGCTCGAGCAGCTCCTGCACCTGGCGGCGCAGCTCGGCACCGGAGGCTCGGCCCTGGACGTGCAGCGGCTCGCCGACGATCTGACCGACTCGCTTGCGCGGGTTGAGCGAGCCGTAGGGGTCCTGGAAGACCATCTGCAGCTCGCCGCGCAGCGGGCGCATCCGCCGCCGCGAGAGGCCCGCGATCTCCTCGCCTTCGAAGCGGACCGAGCCCGAGGTCGGCGCCAGCAGCTGCAGCACGGTTCGCGAGAGGGTCGTCTTGCCGCTGCCCGACTCGCCCACGAGCCCGAGCGTCTCACCCCTGGCGACGCTGAAGCTGACCCCGTCGACCGCCCGCACCCGGTCGACCTCGCGATCGAACAGCAGGCCTCGCCGCACCGGGAAGTGCTTGACCAGGTCGGTGACCTCGAGCAGCGGCGCCTCCTGCCGCGCCGCCCGCAACGGCGGCGCCCGGTCGAGGCGGACGACGGCGCCGAGCAGCTTGCGCGTGTAGGCGTCCTTGCTCGCGTAGAAGACGTCGTCGAGGTCGCCCCGCTCGACGATCTTGCCCTCGTGCATGACGAGCACCCGGTCGGCCAGCTCGGCGACGACGCCGAAGTCGTGGGTGATCAGGATCGTCGCCAGGCCGCGTTCCCGGTTCAGGCGGCGCAGCAGCTCGAGGATCTGCGCCTGGATCGTCACATCCAGCGCCGTCGTCGGCTCGTCGGCGATCAGCACCTCCGGCTCGAGCATCAGCGCCATCGCGATCATCGCCCGTTGCCGCATGCCGCCGGAGAGCTCGTGCGGGTAGCGATCGACCTGCAGCTCGGGATCGGGCAGGCCGACGGCGCCGAGCAGCTCGACCGCCCGGCGGCGCGCCTCCTCCCCGCGCATCGCCGGCCGGTGCGCCCGGATCGCCTCGGTCAGCTGGGCGCCGACGCGGTGGACCGGGTTGAACGAGGTCATCGGGTCCTGGAAGACCATCGCGACCCGCTCGCCGCGAACCCTGCGCAGCTGGTCGGGGCCGGCATCGATCAGCTCCTCGCCGCCCAGCCGGATCGAGCCCTCGATGCGGGCGTTGGGCGAGCGGGTGAGGCCGACGATCGTCTGCGCGGTGACGCTCTTGCCCGATCCGGACTCGCCGACGATCGCCAGCACCTCGCCCGGCGCGAGCTCGAAGGAGACGTCGTCGACGGCCTGCACCAGGCCGCCTTCGGTGGCGAAGCCGACCCGCAGGCCGCTGACGCTGAGCAGCGGCTCGCTCACGCCGCGCGCACCGTCACTGGGCCGAGCCCCCCAGCTTGACCCGCGGGTCGAGGAAGGCGTAGGCGATGTCGGCGAGGGTGTTGCAGAGCACGACGAAGAACGCCCCGAAGAGGACGATCGCCATGATCGGCGGCAGGTCGAGGCCCTTGAGCGATTCGAACGCGTACTGGCCGACGCCGTCGAGGCCGAAGGTCCCTTCGATCAGGATCGCGCCGGCGAGCAGCACGCCGACGTCGAGGCCGAAGAGGGTGACGAGCGGGATCAGCGAGTTGCGCAGCACGTGGTGGGTCATCACGCGGCGCTCCCCCAGCCCCTTGGCGCGCGCGGTCCGCACGTAGTCCTCGCCCATCGCGTCGAGCATGTTCGAGCGCAGGACACGGCTGTAGAAGCCGACCTGCAGGACGGCCAGCGTGATCCACGGCAGGATCAGATGGTAGGCCCACTCGAGCGGTTCTTCGGTCAGCCCCACGTAACCGCCGGAGGGAAAGAGCCCGGTCTGGTAGGAGAGGTAGTTGAGCAGGATCGCCGCCAGCCAGAAGACCGGGATCGAGATGCCCGTCACGGCGAGCACGGTCAGCGCCCTGTCCAGCGCCCCCCCGGCGCGCACGGCCGAGAGATAGCCGAAAAGGACGCCGAAGAGCAGCCAGAGGAACGCCGCGCCCAGGCAAAGGGAGAACGTCGCCGGGATCCCTTCGACGATCCGTTCGTCGACGTTTTCGCGGTTGGCGTAGGAGACCACGTCGCCGCTGAGGATGTTGCCCATCATCGTCAGGTACTGCTGGGGCAGGGGCTCGTCGAAGCCCCATTCTTCGGTGATGCTGGCGACGAGCTGCGGCGTCGAGTTGCGGCCCGCCATCCGCTGCGCGGGATCGGAGCTCGGGATCACGTTGAAAACCAGGAAGGCGAGGACCGAGACAGCGAAGAGAACGGCGACCATGCCCGCCAGGCGGTGGACCACGAAGCGTCCCATCAGACCGGCGTTCCCTCGGGCTCGGCGAGGCCGGCGTGCGCCTCGAGGCGCAGCTTCGCCTTCGGGTCGAGAGCGTCCCGCAACGCGTCGCCGAGCAGGTTCAGCGAGAGAACCGTGAGCAGGATCATCGCTCCCGGCACGATCGTCAGCAACGGAGCGGTCCTGATCAGCGTGGCGCCGGTGGCGATCATCGTGCCCCACGAGGCGTCGGGTGGCTGCACGCCGACCCCGAGGAAGGAGAGTGCCGACTCGAGCAGCAGGCTGTTGGCGACGTTGATCGTGAAGAAGACGATGATCGTCGACCAGAGGTTGGGCAGCAGCTCGGCGAACATCACCCGCGCCGGGCCGACGCCCTGGGCGACGGCCGCCTCGACGAACTCCTTCTCGCGCAGCGAGAGCACCTCGCCCCGCACGGGGCGCGCCGTGTAGGCGACGGAGACGAAGCTGATCACCATGATCGGGATCCAGATCGAGCCGCTCGGGATCGTGATCGGGCCGATCCGCAGGCCGCCCACGGCGAGCACGAGGCCGAGGGCGATCGCCAGCAGCAGGACCGGGAAGGCCCAGATCACATCCAGCGCCCGCGAGATCAGCGTGTCCGGCCAGCCGCGGAAGTACCCCGCCAGCAGGCCGAGCACGGTGCCCGCCGCGGTGGTGATCAGGGCGGCGATCAGGCCGATGAAGAGCGAGACCCGGCCGCCGTACATCAGCCGCACCATCTCGTCGCGGCCGAGGCTGCCGTCGGCCCCGAGGAAGAACCTGCCCCCGGCGCCGAGCCAGAGCGGGCCGATCGGCCTGCCGGTGGGGTCGACGACGTCCCGCTTTTCGCCGTCGACCTCGACCTTCGCCAGCGTATGGGTCGTGTTCGGGCCGGTGTGGGCGACGTGGACCGCCCAGAGCGGCGCCGCCAGGCTGAAGGCGACGATCAGGACGAAGAGCGCGAGCGAGGCGAGCGCGAGGCGGTTGCGTCGCAGGCGCCGGAGGGCCGCGCTCCACGGGCCGGCGCCTGCTGCCGTGGAGTGGGAACCCTCGGCCACCGGCCTATTGTGAAGCGGCCGGCGGCTACTTGAACTGGAAGCTGGCCAGAGACTGGCCGAAGGTCGGGTTGAAGACGACGCTTTCGAGGTCGATCGCGCTCGAGACGAAGGTCGAGACCGTGCGCGAGCCGTACGGCGCCCACGGCGCCTGTTCCATGTATTCGCGGTCGAGTTCGGCGTATTCGGCTTCCTGCTTGGGCCCGAGCGGTTCTTCCTCGAGCCGGGCGATCTTCGCGTTCAGCTTCGGATCGTCGATCTGGGCGAGGTTGCTGTTTTCGGTCGGCAGGATGCTTTCGCCGGAGAGCAACGGCTGGAAGAAGTCGTTCGGATGGGGGTAGTCCTCATACCAGTCGATCCAGCCGGTGTCGAGGTCGGGCGTCGACGTGTTGCCGATCAGCGGAAAGTAGTCTTCGGCGGCGATTTCCTTCAACTTGGCGTTGAAGCCGAGTTTCTTCAGGACCCCCTGGTAGTAGGCGGCGGCCTGGTTGTTGGGGTCTTCGTCGTCGACCCAGACGGTGACGTTGCGATCGGAGGGATTCGCTTCGGCGACCAGCTTCTTCGCCTTCGCCATGTCGTAGGGGTAGAGCTCGAATTTCTTGTAACCGGGCATGCCGGGCGGCAGGACCTGCTGGTTGGCTTTCAGCGTGCCGGCGTAGATCCGTTCCATCGCGGCGCCGTTGAGCGCGTAGTTGACGGCCTGGCGCACCTTCAGGTCGTCGAACGGCGCCTTCGTCGTGTTCATCCAGAAGAAGTAGTTGCTGATCGTCGGCTCGACGCGGAACTGGCTGCCTTCGTACTTTTCCTTCACTCCGTTGTAGAGGTCGGTGGGGATCGTCGCCTGCATCCAGTCGGAGCTGCCGCGTTCGACTTCGTTGACCTGGGTCGTCGGGTTGCTGACGACCTTGAGGTCGATCTTGTCGAAGTGGCCGCCGGGCACGCTGGAGATCAGTTCCCCGTTGGCCTTCGCCCACTGCGGATTGCGGTCGTAGGACCAGTCGCGGCCGGAGTCGACCTTGGCGATCTCGTAGGGCCCCGTCGCCGGCGGCGGGTCGGCGGTCAGGTTCTTCGCCGGCGTACCTGCCGGCAGGACGGCGACGTACATCATCGCCAGCTCGTTGGTGAAGGTTCCGCGAGGGCGGGTCAGGTGGATCGTGATCTTGCCCGTCCTGTCGTCGGTCTCGATGCCGGGGATGCCGCCCGACTTGGTTTCGGCGAACTTTTCGGCGCCGACGATCTCGGTGTAGAAGGTCGAGCCGCCCGAGTTGAGCTTGAACATCCGTTCGACCGATGCGGCGAAGTCCGAGGCCTTGACCGGCGTTCCGTCCGAGTACCTGAGGCCCTTGTGCAGGGTCAGCGTGTAGGTCTTGCCGTGGTCGCTGATCTTCGGAAGGCTCTCGGCGAGGGCCGGGACGACCCTGCTGCCCGCCTGGCCGTTCGCGCGGGCGTAGGTCAACAGGGGCAGGTAGGTGTCGTACAGCGCGGTCCAGGCTTCGACCGAGCGTGCGAGGGCGGGATCGAGCGCGTCGGGGAACGAGGCGTAGGTGCCGTGCAGCGTGCCGCCTTCCTTGCCGCCGCCCGAGCTGCCGCATGAGGCCAGGACCAGCGCCGCCGCCACGATTCCGAAAAACGCCAGCGCTGCTTGCAGTTTCCTCACGTCACGACCTCCGATTCGGACTGGACAGGACCTCTGCGGGAATTAACTCCACCATAAGCTCGTCGGCGGCGTCAATACTCCCTGGACGTCCTTTTCCCTGCCCCTGAGGCCAATTCCTGCCCAGCAGGGCGGACGAGGCGACGACTATCGCCATCACGCCGACTCCAGCCACCAGGAACGTCGCCCGCGGACTCCACCCCGAGGCGATCAACCCGCCCAGCAGGTAGCCGACGCCGGGCGTCGCCCGGGCGAGCGATTCGAGCGTGCCGATGACCCGCGCCTGCATCGACTGCGCGGTCAGCTCCTGCACGGCGCTGACCACGGCGACCCACTGGACGCCGTTGCCGGTGCCGCCGAGGACCGAGGCGAGGCAGGCCGCCGGCAGCGTTTGGGCGGCGGCCATGCCGAGGTAGCCGGCGCCGATCGCGATCGTGCTGAAGAAGAGCAGCAGCGGCAGCGAGGCGTTGCGCCGGGTGGCGAAGATCACGCTGCCGAGCACCATTCCGGCCCCCCAGCTGCCGAGCATGATGCCGTATCCGGTGTCGCCGACCCCCAGCGTCTGCTTGGCGTAGACGACCTCGATCGGGATCACCGCCGAGAAGAAGACGAGCGCCGCCGCCTGCGCGCCGATCAGCCGCCGCAGCGTGCGCTGACGGCGGATGTAGCCGAGCCCGGCCCGCACCCGCTCGAGGATGCGGGCTCCCGGTTCCGGCTCGGGCTGGGGCAGGGGCCGTGCGGTCAGCAGGATGCAGGCGATCGCATAGAAGGAGACCGCGTTGAGCAGCAGCGCCGACTGGACGCCGAACGCGGCGACGACGAGGCCGGCGACGGCGGGGCCCAGGGCGGCGCCGCTGGTGAAGGCGACGTTGAGGATCGCGTTGCCGGCGCGCAGCTCGCCCTCGGGCTCGAGCATCGCCGCCGAGACCGCACGGGTCAGCGTCCTCGCGGTCAGCGCCAGCGCCCCGTCGATCGTGGCGACGACGACCACCCCGGCCAGCGAGAAGTGGCCGGCGAGCAGCGCCAGGGCGCCGAAGGCCGCCGCCTCGCCGGCGTAGATCGACGGCAGGACGAAGTGCGGCGGCGGCCGCTCCAGCCGCGCGACCATGACCGGGGTCAGCAGGGCCGGCAGGAAACCGGTCCCGATGAAGAGCAGCGCCGTCGCCATCGCGCTCCCGGTCAGGTCGAAGACGAGGACCGACAGGGCGACGATGCCGAGCCAGTCGCCCAGCTCGTTCACCGCGTAGGAGAGCGCCAGGCGGCGGAAAGGACGCCGCCTCAAAGGGTCTCTCAGGCGTGGACTACCCATTATTGGGGTGAAATCCCCACGCGTTTATTGCACAAGTTTCGTTGCAGATGCACAGGTTTTCGCCAGGTTGTGCTACAAACTTGCCAGCAACTAGAAAGTTCCTCGCGCCAAGTTGTGCACGAGACCCCGTCCGGGCTTCGACTGAAGGGAATAAGAGCATGGGCTACAAGTACTAGGACTTGAGAAGTAAAGCGAGCGTCCACCAGCGACGCATCGCAGTTGGGTAAAAGGGCTCCCCATGGGTGCCCTTTTCCTTTTTTGGGAACGCTTTGCGCGGATTTTGCGGGGATTGCAAGGTATTGGCCAGTTGGTCCGGGTGGGTTGTCGGGGAGCCCCGGACCCTCTACCTTGATACAGCAGGTTGCGGTCGTCGCAGACTTTGGCAGCCCAGTCGCAGGAACCGGCGCGTCGGTGAGAAAAGTTCCCACGACCGAGGCTTGCTTGTGGCTACTGGCCCGGCATACCGATGAAAACGCAGCGGTCCACACGTCTCAGTAACGCCTTCCTCCTGCTGGCGCTCGCCGGGGTGAGCGCCGTCGCGGTCCAGCAGGCGCCGGTCGCCGACTGGAACATGGCGCTGTTCGGCATCCTGCTCGGCTTCTCGGCTTTCAGCGACGTGACGTCGATCGAAACCGATTCCAGCCTGAAGATCTCCGGCAGCTTCCTCGCCCAGGTCCTGGCGATGGTCTTCCTCGGCGGGACGCCGGCGGCGCTGATCGGCCTGATCTCGATCCTCGCCGGCTGGGTGCGCTTCCGCGAGGGCTGGAACTTCCTCCTGATCAACCTGGTGACCTACACGACCTTCCCGCTGGCGGTCGGAATCGCCTTCCACGAAACCCTCCAGGCGACCGGGATAACGACCGCCGACCCGGCCTTCTACGTGCTCGTCTTCGGCGCCTTCCTCGCCGCCCTGGCGATGAACTTCTCGATGATCGCCGCCTACGGCTCCTATCTCGGGCTCAGCTCCTTCGGCGAGAAAGTCCGCACGGCGCTGATCCCGCTGCTGCCCTCGGAGCTCGCGGCCGCGCTGATGGCGGTCGGGGTCGCCTTCATCTACGTCCAGATCGGCCTCGCCGGCGTCGCCCTGTTCGGCATCGTCCTGGTGATCTTCCAGTACCTGCTCGGCGCGCTGCTCAAGTCCCAGGACCGGGCCCGCGAGCTCGAGGTGCGGACCAACCAGCTGGCCAGCTTCCAGGTGGGAATGCTGAGCGCGCTGCTGCGCACGCTCGACCTGCGGGACCAGATGACCGCCCGCCACAGCGCCGCTGTCGCCCGTTACTCGCGGGCGATCGCCCAGAAGGCCGGCTTCTCCAAGCGCGAGGAGGAGCTGGTCCACATCGCGGCGCTGCTGCACGACATCGGCAAGTTCATCCTGCCTGACCGGATCCTCAAGGCCAACGTGCCGCTGACCGACGAAGACTGGATGCTGATCCGCCGTCATCCCCAGCAGGGCGCCCGCGTCGTCTCTTCGCTGGACGGCTACGGCCCGGTCGCCGACATCATCCTCGCCCACCACGAGCGGATCGACGGCAAAGGCTACCCGCGCGGCCTCGAAGGCGACGCGATTCCCGAGCTGGCGCGGATCATCTCCGTCGCCGACACCTACGACGTGATGACCGCGCGCGACTCCTACCGCACCCCGACCTCGAGCTACGAGGCGATCCAGGAGCTGCGCCGCGTCTCCGGCAAGCAGCTCGACGCCCGCTTCGTCGAGGTCTTCATCGAGCTGCTCGAGGACCAGGACGTCTCCTTCCGCCACGGCGAGGAGGCCGACTTCGAGAAAGAGCTGTCGCTGGAAGCGCGGATCGCCGAGACGGCGAACCCGGGCGTCGATTCCGGGCGTTTCCAAGTCGCCGGTGTTTCGGTCGGCTGAGGCCTGAACGAGCGTCAGATACGGTTCGGATCAATGCGTGCCGTGACTTTTCAGGCCCCCGGCGAGGTCCGGATCGAGGAGAAGGCCGATCCTGAGGTGGGCGCTCCAGATGATGTTGTGGTGCGGGTCGAGGCGAGCGGGATCTGCGGCTCGGACCTCCACATCTACCACGGGCGGGTCCCGGTCGAGCCCGGCTTCACGATCGGCCACGAGTTCGTCGGCACGGTGCTCGCCGCGGGCGCGGACGTCGAGCGCGTCGCCGCCGGCGACCGCGTGCTCGGCTGCTTCCACACCGCCTGCGCCACCTGCGTCGCCTGCCTGCGCGGCGACTACCACCGCTGCGAGCACGGCCGGACCTTCGGCCACGGCTCGCACCTGGGGGACCTGCAGGGCGCCCAGGCCGAGCAGCTGCTGGTGCCGCGAGCCAACCTGACGCTGCGCCGGGTGCCGGAGGGGATGTCCGACGAGGTGGCGCTGTTCGCCGGCGACGTGATGGGAACCGGCTACCACGCGATCGCCCACGCCGGCACCCGGGCCGGCGACACCGTCGCAGTGCTCGGCCTCGGCCCGGTAGGCCTCTGCGCGGTGCAGGCGGCCTTTGCGGCGGGAGCGGTCAAGGTCTTCGCGATCGACTCGGTCGGGGAGCGGCTGTCGATGGCCGAGCGCTTCGGCGCCATCCCTCTCCACCTCGGCGAGGACGAGCCGAAGCGGGCGGTGCGGGGGGCGACCGAAGGCCGCGGCGTAGATGTGGTCGTCGATGCGGTCGGCGACCCCGGCCCGCTGGCGACGGCGGTCAGCCTCGCCCGCGACGCCGGCACCGTGTCTGGGATCGGCGCCTACGCCGGCAAGGGAGAGGCGCCGCTCGGGCTCGCCTGGCTCAAGGGCCTGACGCTGCGGCTCGGGCTGGCCAACGTGATCGCCCACGTCGACCGCGTGCTCGGCCTGCTCGAGGCCGGCAGCCTCGACCCCTCGCCGCTGGTCAGCCATCACATGAAGCTCGATCAGGCGGCGGAGGCGTATGAGCTCTACGACCGGCGCGAGGCGCTGAAGATCGTTCTCACGCCGTAAGGCGCGGCGCCGGCTGAACAGATTTGTGAAATCACGCGTTTCTCTCTACAGTTGGAGGAGTGCGGTTGAGGCGCCTTGCACCCGCGGCAGTTGTCGTCCTGGGCGCCCTGGCCTTCGCCGGGAGCGCCCAGGCGTGCTCTTGCGCGCCGATGTCGCGTGGCGAAGCGATGCGCGCGGCCGATGCGGCGATCTCCGGGCGCCTGTTGAAGGTGATTCCCGAACACGGCGAGCGGGCGATCTACCGCTACAGGGTCCAGCGCGTCTATAAGAGCGCCACCGGAATCGAGCCTGGCGGCACGATTTCCGTGCACAGCACCCAGGGCTCCGCGGCCTGCGGTCTGCCGACCGACGTCGGTCGGCGCTACGGTCTGCTGCTGTCGCATTCCGAACGTGGCTGGGCCAGCGGCGCCTGTGGCTTGCTCGGCAAGTCTCACTGTACTGGTTGACTGACACACTATGCTGGTCTATTGTGCCGTTTTGATGGCACAGAAGGCCGCGCGCGAGCCAAACCCCTTCTCGATCGATCCCGACGACGAGCTGCCGGTCGGCCTGCAGCTGACCTGGCGCCTGCGGGCGCTGATCGCCACCGGTCGCCTCCCCTCCGGCGAGCGGCTGCCCAGCTTTCGCCGCCTTTCCGAGTGGGCCGGGGTCAACGTCAACACCGTGCGGGCCGTCTACGCGGGGCTCGAGCGCGAGGGGCTCGTCGTCAGCCGCCAGGGCCAGGGGACCTTCGTCGCCGAGGGCATCGAGCCGGCCGCGCAGCTCGAGCAGATCGCGACCGATGCGCTGCGCCGCGCCCTCGACGCCGGCCTCAGCCCGCGTGAGCTCGCTGTCGTCGCCTCGGCCTGCGCGAGCATGCCCGGCGGGTTGGACGACGCCCCGATGACGGCTCCGGGAGAGCTTCCGGGCCTGGCCGAGGAGAGCGAGGCGATCGAGGTGCGGCACGAGCTGCGCCGCCAGATCGCCCGGCTCGAGGCCGAGCTGGCCACCTACCCCCGCGACCTGCCGCGTCACCTGCCGACGGCGCCGCGCCGCGCCAGCGCTCACGTGGCCAAGGTGGAGGAGCTGGAGCAGACCCGCGACACGCTGATCGCCCAGCTCTCGGAGGCGCAGCGCGCCGCCGAGCAACGGGCACGGCAGGCGGGGCGGGAGAGAGCTCGGGACGCCAGTCCCTTGGAGCGGGCGACGAGCTGGTGGCGGCACAAGCTGTGACGCGAGCTCTCTTGCCCGCCAAGTCGTTCTTCGAGGAGACCGGCCAGATGATGATCCTGACCGCCAGGACCATCGTCTCCGCGGTCAGGCCGCCCTACCCCTACGGCGAGGAGCTGGTCGGCCAGTTCCTCTTCGTGCTCAAGCTGTCCTGGTTCCCGATGACGATCTCGACCTTCGCCCTCTGCCTGGGCGCGCCCGGCCTGCAGGCGGCCGGCATCCTCTCCCTCTTCGGCAACCTCGATCGGCTCGGCGGCTTCTTCGTCGTCACCGCGGTTCGCTTCATCGGCCCGATCGTCACCGCCGCCGTGGTCGCCGGCGTCGCCGGCACCGCGATCACCGCCGACCTCGGCGCCCGCAAGATCCGCGAGGAGCTCGACGCCCTGCAGGTGCTCGGCGTCGATCCGATCAAGAACCTGGTCGTGCCCCGCTTCCTCGCCCTGATGGTCATCACCGGGCTGCTCGACATCTTCGCGGTCGTCTTCGGCATGAGCGCCGGCATCGCCGCCGAGCTGCTCTACCACCAGCCGCTCGGCGGCTTCTTCGCCACGCTCTTCGCCAACGCCCTGATCACCGACCTCGCCGCGTCGGTGACGATGTGCTCGATGTTCGGCGCGATCATCGCCGTCGTCTGCTGCTACAAGGGCATGACCGCCTCGGGCGGCCCGGCGGGCGTCGGGCGCGCCGTCAACCAGGCCGTCGTGATCGCCTTCATGGGCGTCTTCGCCTTCCTCTACGTCTTCACCACGGTCCTGCTGGCCACCAACCCCGAACTGCAGGCGATCCGGTGACCGGCTGGCTCGACGTCCCACGCGGCTGGCTCGACGCCTTCGGCGAGATCGCCCGCTTCGGCTCGCGCGTGGCCGGGCTCGTCTACTCGGGCCGCGTGCTGCGCTATTTCGGCGAGAGCCTGCGCCAGGCGGGGATCCTGATCCTCGGCTCCGCCCTGGTCATCTGGGCCTTCGTCTTCATCCTCGGCCTGCAGTGCGGCGTGATCGGCGCCTATTTCAACCGCTCGATCGGGGCGCCCTCGCTCGCCGGCCTCTTCTCCGCCTACTGCGACCTGCGCGAGGGGCTGCCCTACGCCTTCGGCTACATCCTCTCGGCCAAGGTCGGGACCGGGATCGTCGCCGAGCTCGGCGCGATGCGGATCTCCGACGAGATCGACGCGCTCGAGGTGATGGGCATCCAGCCGGTGACCTTCCTCGCCGCGACCCGCCTGCTCGGCGCCTGGATCGCGATCCCCTTCCTCTACCTCGTCGGCGTCGGCGTCGCCTACTTCGCCAGCTACCTGGCGGTGGTCGACCAGGTCGGCGACGTCTCCTCGGGCGGCTACCTGCTGGTCTTCTGGACCTACCAGGACTTCGTCGACGTCTTATTCAGCCTGGCGAAGGGGATGGTGATGACGACCGTGATCGTGCTCGTCGGCTGCTACTACGGCTACACCGCCTCCGGCGGGCCGGTCGGGGTAGGGACGGCGACCGCCAAATCGATGGTCGTCAACATCATCATGGTCCACATCATCGGCATGCTCGGCACCTTCATGTTCTACGGCGCCAACCCGCGGGCGCCGATCGGCGGCTGAGCCTTCCGGTGCGCTTTATGTGTCTCTGAGGCACAAGAGGCGCACCGGAGCGGGGCGCGAGTCACGCGGCGGTGGCCGCCTTCGCCGGCTTGCGATGGCGGCGGAACATCTCCCGCACCCACCTGACCCCGCGCCGCCCGTCCAGAGGCTCGCGGAAGCGTTCGAAACCGACGGGTCCCGGCTGGTCGGGCGGGAGCGGCCCCTCGGGCGGACGGGCGAGCGGGTAGAACAGCGCGGCGGCGGTCAGGTCGGCGACGCTGAAGTCCTTGCCGACGAGGTAGTCCCCGTCGCCCAGCTCCCGCTCGAGGCGATCCAGCGCGGCGAGCACCTTGCCGCGGTTCCTCTCGGCCTCCTCGGCGTCGCCGGCGCGGAAGCGCAGCGCGGTGAAGCCGCGGGCATAGGCGAGGGCCGGGCGCTCGAATTTCGCCATCGAGGCGGGGGCCATTCGCTTCACCAGCTCGACGTAGTGCTCGGGGTCCTTGCCGAACTCGTACCAGACGAGCTGCCGGATCTGCGGTCCCAGCTCCTCGTCGAAATACTCCTCCAGCTCGAGGGCGCGGCGCCGCTCGGCGACGTCGGCGGGGTAGAGCGGCGGCTCGGGGTAGCGCTCCTCGAGCGCGGCGACGATCGCGGTCGAGTCGCCGATCCGCCGCCCGTCCAGGCTGAGCACGGGGAAGGTGTAGTGGGCGCCGCGGGTGAGCCAGAGGGCGACCGGGATGTGCGTGCCCGGCAACGGTGAGCGGCGCCTGTGCTCGATGCCCTTGTAAGCGAGTGCCCAGCGCGCCTTCTCGCTGTAGTGGGAGACCTGGATGTGCCAGAGGGTGGGAAGGGCGTCACTCATGGTTTGAACGATCCGATTTGTGGAAGCATAGAAGCGATGGCTCCCCTGGGCGACTCCGAGATCGACGCGAGGCTGGCGGAGCATCCCGGCTGGGAGCGTGAGGGCGCGGCGATTCGCAAGAGCTTCGAGCGGGGCGACTTCGTCGGCTCGATCAACTTCGCCCGGAGCCTGGTCGAGCCGGCCGAGGCGATGAACCACCACCCCGATCTGGAGATCTCCTGGGACACGGTCACGGTCTCCCTCTCCACCCACTCCGACGGCGGCGTGACCGCGGCCGATTTCGAGCTGGCGGCGAAGATCGACGCTTTGGCCTGAGTTCGAGGCTGGTGGGTTTAGTGCCCGCCACCGTGGCCACCGCCGCCACCGTGACCTCCTCCGCCGTGGCCGCCAGCCCCGACAAAGTGACCGCCGGACTCGTAGGGCACTGCGAGCTCGAGGCTCATGGACGCGAGCAGAATGTCGTCGATGAGCGCAAGGCTGCTGACGGCCCAGCTCGTTGCCCGCCATTCGGCCGACTTGCCGCTGCCCGCATCGACTCGCTCGATCGTGCCTTCGCGGTCCAGCCCCCTTCCACATGCCACCCAGGCCGTCTCGCCATCCACGGCGATCGCTCGTGGCTGGCTGGGGAGGCGGGCGGTCGACACGACCTGCTCGGTACGGCAGTCGATCGTGTGCAGCCAGCCGTCGTTGCGAGAAAAGGTGCGTGCACAGCCCGCCAGCAGCTTGCCGCCGTCGGCGTTCAGACATCTGATCCGCTGGTCCAGCCGGATCTCTGCGCTCGGTTCGCTTCCCTCGGGGTTGAAGCGGACCACGCGGCGGTTGCGGCCGCACGAGACCCAGAGCGCGTTGTCATGCGCGACCATGTGGTTTGCCCCGTGGGGAAGCTTGCTTTCGGCTACGACTTCGCCGCTGGCCGAGTCCAGCCCATACAGCCGTCCGTTCTTTCGCAGCACCCAGATCAGGCCTCCCGCCATCGCGATCCCGGTGGCTCTTCGCCCGAGCCGCGAGACTCCTTCCGCCTGTTGAGTGTCCGGCCATAGGCGCCAGAGCCATCCGTTCGAGCCCACCGACCAAACGGCATCGGGACCGGCTGCGATCGCAGCCGGCGCTTTAGAAAAGGTCTGAATTGCGGCCAGTGCGAGCGTAGGAGGTTCCAGTCGAGCGATTGATCGGCTGGCCCGGTTGGCGACCCAGAGGCTGTCACGCCCGACAGCGATCGTCCCACGGCCATGCCCCGTTCCCACCCTGTGAGGTGGAGCGTCACGATCGGCCGTGCTGAACGCCTGAACCCAGCCGGTTGGAGGCAGCTCGCCTGTCTTGGTGGTGGCGGTGTTCCACCAGTAGGACGGGCTCAACCACGGTGAATGTTTCTCGCCTTCGGCTCCAGTCGCAACACGCTCGGTCAAAGTTCTCCCCAAAGGGTACGTTGCAGTAGTGACAGATGCGCTTAGAGTCGATGAGCAGCTCTCGATCCCGCTTGGCGAGATCGAGCTGCGTGCCAGCCGTTCCTCCGGGCCGGGTGGGCAGCACGCCAACGTCACCGCCTCGCGGGTCGAAGCGGTGTTCGACGTGCGGGCTTCGGGCGCGCTCGACGACGCGCAGCGGGTGCGTCTCCTGGAACGCGCCGGCTCCGTCGTCACCGCTGTCGCCCAGGAGTCGCGTGGACAGGCGCGCAACCGCGAGCTGGCGCTGCAGCGACTGGCGGAGAAGATCGCGTCGGGCCTCGTCGTTCCGCGCAGCCGCCGGCCGACCAGGCCGAGCCGGGCCGCCCGGCGGCGGCGGCTGGAGCGCAAGCGCCTGGTCGGCGAGCGCAAGCGAGGACGCCGCCGCCCCGCGGCGGAAGACTGACTGGCAGACTGGGGAAAGATGGCGAAGCGCAGGCAGCGACGACCCCGGCAGAAGCCGACGACGGTCGATTACACCGATGCGGAGGGCAACGTCCTGACCCTGCGGCAGTTGCTCAGCGCGGGCACGATCGCCAAGCTCGGCGAGGGCCCCGCGACCGCAGCGACGACGCAGGAGGATGCCTGGCACCGGCGCGCGGAGCTGCTCTTCGAGCGCCTCGCGGTGCGCTGGGAGATCGCCGGCCTGCCACTCGACGACCAGAAGATGCTCCTCGGCCGCTACCGGATGGCCGACGCCGCGACCCAGGAATGGGTGCGCCGAACGATCGCCGAGCACGTCGACAGATTCATCCCCGAGCTGGACGGGTGACATCGAATTTCCGCACCCACGGATGACGCACCTGGCGCGGCGCTGGATCGGCGCCCACGACCTTGCGCGTAGCGCTGTTACGCGCGGCGGCCGCGCGCACCGCCCAGCTTTGCCAGGCACGCCCCCGCGGGCACGTTGATTCAATGTCAACCGTCTCCGGGTAGAGTCGTCTCAGGATGCTTGCCGACGCCAAAGCAACGAGCGGCTTCGCGGTTCCCGACACGGACGAGGCGAAGCGCTTCTACGGGGAGACCCTTGGCCTGGAGGTCGCCGTGTTCGACGAGGAGAACGGCGTCATGGCGCTGAAACTCAAGGGCGGCGACGTCTTCCTCTACCGCAAACCGGACTTCGTCCCGGCCACCTACACGATCCTCAACTTCGAGGTCGACGACATCGGCGCCGCCGTCGACGACCTCGCCTCGCGCGGCGTCAGCTTCGAGCGCTACGACGGCTTCGAGCAGGACGAGAAGGGCATCATGCATGGCCCCGGTCCGCACATCGCCTGGTTCAAGGACCCCGCCGGCAACATCCTCTCGGTCCTGCAGCAGCCCTGAGCCGGCCTTCATCGCTCATCTGGAATTCAGTGATGTAGAGCCGATGCGGCCATGAGGTGATGCAATACCGAATGTCTGAGAACGCGGTCAATGACGGGCCATCCATTGCAGGCGGGAGGCTGATGTCTTCGGTTGGCTCCGGTGGATGCGGGACACTTTGTGAGATGTCGCCTAAGGCAAACATGTCCTTGCTCGCGATCATCTCGATCTTGCGCGGGAGGAGATCGACGGGGGTCACGTCGGCGTTGCTGCGACGCTGTTGCTGCATGCGGCTGAGGCGGCGATCGATGCCCTCGCGGAACGGAATGGGATTGAAACCAGCCCGACCCATTGGCGGCGAGGGGAGATCGTCGCTGAATTGAACCAGCTAACCCTGATCCACCGTTTTCACCTCAGCAGGTGTTTTTCACCTCAGCAGGTGTAGTTCACCGGCTTGAGGTGAGGTAAGAGGCCCGGGGACGGTTCACGCAACCGCCCCGGGCCGTTTT